>MDSY01032583.1_pt1 | contig 12130 bp, 13 predicted proteins | sample 811131 | NCBI WGS metagenome assembly MDSY01 (sample SAMN05326643, study PRJNA326480) | marine metagenome | isolation source: seawater | place: Atlantic Ocean: South West | collected 2010
CCTCGTGGTGAAATTGGTAGACACAACGGACTTAAAATCCGTGCCTTTTTTGGAGTGCCAGTTCGAGTCTGGCCGAGGGCACCATTAAATGAAAGATAAGTTTTATTTAGCTTTTGACAAAACAAAAAATTCAATAAGAATTAAATCGCTAATATTAAATAAAATTGAAGTCACATCTTTAAGAAAATCAAACATTATAATTGTTTTAGGTGGTGATGGATTTATGCTTCAAACATTGAAGAAATTATATAAATTTAGAAAACCTTTTTATGGAATAAATTCTGGAAATTATGGCTTTTTAATGAATAAATTTTCAAATAAGAATTTTCTTAAAAATTTAAAAAACTCACGTAACATTAAGATTCATCCTTTACAAATGAGTGTCAAAACAAAAAATAATCAATTAAAAAAATCAATAGCAATTAATGAAGTGTCAATCTTGAGACAGGGTAAGCAAGCTTCTTCAATTTCTATTACAACTAATAAAAAAAATATAATTAAAAATCTAATTTCTGATGGAGTTTTGGTCTCAACACCAGCTGGAAGCACAGCTTATAATTTATCTGCTCATGGACCTATTTTAAATTTAGATTCTAATAAATTGGCGGTTACACCCATTAGCCCTTTTAGACCAAGAAGATGGAGAGGTACAATTATTAGTGACAAATCAAAAGTTATAATCAAAAATTTAGATAGTATTAAAAGACCTATTAGTGCTGTGGCAGATAATTTTGAAGTTAGGAACGCAAAAATCATTTCTATTAAATCCAATAAGAAAATTATTTTTGATTTATTATATGATAATAATAATAGTCTTTATAAAAAGATTAAGATTGAACAAATAAGAAAAGAGACAACTTAAATAAATAATCTTTAATGAAGAATATAGAAAAAATAATAACGAATTGTCAAATATGTAACAAAAAACTTATTAGACTTTTCTCTCTTGGTAGCCATCCACTTTGTGATGACCTAATCGAAATAAATAAAAAAAAAAAAAATTTAACTTATCCAATTGAATTAATTTTTTGTAAGGACTGTTCAATAGTTTACCAAAAATATCAAATTAAACATAAAGTTTTGTTTCCTAAAAAATATCATTACAGGGGAAGACTCACCAAAGATGTGGTTGATGGTCAAGAAAGATTAGTTAATTCTATCATTAAAAAATATGGAAATTTAAAAAACAAAAAAGTATTAGATATTGGCTGTAATGATGGAACATTGTTAAATTTCTTTAAGAAAAAAGGAGCAATTACTTATGGTATAGAGCCAACAGATGCAGCAAAAGAAGCAAATTCAGATCACAAAATTATTAATAATTTTTTTAATTATAAAAATAGAAATTTAATTCAAAAAAAATTTAACAATATTGACTATATAACTTTTACAAATGTTTTTGCTCATATAAATAACCTGAGTGATACCTTAAAATGCTTGAAACAATTAATAAATGAAAAAACTAAAATAATTATCGAGAATCACTATTTGGGATCAGTTATTGACAAAAAACAAATTGACACTTTTTACCACGAACATCCCAGAACATATTCCTTGAAATCATTATCAGCCATAGCTAAAAAATTAAATTTAAATATGGAGTATTATGAATTTCCAAAAAGATATGGTGGTAATGTGAGGGTATTTATGGGTACAGATTATGCCAAACATAATCCTGAAAAAATTTTCAAAAATGAAAAGTTTTTTTATAAAAGATTAAAAATGATTCATAAAAAGATAAAACTTTGGAAAGAAAAAAAAATAAAACAATTTGATTATTTAAATAAACAACATGGCTCTTTACCTGCTAAAGCATATCCTGGTAGAGCAGCGATTTTGATTAAACTTTTAGGTTTAAATATGAGCCATATTTTTGCAACTTTTGAAAAGACAAATTCAAAAAAAATTGGAAATTATATACCTGGAACAAAAATTCCAATCGTATCAGATAAAAATTTAAAAAAAAAAATTAATACCAAAGTACCTATAATCAACTTAGCATGGCATATTCCCAGTGAAATTAAAAAATATTTGAGAGCTCATAAGATCAAAAATAAGATAATAAATATTATAGACAAGAACGATTTTATATAACCATGCAATTGATTATTTTTGGTAGTGGAAGATGGGCCTATGAAATTTGCAAGGAAGCAATTAGATTTACTTACTTATCAAAAATTATACTAATTACTAATAATAAAGAAGCTAAGCTTAAATTTGCTATTTTTAAAAAAAAAATATCATTTTGTAAATATTTATCACCAGATGTTATAAAAAAAAAATCAAAAATTATTATTTGTAATAGTGCTGAAAACCACTTTAAAGTTTTAAAAAAAATTATTAATTTAAAAAATGATATTTTAATTGAAAAACCACTTTTTGATAATATAAAACATCTCAAAATTTTAAAATTTAAAAAAAATATTTTTTTTTCTAGGGTATTTGCTTTTGATTATTATCTAAATTCTTTCAGCAACAGAATAAATACAAGTATTCTTTCTAAAGTAAATATTGATTGGTATGATACTAAAAATGAAAAAAGATATAATCAAATAAAAAAACATGATCTTAAAATTAAATATAATCTTGATGTTTTTTCGCATTTAATGAATTTAATTGAAATTATAACAAAAAAAAAAATTCGAAAAATTGACAAATATATAGTAAAGAAAGATAGTGATAATGAGAGCATTTTTTCAATAAAGTTTAACAAAATCCTCTTTGTGATTAAGATTAGTAGAATAAAAAAAAAAAGAAAAAGAAGTATAAAAGTTCAGGATTTAAATAATAATATTCATGAAATTAATTTTTCTAACGACAATATGTCTCTAAAGAAAAATTCTAAATATTTTATTACAAAATATCCTTACAAAAGCATGGGAAATTTAGGTAAAATGATTGAAACTTTTATATATAATAAAAAAGATATTAAAAAATTAGATATTAACTATGGAGTAAAATACTTAAAACTCCACGATAAGATTTTTAATTAAAAATGAAAACTGTAATTTTATGTGGAGGATTCGGTACAAGATTAGGTGAGGAAACCAAAAAAATTCCCAAACCAATGATTCAAATTAATAGAAAACCTTTAGTTGAGTGGATTATAAAAATTTATGCTAAATATGGTTTTAAAGAATTTATTTTAGTTACTGGATATAAGCATAAGGTTATAGAAAATTATTTTAAAAATAGAAAATTTAAGAACAATATTTCTGTCAAATTTTTTTATACTGGATTAAAAACAAATACCGGTGGAAGAATTATCAAATTAAAAAAACTCTTTAAAAAAAATGAGGATTTTATGCTAACTTATGGTGATGGATTATCTTCAGTCAATTTAAAGAAATTAACAAAATTTCATAAGAAACATTTGGGTGTTGCTACAGTTACAGCTGTTAGGCCTCCAGCCAGATTTGGAGAAGTATTATTTAGTAATAACTCAAATAAGGTTAAAAATTTTTCTGAGAAACCAAAGACTAATAAAAGTTGGATTAATGGTGGTTTTTTTGTTTTAAGCACTAAGGTTTTTAGTTTTTTTAAAAATAGAAATGAAATATTTGAATACCATGTATTAAAACGCCTAGCAAAAAGTGGCAATCTCTATGCACATAAGCATAAAGGTATTTGGCAATGTTGTGATACTCCTAGGGATAAAACTTTAATTACTCAAATTATAAAAAAAAATTTATTAGGTTTATAGTTTAGCATTTAAAAAAATTACTTATTAGATCTTGATAACACATAAATCTTTCTTTCAAAGACTCTTCTAAAGCCAAATAATGTTATTAAACCACCAACAATGTGCATCAAATTTGCTATATTAATGATTAACAAAGTTACAACCTTGTCCTTAAATTTAATTATGAATTTATTCATTTCATAAAAAATTAAAAAATTAATTAGTATAAATATTCCCACTATAAATGATAATTTAGTAGTTAATATTAAGCTACTTGATAAAAATAATAGTAGAATAAAAAAACTTAATATTGGTACAATAGGTAAAAGACCATTTAAGCCACCTTTAAAATTACCTAATTTAATTAAAATAGTTCCAAAAGCTAGTCTCTGTAATAAAAATTTTAAAATTTTTCTTTGTTTATGATAAACATAAACATCTGGCGAAAATAGTGCTTTAAATTTTTTTATTTTAATTCTGAAATTTTTAAATAGTTCTTTATCTTCAGCCATATAAAGTTTTTCGTCCATTCCCTTACAATTAAGAAAAGTGCTTCTTTTCATTATTAAATTGCATGACTCTAGATAGTCTTCACAGTATTTTTGAGGGCTTTTATGCTTTCTATAAGAAAGATTACCACTAATAAAAAATGACCTTTTACAAAAGGAAGTTATTTTTTCTGAATAACTTATATTTTTAAACGGGATATTAGGCCCTCCAATAACATGAATTGATTCATCTTTTAGATATTTGATTGCGTTATTAAGCCAATTTTTACAAGGATAACAATCACTATCAATGAATGCTATGTATTCTGTAGAAATTTTTTTTACTGCTAGGTTTCTTTTTCTAGACATAAATACCTTACCAACAATCATTTTTTTTATTTCAAAATTAAATTTTGGTAATTTTTTTTTGTTATCATAATCAATAACAATCGATACGATAAAGTTTTTATAATTTAAAAGGTTTATACCTTTTAAACATTTAACCAATTCATTACTTATAGTTATAGAAGGTATAATTATATTTACTTTATTTTTCATTTAAAATAATAAATTATATTAAATTTTTAAAGCTGCTTTTATTAACTTAGGCTGATATCTATAATTACCTAGAATATTGTATGATAATGCACATTCATAAGTACAGTTACAATTTGTTTTTTTAATAAATTTTTTAACATCACTAGTTTCATTGTTATTCCAAATTTTCATGAAATTCATTTCATTTTTTCTTAAGTCACCTAAAACTTTATCTTCCAAAATTTCACATGGATAAATTAATCCTGATGCAGAAATAATACCAAATAAACTTCCAGCATGGCATGGGCTTATATATTTTGGCTCTAAATACATTTGCTTTACTAAATCCCATGATATTTTATCTTTTTCATTATGCAGTCTACCTTGTAAGGATTCTTTATTATAATTTTTTAATAAATTTTGATCAGAAAGTTCAGATATTTTTGATGTTAGCCATGAGTACGCTTCAAAGATTTTTTTCTTTTTTATCTCTGGAGTCTTGTAAACTCCTTCATCTCTTACTATTGCACACTTAATTGAATCCACTTTACATTTAACAAAAAGATATTCAAAAATATTTTTAATATTATCACAATTTTCATGTGTTACAGTTATGCTTACTGAGGGATTTACATACTTACCATATTTTTTTAACCTAAAATAAGTATCAATACAGTGATCAAAGAGATTTTTTATTTTTCTTACTTTGTTGTGTTCCTCTGGAAAATCATCTATTGAAATTTGTACTCCTAATTCAATTTTTTTCTCTAATGATGTTATTTCTTTTACAAATTTTTCTATTCTATCGGGCAAACTTGCATTTGTTGTTATATAAATAGACTGAATTGTTGTATTTTTAATATATAATTTTGCTATTTCAGTTATATCACTTCTAGCAAATGGCTCACCACCTGTGAAATTAACATTCAACAAAGAATTACCTAAGGTTTTTGTAAGTTTATCAATTTCTTCAATACTTAACTCACCCTTAAAAGTGTTGGGATCATCAAAATCTATAAAACAAAATGAACATCTTGCGTTACATCTATTTGTTATAAAGTGTATTAAACTTATTGGCTCTTTTTTAGAAATATAGACGTTGTTTAATACATTGAGTAAACGTGCTTTTTTGACAATCATTAATAAACCATTTTATTGAATTATTTTATCTCAAGTCAGCTCTTAAATCATTCAAAATTTATTTTTTTTTCATGTATGATTTTTTGTGTTTTGTTTAGTTGAAAATAGATTCTAGTACAATATTCACATACTATTGTTAAAAAAGTACATATAAAAACTAATAGCCCAATAATAATATGATTAAAAAATGGTAATAAAGAGAATGTATTAAATATATTTATGAACGTAAAAATTAAAAAGGAGACAAGTAAAATTAATGTAATTCTTCTAAAAATTTTTGTAAAGAGAAAAGTTTCTTCAATAAATGCATTTATTGCATAAGTGAAACTATTATAAAATCCAAATTTACTTTTGCCCTGACTTCTTTCGACTCTATCATATTCTACACCATATGGTTTTGTTGATAATGAGTAAGTTAAACCTCTCACGTAAGGAAAAAGATTATTTGTATTTTTAAGTTCGTTAATAATACTTTTATCTAATAGTCGAAAATCATGAGCATTTAATGGATATTTAATCTCTGTATTTGAATTCATAATATAATAAAAAAATTTTCTCAAAGAATTAATTATAAAGTTTTCCCTTCTACTATTAACAACACCATATACAACATCAGAACCTTGTTCCCATTGATGAATAAATTTTTTTATTAACTCTGGGGGATCTTGTAAATCACAGTTTAAAACAATAGCAGCATCTCCATTTGAATTTTTATAACCTTCCAAAATAGATTTATCGTATTGCAAATTTGATCTAAATCTAATGTATTTTATCTTATTATTTTTTGAACATAGTTCTGTAATAATTTTTTCTGTTTTATCTGAGCTATGATTATCAGTAAAAATTATTTCATAGTCATATTTAATTATTTGTTTTTCAAATAAATCTTTGATTGTATTGTAAGTATTGTCTATGTTTGCCTCTTCATTATAAACTGGTATACAAATAGAAATTAATTTCATTTATCTTTTATATACATTAAAAACTGTTTTTCACATAGATCTCTTACAGATTTGCCCTTTTTAAAAAGGATATTCCATTCTATTGTTTTTTTTAAAGTTTTATTCAAATCCCATTTTGAAAACCATTTAAGTTCTTTCTTGGCTTTTGTGCTGTCCAATTTTAAAACAACTGTTTCATTTATTTTATTATTTTTCAATAATTTATAATTAAATTTTTGAAATTTATTTATATATCTAATTATATCTATAACTTTTTTAAAATTTTTTTTATTAGGACCAAAATTCCATGAGGGTTCCTTATTATCAATTCTATTATTATATTGTTTTTTAGCTAATGCCAAATATCCAGTTAATGGATCCAGAATATGTTGCCAAGGTCTTATAAAGTTAGGATTTCTAATATTCATTATCTTTTTATTATTAATTGCTCTTATAATATCTGGGAGCAGTCTGTTTTTTGAATAATCTCCTCCTCCAATAACATTTCCAGCTCTCACTGTTGAAACTCTATTTTTTAGTACTGTATTTTTAAAAAAAGATTTTGTATAGCTTTTTACTACTGTTTCTGCAGCAACTTTAGATGCACTATATGGGTCATCACCTCCCAACTCATCTAATTCGTTATAATTAATATTTCTTTTATTTATTTTATAGACTTTATCTGTAGTAATTATAATAACAGATTTTACAGATTTAGTCTCTCTAATACATTCCAGTATATTTAATGTTCCAATAATATTTGTATTAAAAGTTTTTAAAGGACTCTTATACGACTCTAAAACAAGTGGTTGTGCTGCTAAGTGAAATATAATTTCAGGTTTACTTTGTTGAATCTTTTTTCTTAATTTTGAAATATTATTTATATTAGAGTATGTATTTGAAATTATTTCTTTATTAATTTTAGATCTATTAAATAAACTATTTTTTTCTGGTTTAAGTGCATAGCCATAAATTGAAGAGTTTAAATATCTTAAAATTATACAGAGCCAAGCACCTTTAAAACCAGTATGGCCTGTAATAAAAACCTTTTTTTTATTCCAAAATTTTTTTAATTTTTTTAAATCTTCCATGGAAATTTTTTCATTTTTTAATAGCTCACCATGTTAACGTATTATATAGTTTACATTATATGAAAAATAAAACATATAGTTGAAAGATATTTATTATTTTGATGTTTTTAAAAAAAAAAGAAATAAGTTTTCAGAATGAGCAATAAGATATATACAAGATTTTTTGTATATATAGTGATTTGGCAACTCTATCTCTCATTTATGTCAATTTACGCACCCCTAGGAACAGATTGGTTGTCATGGCATTTTCAAAGAATTTATAACTTTTCAGAATATTTAAAAATTAATGGATATTTATCAAGTTATGGTTTTTCAATATGGAGTAAATGTGAAGGTTGTTCATTAGACTCTGAAAATTGGATAGAAAAAATTTACTTATCAATTAATTTTTTTTCATTTTTTCCACATATTATAATAAATGATTTTTTTGGAAGTGATAACCTAAAACTTTATGGACACGTAGTTGACAAAAGCACAATTTTTTTATCAGGGTGTTTGATTTCAGAACTCCTAATAAAATTATATAGGAAAAAAAGAAATAAATTTTATAATTTTATTCTCCCAATTTTATGCTTTACATTTTTTATTTTAAATCCATGGACTTATAGAATGATTATAGCTGGTTGGTGGCTAATTTATTTTCTATTATTTTTTTTATTGGGAATTTTAATGTTTTTAAATAAAAAAAATAAACTAGGTTTTTTTTGTTTTTTTGTAGCTGGCTGTTTTGATTATCAGTCATCTGTTGGAATGGCTTTTTTTTACACTTTTGTATTATTAATTTTATTTTTTAAAAATAAAATTAATTTTTATAATGAATTTTTTCCTAATGCTCAAAATAAATTGTCTAATTACATCATCATTATTTCATTAATGTTACCTGTTTTTATTTTCTTTTCTTTAAGAATGGGAGCCAGCAGTGGAATAGAAAACTCTAGTGGATCATTTTTATTGATGAGAGTGGGTATTTCAGGTGATGATATTTATAATGGTGGTATTTTAGGAGCACTTCAATTCTTAGGAGGGAATCGTATAACTCAATGTTTTATCAATTTTGAAAAACAAATTAATTTAGATAATTTATCTAACACAATTTTTATTTACAATTGTGCTCTTTCTCTTTTGAGTATGGTGATCGTCTCACTTATTTCAATAATCGGTTTATTTTTTTTACATATAAAAAATAATATATTTTTTAAAATTGTGGCATTACCAATTTTATTTTTATTTTTATCTTATACTTTTTTACTTCAACAATCTTCTTCAGCTCATCTAATGGGGTACTCTTACTTTTTTTCTGTTCTATTTTCAGTGGGTATTACAACCATAATTTTTAAAATTTTAGAAAAGTATAATTTTTCATTAATATCAATTTTTTTAGTCACACCCATAACCTTAGGTGTCATATTGTTATGTATCAGAGTAAGCATGCTTACAGGTGTTAATGGTTAACTATTAACGTTCAAATTGATTTTTTTTTACTATGCTAAAAACACTTAATAAATTCTTACTTAAATTTAACTCAAACAAAAAATTGTTGTGAATTATTTGTATATAAATTTTTTGAAGAAAATAATAAGATAAATATTTGGAAGGGTATTTAATAAATGAATAACTTTAAAGACGAAAATTTATTTACACTAATATTGTTAGTAAAAGGTAGGGATGAATTTTCAATGAGATGGCTCAAGTATATGGATGAAATAAATTTTAAATATCCAATAGTCATATCTGATGGGGCAAATGATGGGTTCATTTGTCAAATGATTAAAAACCATACTTTTAAAAATAATATTAAAATAGATTTTAAGCAATTTGATACAAACAATGGTTTTAAGAGCTATTATGAAATGAAAAGAGACACCCTTAAAGAAATAAAATCAAAATATTCAATGATATGTGACAACGATGACTTTATAATTGAAAGTGGAATAACAAATACTATTAATTTTTTAGAAAAAAATAATGAATATATATCTGCTAGTGGAAAAATACTAAGCTATGAAATAGATGATATGAAATTCAAAACTTACGGTAATTTAAATTTTCTTCCAGCTTATGAATATTCAAGATTATCAGATCCAGTTAGTGATTGGAATAAACAAATTAATCTAGTATTTGAATCTTTTCAGCCAAATTTTTATAATATTTTTAAAACTGAAGTTTTAAAAAAAATTTCTAAAGAAATAGTAGATTTAAATTTTAGTGATCTTATTGTAAATGAATTTTTTATTCAATTAAGAGCAAATACTCTTGGAAAATCAAAAATACTATCCACCCATCATTATCTAAGACAAAGAGGAACTTCTCAAATTTTTAATAATTTTGATTTCTCAAGTGATCTAATTAAAAAGGATCTTCCTAGAGATTTTAGAAAACTTAATGATTACATTTGTAACATTATATCTGAGCAAAATGGTTTAAATAAACAACAAATTAAAGATGTATTTGAAAAGTCATTTGCGAGCTATATTAAAAAAGGCCTTATTGGATCCATGTTAAGATACAGATATCCAAAACTTTTTAGAATAAAGCTTTTTTTAAAATCATGTTGGTTAGAAAAATTAAAATTTATAAGTTCAAGAATTAAAAAGTTAAAAAATCAAATATATTTAAATCATCGATTGTTAGATTTTACGAATAAAGCTGAATTGAAAAAAATAATTAAATTTTTAAAAAAGAATGTTTAAATTTGAATTATAAAATAACTAAATGTTATTAATTACTCATAGATGGAAAATAGATCATTTTGGTGGTCGTCAACAGTACTCAATGTGTTTAATTGAATCGCTAAATAAGAATAAATATAAGTTTTTAGTTTAAAGACTGATTATTTATCAAATATTATAATTTTACATTCTATGAAAATAGCCAAAACTGGAATTGAAAAACTTAAAGAAAAGTATCAAAAAGACTTCAGTGCATTTGAGTTATAAATTATTTAAAATATTTAACGTTGATTTTGTTGAGTGATGGTGCCCCCGCACGTAGTCGAACCGTGGACCTATTGATTACAAATCAATTGCTAAAGTTTAAATAAACATTTGTTTACAACAATAATCTTTAAATATTTTTAGTCTGGTCACACTCTGGGCACAGTGTTATAGTTTTGAGATGAAATTTTTAATTTCAACTATACTTTTAATACTTCTAACTTCATGTGGCCCTTCAAATTATAGTGATGTTAGACAAATGGGTTATAACTATACAGCCCTTGTAGAATCTGAAGATAGAATAGGACAAAATGTAGGAGCTTATGGTGCCTCTTATAATTCACAACGAGAAGCGACGAGTAATGCAATGCGAACTTGCAGAACAGCATACTCTGATTGTGTTTTGGTTTATGAAGGATCAAGATATGTATATGTTTCTCAAGAAGAGATGAATAAAGTAAAAATTGAAACAGCTCTTAAAAATGCAAACAATAAAGCAAGAGAAGAATGTTTGGCTTTAGGTTTTACATCTGAGACAACTGAATATGCCGATTGTAATCTAAAATTATCATCACTTTATAAAGAAGAAGCATTAGAACAACAAAAAATATATTTAGCTGAACAACAAGCAAAAATTGCACAAAGACAAGCCAATGCTGCAAAGGCCCAAGCTCAAGCAGCACAAAGACAGGCTGCTGAGTCACAAAGAAGAAATAGCAATGCTTTAATGCAGCAAGGTATGAAAATGCTTTCAGGTCAATGCACTCTAGGCATAGATTGTTAATCATGAATAAATTTTTTTATTTAGTTTTATTCTTAGTTTTTTGTTCAGTAGCTAATGCAGATTCAATGACAAAAGTTCATAACGAATGTATTCAGCTAGGATTTAAAGACTCAACTCCAGAATTAGCTAAATGCAAATTAGAATTATTAGTTCTTAATAAAAAAATGAACTTAGAGCAAAAAAAACTTCAAGCATCAGAAGCTCAAGCTAAAGCTGCAGAAGCAACTGCAAGAGCTACAGAAATGAATGCGGCTGCTGCCCAGTCATTAGCTAGTTCATCAGCTTGGAGAAATAATCAAACTCTAATGAAACAAGGACAAAGAATGATGTCAGGAGCTTGTACACTAGGTGTAGATTGTTAAATTTTTATTTTTAAACGACTACTTGATCTTGGCACACTCCTGGTCCAATCCTGGCACAATTAAATTTAAAATTTGATTAAACTTTAACTTCGCAAAAATAATAAGTGTTGATTTTATTGAGTGATGGTGCCCCCGCACGGAGTCGAACCGCGGACCTATTGATTACAAATCA
>MDSY01057853.1_pt1 | contig 12130 bp, 7 predicted proteins | sample 811131 | NCBI WGS metagenome assembly MDSY01 (sample SAMN05326643, study PRJNA326480) | marine metagenome | isolation source: seawater | place: Atlantic Ocean: South West | collected 2010
CCGAACGTCGGGAAGTGCACGTGACACAATGACAGACATTGAATAATCAATGTAAGCCGATTTCATTTCATCTTCAATGTTAATGGGTATCAGTTTTTCACCTTCAGCCATAAATTTTTGTTTTTTTAATCCTTTCTGCTAAAATATGTATTTAAACCATAAATACTAAGGGAAATTTTACTTTTTGTAACTGAATTTATCAACATTTTTTTGCGTAAAAATATGTAAAAAATAACATGTTGTTCTTTTGGTATTTCAAAAATATTTTGTCTATTAGCTTAAGAGTAATTCATAAACGGAATAGTTTTTGAGTTATAAATAAAAAAGAAATAAAATACCTATGGATGATAATTTTTCACCAAGAGTAAAAGATGTAATTTCCTTCAGTAAAGAAGAGGCCTTAAGATTAGGTCATGATCATATAGGAACTGAGCACTTAATGCTTGGTATATTAAGAGATGGGGGTGGAAAGGCTATTTCAATTTTTAATGCGATCGATGTAGACCTCGAAAATTTAAGACGAAAGGTCGAGATATTAAATCCTGCAGTTTTGGACAATTCCGGGATTGGAAATTCAAAAAAAAATCTTCATCTTACCCGTTCCGCAGAACGTGCACTCAAGACTACCTTTCTTGAAGCTAAATTGTTTCAAAGTGATTTAATTAACACTGCACATTTACTTTTGTGCATCCTTAGAAACGAAAATGATCCTACTACTAAGCTTCTTGAAAAACTTGATGTTAATTACGATTTAGTAAAAGAGCAATTCAAACTTTTACTTACTTCAGATAACGATTATTCAGACTACAGTGCTTCTGCTTCTTTTCCAGATGAAAAAGAAGATGATTTGAGTAATGACAAAGAAAATCCTTTTATTCATTCATCAGAAGGTCCTAAAAGCAAAAAATCAAAGACTCCGGTTTTAGATAATTTTGGTAAAGACATTACTGCTCTTGCCAGACTTAATGAACTTGATCCAGTTGTTGGGCGTGAAAAAGAAATTGAACGTGTTTCTCAAATTTTGAGCAGACGAAAGAAAAATAATCCATTATTAATTGGTGAACCTGGTGTCGGTAAATCTGCCATAGCTGAAGGTTTAGCTTTAAGAATTATAGAAAAAAAAGTGTCTCGTGTTCTATACGGTAAAAGGTTAGTCACACTAGATCTTGCTAGTTTAGTAGCTGGCACAAAGTATAGAGGTCAGTTCGAAGAACGCATGAAGGCAGTAATGAATGAATTAGAAAATAACAACGACATCATACTATTCATTGATGAAATTCATACGATTGTTGGTGCTGGTGGAGCAACTGGAAGTTTAGATGCCTCCAACATGTTTAAACCTGCTCTTGCTCGAGGTGAAATCCAATGCATTGGAGCAACTACTCTTGATGAATACAGACAAAGTATTGAAAAAGATGGTGCGTTGGAACGTCGTTTTCAAAAAGTAATTATAGAACAAACAACAGAAGAAGAAACTATAGAAATTCTTCAAAACATAAAAGAAAAATATGAGAGTCATCACAATGTTTTTTATACCGATGAAGCTATAATTGCCTGTGTAGAATTAACAAGTCGTTATGTTTTTGATCGTTTTCTACCAGACAAAGCAATTGATGCTCTGGACGAAGCTGGATCTCGAGTACACATAAACAACATGAATGTTCCTAAAGATGTTATAGAACTTGAAGAGGAACTGGAAAATGTTAAAGCTCATAAGAACGATGTTGTTAAAAAACAAAAATACGAGGAAGCAGCAAAGCTTAGAGATGATGAAAAACGTGTAGAAAAAAACCTTTTAACAGCTCAAAAAAAATGGCATGAAGAATCAAAATTAAACCGAGTGGAAGTGACTGAAATAGATATTTCTGATGTGGTTTCGATGATGACTGGAATACCTGTAAATAAAATTGTTAAATCAGAAAAAAATAAGCTTTCAAAACTTACTAAAACAATTGGCTCGAAACTTATAGGACAGGAGAATGCTGTTGAAAAGGTCGTTAAAGCAATTCAACGAAATCGTGCTGGTCTTAAAGCTACCGACAAGCCAATAGGTTCATTCATCTTTTTAGGGCAAACTGGAGTTGGAAAAACACAACTCGCTAAGATTTTGGCAAGTGAAATGTTCGAGTCTGAAGAAAATCTTATTCGGATTGACATGAGTGAATACATGGAAAAATTTGCTATATCTCGATTAATAGGTGCACCTCCAGGCTATATTGGCTACGAAGAAGGTGGTCAATTGAGTGAAAAAGTTAGACGCAAACCCTATTCTGTTATTTTGCTAGATGAAGTAGAAAAAGCCCATCCAGATGTTTTTAATATGTTACTTCAGGTATTAGATGACGGATATTTAACAGATAGTTTAGGTAGAAAAATCAATTTCCAAAATACAATAATAATAATGACCTCTAATATCGGAGCAAGAAAACTCAAAGACTTTGGTACAGGAGTTGGCTTTTCTACTGCGGCACAAAAAGCTCAAATTGATGATATAGAGCGAAGCGTAATCGAAAGTGCTCTAAAAAAGACATTTGCACCTGAATTTTTAAATCGTGTGGATGACATTATCATTTTTAATGTTCTTGAAAAAGAAGACATAATGAGAATAGTAGATATTGAGCTAGATAAACTCATTACCAGGATTAATAAACTTGGATATCAAATAAAACTATCTAAAAAAGCAAAAAACTTTATCGGTGAAAAAGGATTTGATAAAAAATATGGAGCGAGACCTTTATCAAGAGCAATTCAAAAATATCTTGAGGATATTATCGCCGAAGAAATAGTGAATAATCGAACAAAAGAAGGTGATTTATTTAGCCTAGATTGGGATGGAAAGTCAGAAAAATTATCGCTTGATGTAAAAGCTTGAAAATAACTTATTCTTTTTTTGGAATAATTTTAAAAAGTGTTGGTTTTTTGACGAAAAAAACTGCTAATTAGTTTCAAGTCAGGCTGAATTGAATTATTTTCGCACCATGAAACTTTATAATATTCTTATTTCGGATTCAATAAACACGAATACAACCGTGTTTTATTCTTTTAACACATTTACTTCATCTACAGTAATTACCCCTAGGGGTAATTAAAATATATAACCTGTAGCTCTTGAAATTATTTCAAAATAAAAATTATTATCCCTTAAAATTCTGTTTTTTTAAATAGTAAATTGATTTTAAAGGTGCTTAAAATTTAATCTAATGAAAGTTTTAAAATTTGGTGGAACATCTGTTGCCAATTATATAAATATAGAGCAAGTCTGTTCTATAATATTTTCTCAAAATAAAAATAATGTGGTGGTAGTTTCTGCCCTTGGAGGAGTCACCAATTTACTTGTAAAAGCACTTCACCAAGCTGCAAATGGGGATGAGAACTTCTCGAAAACACTCCAGAAAATTGAAAAATGCCATCTAGAGCCAATTCGAGCAGGAATTCCTGCTGAAAAACAAAGTATCGCTATTAGTTATGTAAAATCTGAACTAAATTATCTAGAAACTATTCTTGACGGAGTTAGTATACTTAAGGAAATTACTCCCAAAACTACTGCAAAAGTAACTTCTTTTGGTGAATTGCTATCAAGCACTATAATTTATGAAATATTAAAATATAAAGCTTTAGATGTTGTTTTGAAAGACGGTAGAGAGCTGATTGAAACTCAAACTATAAACTATAAAACCTCAGTTAATTGGGAGGCTACTCAGGCTAAGATTGATGTGTTTTTCAAAACTAACACTTCCAAAACAACATTAGTTTCGGGTTTTGTGGCTCAAGATTCTGAAGGTAAATCTTCTACTTTAGGTAGAGGAGGATCTGATTTTTCTGCTGCTATTTTAGCATACGCTCTTGATGCTTATATTTTAGAAATTTGGACTGATGTAAGTGGAATGTACACTGCTAATCCTAAATTAGTTAAACAAGCTGCCCCAATTGAAAAACTTTCTTACTTTGAAGCAATGGAATTATCTCATTTTGGAGCAAAAGTAATCTATCCTCCTACAATTCAGCCTTTAATTGAAAAGCAAATACCTGTTTTAATTAAAAATACATTTGCTCCGGCAGATAAAGGAACAAGAATAGATATTAGCAAAAATGAAATAAATAATACAGTTGTAAAAGGTATTAGCCACATTCCTCAAATCAGTCTAATCAGTCTAGAAGGTAGTGGCATGGTTGGCATCCCAGGGTTTTCAAAACGCTTATTTGAAGTACTATCTGTTGCCAATATTAACGTAATCATGATCACACAGGCTTCCTCTGAACATTCAATCTGCATCGCCGTTCGAAGTGAAGATGTTAAAGAGGCTAAACGGGTTATTGATACTGAATTTGCATTTGAAATTTCTTTACAAAAAGTTGCACCTGCGATAATAGAAAATGACATAGTAAATATTGCTGTTGTCGGGGATAATATGAAAAATCATCAAGGAATTAGTGGAAAAATGTTTAGTTCATTAGGAGCTAATAATATAAATATTAGAGCAATTGCACAAGGTGCTTCTGAACGAAATATTTCTATTATGATTAACAAAATAGATACACAAAAAGCATTAAATACACTCCATGAAACTTTCTTTGAAAACCACATTAAAGAACTCAATTTATTTATAGTTGGGGTAGGTAATGTTGGAAGTAAACTTTTAGAGCAAATTCAAAAACAAAAAATTTATTTAGAAGAAAACTTATTACTCAGAATTCGTGTAATTGCCATTTCTAACTCACGTAAAATGGTTCTAGGGAATGATTCTCTCAATCTCAAGTATTGGAAAAAATCTATTGACAAGGGAAATGATACAGATATGAATCAGTTTTTTCAACATGTAAAAGGATTGAATTTACGAAATAGTATTTTTATTGATAATACCGCAAATACTTCAATTGCATATGAATACGAACGCTATTTAAATAACAATATAGGGGTTGTGACTTGCAATAAAATAGCTTGTTCTGATAAATTAAATTACTATAAAAATCTAAAAAAATCTTCTCGTAAATACGGAAGTCCATTTCTTTTCGAAACAAATGTTGGAGCAGGCTTACCAGTTATTGATACATTAAATAACTTAATCGCATCTGGAGATCAGATTATTAAAATCGAAGCAGTACTATCAGGAAGTTTAAATTTTGTTTTTAACAATTTTAAAGAAGGAACAGAATTCAAAGAAATTGTTGTTAAAGCTCAAAAGGAAGGATACACAGAACCTTATCCAAAAATTGACTTAAGCGGAATTGATGTCGCTCGAAAAATATTAATTTTAGCTCGTGAAAGTGGGCTTAAGATAGAATTGGATGATATTGAAAATACTTCTTTCCTACCACAAGCTTGTTTAGAGACTTCTGATAATGAAAGTTTTTTTGAATCTCTAACAATACATAAATCACACTTTAACAACTTACTAAATAAAGCTAACGCTAATAACGCACGCTTAAAATACGTAGCTCAACTTGAAAATCGGGTTGCTAAAGTTGGGCTACAAGAAATTTCTGAAGGACATGATTTCTATAATCTAGAAGGAAGTGATAATATTATTCTATTTTACACCAATCGATATAAAAACCAACCGTTAATTGTAAAAGGTGCTGGGGCTGGAGCAGAAGTTACTGCTTCAGGTATTTTTGCAGATATCATTAGAATAGGAAAACGATAGATATGAATGAAATTAAACTTTTTTGTCCAGCAAGTGTTGCTAATGTTTCTTGTGGATTTGATGTACTGGGTTTTTGTCTAGACCTTATCGGAGACGAAATGATAATTAGAAAGACAGCTGAAAAAGGAATTAAAATCCTAAAAATTTATGGGCAAGATCTTCCGCTAGATACTCTAAAAAATGTTTCAGGAGCAGCAGGATTAGAATTGTTGGAGTCTTATCCTGTGGATTTTGGATTTGAAATAGAAATTTATAAAAGAATAAAAGCTGGAAGTGGAATAGGAAGTAGTGCTGCCAGTTCTGCAGGAGCTGTGTTTGGTATTAATGAACTTTTGGGTAAGCCTTTTACCCGAAAAGAACTGATACAGTTTGCAATGAAAGGTGAAGAGCTTGCAAGTGGAGTTCCTCATGCGGACAATGTAGCTGCAGTTTTATTAGGAGGCTTCACTTTGGTCCGCAATTCAAAAGAATTGGATGTGATATCGCTACCTACACCCTCTCAATTATATGCCACTGTTTTACATCCAAAGATTGAATTGAAAACATCGGATGCTAGAGCAGTTCTTAAAAAAAAAATTTTACTTGAAAAAGCAATCGAGCAGTGGGGGAATCTTGCAGCACTTGTTAGTGGTTTGTATACAAATAATTATGATTTAATTGGAAGATCACTTGTTGATGTAGTGGTAGAGCCTAACAGATCTGCTTTAATTCCAGGATTTAAAGAATTAAAAAATATAGCGATGATTTCAGGTGCTTTAGGAAGTGGAATCTCAGGTTCTGGACCATCTATGTTTGCTTTGTCTAAAGGAAAAGAAACAGCTATTTCTGTTGGAGATGCAATGTCAAAAAAGTTTGATTCGTATGACATCGAATTTGAAATACATATTTCAAAAGTTAACCCTGAAGGAATTCATATTATATCAACAAAATGATTTATAAAAGTTTAAATAAAAAATCTAAACCTGTAATGTTTGAAGAAGCAGTTATTCGAGGTATCGCTCCAGATAGAGGACTGTATTTTCCAGAAAAAATCCATCGCCTTCCAGATTCATTTTTTAAGAATATTGAAATCAAATCCATTCACGAAATTGCTTTCCAAGTAATATCACCTTTTTTGGAAGCAAGTATACCAGAAGAAAAATTGAAAAAAATCATAGAAGAAACTTTAGACTTTGATTTTCCTATAATTTCAATAAACAAACAAATTGCAACAATGGAGTTGTTTCAGGGACCAACACTTGCTTTCAAAGATGTTGGAGCTCGATTTATGGCTCGTTGTCTTAGTTATTTTAACCAAAATAATAACACACAAAAAGTTACTGTTTTAGTTGCTACTTCAGGGGATACTGGTGGAGCTGTTGCTAATGGATTTCTAGGTGTAACTGGCGTTGAAGTGGTGATTTTATATCCCAAAGGAAAAGTGAGTAAAGTTCAAGAGCAACAATTAACTACCCTAGGTCAAAATATAACAGCACTTGAAGTGGATGGTGTTTTTGATGATTGTCAGGATATGGTTAAAACTGCATTTCTAGATAAAGAAATAACTAAAAAGAAAAAATTAACATCAGCAAACTCAATCAATATAGCTCGATGGCTACCTCAAATGTTTTATTATTTTTTTATTTATAAAGAACTGAAAAAACTGAAAAAGCCAATCGTTATTTCTGTTCCAAGTGGTAATTTTGGTAATATTTGCGCTGGTTTAATGGCAAAAGAAATTGGTTTACCTATTGATCATTTTGTTGCAAGTACAAACATAAACAATGTTGTACCCAATTATCTAAAAACCGGGATTTATAAACCAATTAAATCGTCTCCAACTATTTCAAATGCTATGGACGTAGGAGATCCCTCAAATTTTATACGTATTTTAAAAATATATAAAGGAAATTTTAAAACTTTAAAGCAAACATTTTCAGGATATAGTTTTACAGATAACGAAACACGGGAAGCGCTTAAAGAAATATATCAAATTTCTGGGTATATTTCTGATCCGCATGGAGCTTTAGGGTATTTAGGATTAAAAGAATATCTGAAAAATTATCCAGAAAAGTATGGAATATTTCTTGAAACTGCTCATCCAGTTAAGTTTTTAGATACTGTTGAAGAAACTCTAGGAATTAAAGTTAAAATTCCTCGTAGACTAAAAGAAACATTAACCAAGACCAAAAGAAATATTAAAATTAAGAATTATGAAGGACTTAAAAGCTTTTTGCTTAGTTAAACTAATTTTCTAACTCTGGTAATAAAAACTGATCTAAAGGACTTGTTTCTTTCATCAGTGCTTCGATTGATCGCCAGGATCTCGGTGCATTTGAAGAAAGATTAATTGGTCCATTGTTCGTTATCAAAACATCATCTTCAATACGGATACCTATCCCCCACCATTTAGGATCACAAGGACTGTTTTTAGGAATATAAATACCCGGTTCTACTGTAATAATTGCGTCAGCTTTAAGAGGACCATAATTAGATAGATCATGTACATCCAGTCCAATGTGGTGTGCTGCACCATGGGGAAAGTATTTTCTAAACTCATTTTTATCAGAAATAATTCCCAACCCAAGTAAACCAGCTGCGACTATCTCCTGGGAAGCATGAGTAACTTGGCTTACAGTGTTTCCAACTTGAGAAGCCTTTATCCCCGCATTTTGAGCTTCATATACGATCTCGTAAAGTAGCTTCTGAGTTTCAGAAAATTTACCGTCTTTTGGGATTGTTCGGGTAATATCAGCTGTATAGCCCTCGTACTCAGCTCCTAAATCCATTAAGATTAAATCGGAACCTAATCCTACTTCATCGTTTTCTATATAATGTAAAACACAAGCATTAGAACCTACACCAACGATTGAAGGGTACCCTTCATAAGCAGCGCCATATTTTTTGAAAACAAATTCATGGATTCCCTGAATTTCTCGTTCTGACATGTTAGGATGCATTGCTTTCATTACTTCACGCTGACCAACTACGGATATGTTTATCGCCATTTTTAATAATGCGATTTCTTCTTTTGTTTTTACTTCCCTCAAGTCTCCTAGAATTTGACCCAATAGCTCAATATCAAAATACTGATCTTTAATTAAAAAAGCAACCTGCATTTTTAAATCATCGGGAACATCTAAAGAAGAACTTTCTGTAAAATTTTGAATTGTCGGGTCAGAAGCTATAGTCTCGTTCCGGTTAGAATACCACTTAATTTCATTTTTTAAATTCTCTACATTTTCTGCTTTTACAGTTCGAATACTATTTAGTAATCGGTGACGTAAACGATTAAAATCTTTAGGGTAATTGATGTTCTCCTTGAAAGTTCGCTGTAAATCATACAAATCATAGGGATCATTATTATTGTTTCTAACATCATTTTCAAAATTAAATATTAAGACTTCTTTAAAAGAAGTGAAATTTATTTGATTATCAATAAACTCAGATCTTAATAAAACACGATCAAGTCCAAGCTTTTTGGCTCCTTTAACTCCTAGTCTATATCCGTTCCATTGTTCTCTCGCAGGATTTCTTTCTTGAACATAAAGCTGATCTAAGTAAATTCCTTCAGTATCTTGCTGGATTTCTTTATAAATTACCAATACCGACTGCGGCTCTCTAAAACCTGAAAGATAATAGAAGTTTGGATCAGGGTGATAAACAAAATCAACGTCATTGGCTCTGTTACGAACTGGACTAGCAAATAATATTGCAACACTATTTGCTGGCATTTTAGCTCTTAAAGCATCACGTTTTAATTTATGAAATTCAGGTTTTAATTGAGCATGCTGAGCATTCGTGATTTCACAGAATAAAAAAAGTGCTACTGAGAAAATTATTAATTTGTGCATATTCATTTTTTAATTTATCAAATCTAAAATAAGTAAAAAACAACTTATATTTACCCCAAATAAAAACTTTTAACTAAAGTAACTAAATGTTAAAAACAACACTTTACGATACCCACTTGGCGCTTGGAGCAAAAATGGTTTCTTTTGGTGGTTTTCTTATGCCTGTTCATTATGAAGGAGTTATCAAAGAACATCAAACTGTAAGAGAGGGATTGGGTGTTTTTGACGTTTCTCATATGGGAGAGTTTTTTATAGAAGGTCCTAACGCACTTAGCTTTTTACAACGTATTTGTAGTAATGATATTTCAAAACTAGTTCCTGGCAAAGCGCAATACAATTATCTTCCAAATGCTTCTGGTGGTGTAGTTGATGATTTAATTGTATATCAACTAGAAAAAACTAAATACCTATTAGTCGTAAATGCTTCAAACATTGAAAAAGATTGGGCTTGGGTAAAAAAACAAAATCAATCTTTTAATGCTACAATTACTAATAAATCTGATGCGTATTCCTTGCTAGCAATTCAAGGTCCTAAGGCTATTCAAGCTATGCAATCCCTCACGTCAGTTACTCTAAGTAAAGTTCCATTTTATGCTCATAAAACTGCTTCTTTTGCTGGAATAGAAGGTGTATTGATTGCAACAACAGGTTATACTGGTTCTGGTGGATTAGAGTTGTATGTCCCTAATAAATTTATAAAACAAGTTTGGAATGAAATTTTTAAAGCAGGTGCAGCATCTGGTATCGCCCCTATAGGGCTTGCTGCTCGAGACACCTTACGCTTAGAAATGGGATATTGTTTATATGGAAATGAAATAAATGAAAATCAGTCACCTATTGAAGCTGGGTTAGGTTGGGTTAGTCGACCTCAAACTAATTTCATAAATTCTGAACGCATTGGAAATGAAAAAGAAAACGGCACACCAAAATGCCTGGTTGGGTTTCAACTAGAAGAACGAGGTATTCCAAGAACTGGTCACGAACTCTTTGACCTTTCAGAGTCTTCAATTGGAATAGTAACTTCAGGAACACAAGCTCCAAGTCTTGGAAAAGGTATAGGTCTCGGTTATGTTAAGCAGAAAAACAGTACAGTTGGTTCTAAAATATTCATTCAGATTAGAAATAAAATGCTCAATGCAACTATTGTTTCATTGCCTTTTTATAAGACTAGATAGCCTGAAATTTTGAAAAAAATATTAATTCTTGGTGGAAGTGGTTTTATTGGTAACTGCCTTTACAAAGAACTTTATCCATATTTTAATCTTTTTGGAACCTATTATTCTTCAATAAGTTTTTCAAAACAACAAAATTTTTTTTACTACAATCTTGAAGACGACAATATTCTATCAATCATAAATAAATTAAAACCTCAATTAATAATTTCTTGTCTTAGAGGCTCGTTTGAAGCGCAAGAGTCTTGTCATCAGCAGCTGGTAGATTATATTAAAAATTATAACTGTCGTTTGATGTATTTTTCTTCAGCTAATGTTTTTGATGCATTTGAACATTATCCATCCTATGAGTTCGACAAAACACTCTCTGAAAGCACTTATGGTAAATACCAAATTAAAATTGAAAATAGTCTTCTAAAATTACCTCCTAGCAAGTATGTTATTGGACGATTACCTATGGTATTTGGAACCAATGCGCCTCGAACAAAAGAGATAGAAGCTCAAGTTAAGTCCGGGACTCCCATCGAAGTATTTCCAAATACAATTATTAATGTTACCAGTGATCGTAAGCTGAGTCAACAAATTCATTATATCATCAATCAAAAACTAACAGGAGTTTTTCATCTCGGAAGTTCGGATTTAATAACTCACTTTGATTTTATAAAACGTATAATAAATCGAAGAAAGTTATACGGAGCTATTTATAAGCAAATATATACCAACAATCAGATGCGTTATTTGGTTGCTCTTCCAAAAAATAATAAACTTCCATCCCATTTACATGTTTCATATGAATCTATCCTTGAAGATTTATATTTGCTCTAATCGTGTTTTTTCAGTTTAATACTTTTTTATATTTGTAATGATCCAAAAAATAACTTAAATGGGAAGAGCCTTTGAATTCAGAAAAGCAAGAAAAATGAAACGTTGGTCAGCAATGGCCAAGACCTTTACGAGAATAGGAAAGGATATTGTTATTGCAGTTAAAGATGGAGGACCAGATCCAGACAATAATGCGCGATTAAGAGCCATAATTCAAAATGCAAAGGCTGCTAATATGCCCAAAGACAACGTTGAAAGGGCAATTAAAAAAGCATTTGATAAAAATACAGAGAATTATAAAGAAGTTTTGTTTGAGGGATATGCTCCTTTTGGAATTGCAGTTATAATTGAAACTGCTACCGACAACAATAACAGAACTGTTGCCAATATGAGAAGCTACTTCAACAAATTCAACGGTAATCTTGGAACTTCTGGATCTGTTGAATTCATGTTTGATCGAACCTGTAGCTTTAGAATAAACCCAAAGAATATAGATTTCGAAGAATTAGAACTTGAATTTATAGACTTCGGTGTGGAAGAAGTTTTTACAGACGAAGATGGAATTTTACTTTATGGACCTTTCGAAAACTTTGGTGCAATTCAGAAAGAATTAGAAAATCGTTCTTTTGAAATTTTATCATCTGATTTTGAACGAATC
>MDSY01095182.1_pt1 | contig 12130 bp, 11 predicted proteins | sample 811131 | NCBI WGS metagenome assembly MDSY01 (sample SAMN05326643, study PRJNA326480) | marine metagenome | isolation source: seawater | place: Atlantic Ocean: South West | collected 2010
CAAATTACTACATTAGCTGATCAAGCGCTTAATCATGTAAGATAATTATTATTAGATAATAAGCATTTATAAAATATCAACAAAAAGGCAGACATTATCAATAATGTCTGCCTTTTTAAATTTAAAATCACAAAAAAATTTAGCTATATCTGACAGTAAAAGAATTAGCTATTGGTTGTTTTGTGCTAATTTTAGGCGTTCAGCCATAGATAATGGTTCGTCTTTTGCTTTTTTAAGTTCAACTTTCTCTTTTTCTTCAACTTTACTATCACCCTTGAATACTGACTTCATCATGTTTTTCATACCATTAAAACCATCCTTATGTTCATCAGTCTGAACAGATGCTGACTGACTAACCTCTTTTTTGGCTTCAGACTGTTTGCTGGTTTTTTTGTTTGCAGTGGATGCAGTATTTTCATTTTTTTCTATATCTTTGAATCTATTGGTAGATTCAGGTAACTTAGTTACTTTCGATTCATTAGTTTCTGAGCGCTTAGGTGGTGTTGCTAGTTTTGCTTGTGCTAGCTTTGCTTTACTTCCTGGGAAATTATCAATGTTAGATGATTTAGTAGCTGTTGCATTGATAGCTTGGTCACAAGATGGCATTAGAATATCATTAGAATTCATTCTTTTATCAAAATCTTCAACAACTTCTGACATTTCTGTTTCAGCAATATCAACAGCATCTTTAACTTGTGAAAGTTTACGGTTAAGTGTTTTGTACTTTTTCTCAATGTTGTCAATTGCACTTTTTACGTCGTCATTTAAGTTTTGAGTAAGTTCTTTATAATCTACTATTTGTTGCTCAAATTTAGCGAGTGACTTATTACTGTGCTTAATGCTGTCATCTATTGAGTTTAATTTTGACTCTAACCGATTTTTTTTTGCCAAAAATTTATCTGAAATTTCTTTAGGTATTAGCGGGCCCGGAATTGATACTGGTATCACACCAACAAATTCACTTATACAATTTACAGGCTTCCAATGACTGAAGGAAGGGTGCCAACCGTAAACGTCTGGGTTATTGATTAAAAACTCTTTTGCTTCATCAAAACTTAAAGCTGAAGACACTTCGCCATTGCTAGAAAAAAACCACTTTTTCATTGTAAATACTCTTATATGTTAACTTTAGTTTTTGTAATAAATTTGATCATTTTTTTGTTCTAATAATCTGTTTTAATTACGTTGGCTAGGTTTTTCTGTAGAGAAGCATATTGCTCTTCTATAGTTTTGACAACTACTCTAACTTCCTCTGTTAAGTTATGAGTGGTTTTTGTAAAGGTATCTAAATCTGCATCAATTTCATATAAAGAATCAGAAGTGATTTTTATTGTTTTATCAATTCGATCTAACGTTGTAATTAACTCTTTTTCTTCACCGATTAGATCATCAATCATTCCCGCGGGGATATCGATTGGCGCAGGTGGTGGAGATATTGCAACCTCAAATTCGTTTATACAACTTACTGGAACCCAATGAGTGTAGGAAGGGTGCCAAGCGTACAAATCAGGATTTTTCGATATTAACTCATTCGACTCCCTTAAACCAAAAGGACCTGAAACATCACCGTTGTCAGAAAAAAACCATTTTTTCATTATTAATACTACCTTTAATGCTTGTTGAGCTGAAATGATAAATTAGCAACATTACGTACGTTGTAATAATCAAGATTCATTATGTTTACTATTTAACGTTAGCTATTAATCACAGTCAAGCTATTTATAAATACTATACTATAGCGTGAATATATTATTTTGAGTAATTTACATTAAATTAAACGTTTTGTTTAACGTAATGACTCTTTCTGATAGTGACTTAGTGTTAAACCATAAAAAAGCCAGTTATAAAATTATAACTGGCTTTTTATTAATACACTTAATTCTTGTAGCTTTAAGGTTTTGTAGCTTCCGCAGAACTTCTATTAGCTATATCTGCTATTATTGCTGTTCTTCCTGATGATTGGTGAGATGGCCTTTCATCATCAAGCATGGCTTTAGAAGGTATAGTGTTAATTGCGGCAATTGTCTCAGTTTTTGTCATTGGTGCTGTCGCCCGACCTGATAAACGATTTGCTTTTTTAACTTGCCGGGCAAGTTTTTTATCTTTTGAAGGTGAATTCTTCGTTACAGAAGAATTATTTTTAATTTGTTTAACTTCAACCTTACTAGGTAATTGACTGGAATCTTTTGTTACCAGCTCTGTCATGTTGTCATTAGTAATAGAACTTTGTTTAGATTCTTGAATTGCCGTCAACACTTCCATGTTATGTTGTTTAGTAGCCTCATTATCTTCGGCTAATGGTAACTCTTGCTGAACTTCTGTTACTGCTTTTTCAACTTTAACGCTTTGAGCACTTGTTAAGGTAGGAATTTTTTTGTCTTTAGAGACCTCATCGGATTCATTTACTTTACTGCTTCTTAAAGCATCAGTTTTAATGCCGTCGTCTATATTTTCAACCCTTGAACTATCATTCAAACTAGTAATGTCGCCCTCCTTTTCTGAGGTTGAAAATTCAACATTCTCAGCCTTCGGTGAAGTATTTGAATCAGCTTCAGCGGTTACTTTCGGTGTATCAATGATACTTTGTTTTTCTATTGTATTAGCTTTATCAACTGTTCTTTGGTTAGTGTCAATAGTTGCGTGTTCTAATTCTTTTTTTGCTACTGAAACTTCAGCAACTATTGGCCGTTCGATGGTCTCATTGAGTAACTCTTCTGTCACCTCGGGTTGCACCTCATTCAAAATTAAAGCTTCATTGAGAGGATACCTTGCTTCAACCGACTCATCTAACGTGTTCTTACTAGGCTTTTCTACTGCGACTTCATTACTTCCTTCATTGATCTTATTGTCGCGTCGACGACGTTGGCCATTAGATCTGAGGTGACGTGGAGAGCGCCTGTTTTTAGGTTTTGTTTCATTAACATCTTCAGCGTTGTTTTTATTTTCAGCACTTGATGGCTTTACTGAGTCAATAGCAGTGTTTTTGTTTGTACTTAAAACTTCCTCATTCTCATTTACGGGATGCGCAGGTAAAACTCTCACTTTTTTACGATTAGACCTACGTTGACGTTTTTCAGCGACCTTTTCCTGTTTAACAACTTTTTCTTTGTCTGCTAACTCAGGTTGACGAGAGTGTTGTCTTGGCTTAGCTTGAATCTCATCTTTTTTACTACGCGTGTTTTTAGACTCATTATTTTTAGTTGAAGCATCGTTTTTTGCTATGTCATCGTTATGATTACGGTTGTTACCACGGTTATTTCGGCGTTTTCCTTGTTGGTTATCCCGTCTATTTTGAGGGCGTCGAGGTTTGTTAGGGGTAGGTTTTTCTGTGACCTCTTCGACTACATCCTCTGAAGAAAACAGATTTTTCAACCAAACAAAAAAGCCACTTTTTTGTTTATTACGTGACAATTTTTGTGAGTTACTATTCGATTTACTCTCGGTTTGCGTAACACGTTTTGGTGCACTCATGCCTTGAATAAGTGGCTCATCTCTTTTAGTAGTAGACTTGTCAAACTTAGGCATTTTAGCCTCTTCTAACTCAGCCTGCTTCACTGGCAGTTCATAACTGGCTTCTGATGTTGTTTCGTCAGTTTTAACGCGAATGACTTCGTATTGTGGGGTATCCATGTGAGGATTTGGGACAATTAACACTCTCACATTATGATGTTTTTCTACATGCATAACGGAACGACGTTTTTCATTAAGCAAATATGTTGCTACAGGGACTGGAACTTGAGCTTGAACATGCAGAGTATTGTCTTTTATTGCTTCCTCTTCCATTAAACGAAGAATAGATAATGCTAAAGATTCAACGCCGCGCACATGACCAGTACCGTTACAACGTGGACAAACACCTTGACTAGTCTCACCAATAGAGGGGCGTAATCGCTGACGTGACATCTCAAGTAAGCCAAATCGTGATATTTTACTCAGTTGGATACGTGCTCTATCTTGATGAACCGAATCACGCATTCGGTTTTCAACTTCACGTTGGTGGCGAGCAGGAGTCATGTCTATAAAGTCAATAACCACTAGACCGCCCAAATCTCGTAAACGAAGTTGACGGGCAATTTCTTCTGCTGCTTCTAAGTTTGTATTAAAAGCCGTTTCCTCAATATCACTACCTTTTGTAGCGCGGGCAGAGTTAATGTCAATTGACGTCATTGCCTCTGTTGGGTCAATAACAATTGAGCCACCAGAAGGGAGTCTTACTTCACGCTGAAAAGCCGTTTCAATTTGGGTTTCGATTTGATAATGGGTAAATAGTGGTACATCACTTGTGTATAATTTTATTTTATTTAAAAAATCTGGACGAACCACTTCAATGTGTTTTTTAACACTTTCAAATGTTTTAGGTCTATCAATTAATACTTCACCAATATCGCGACGCAAATAATCGCGAATTGCTCTTAAGATAAGGTTGGTTTCTTGGTGGATAAGAAAAGGAGCAGGACGACTCTCTGCTGCATCACTTATGGCTTGCCAATGGTGTAATAAAACACTCAAATCCCATTCAAGTTCTTCATAATCTTTGCCAACACCGGCAGTTCTCACAATTAGCCCCATTCCTTTCGGTAAAGCTAATTTGCTAAGTGATGCCTTTAAATCTGAACGTTCATCACCCTCAATACGGCGAGAAATGCCTCCGGCGCGAGGATTATTAGGCATTAATACTAAATAGCTGCCAGCAAGACTAATAAAGGTTGTAAGAGCTGCACCTTTTTGCCCTCGCTCTTCCTTATCTATTTGAACAATGACCTCTTGGCCTTCACGTAATACCTCTTTAATATTAGGTTTGCCTTGAAAGCTATAGCCCTTAGGGAAGTATTCTCTGGCGATTTCTTTCATGGGCAAGAAACCATGACGATCTGCACCATAATCTACAAAAGCAGCTTCTAAAGAGGGTTCTATTCGCGTTATTTTTGCTTTGTAAATATTAGATTTTTTTTGTTCGTGACCTGGACTTTCAATATCTAAATCGTAAAGCTTTTGGCCGTCTACTAGTGCTACGCGCAATTCTTCAGATTGAGTAGCGTTAATTAACATACGTTTCATAGGTTGTCGGACTCATTTATAGTCACAACACACTATTTGCTTAGGACACATAGCAATCTAGTGTTCTTTTAGCAGCATTTTGTCAACCTCACGGTTGTCAGATTTAACTTGTCATTAAACCAAGTTAAGCTGTTATAGGCTCTGATTGTTTAAAAATACTGACTATCCATATGAATAGGCAATATTGATGTATATTTCTTATGTGCTCAGCAAGTGTGCTGTGCAAAATACCCGCTTATTTAGCTCGGTATCATTTATAATAATTGCTTTATGGTGCTGGACTAAATAGCTGCGTATGTAATTAAGCAGCAAAAACTGTTTATGGATGATGACAATCTACAATTGATTATAATTGCTAGTATTGATGTCAAAATAACAACAGGCCGTTCTATCAATGTGTCTTTTTCCATCTTAAAATCACAAATGATGTCGTGATTTAAATAGAATATTGCACAGTAATGTGGCCGCAGTTCGCCTCTTACGTCTCACTTTAAAGCTTCTAGGGTTAAACTGTTAAGTTGAATAACTAATTTTAATTATATTATCTGGCTATTTTCTTAGCTGTAAATATTAAATTTCAACTTTTAACATTGTTATTATCCCACTATCTTTATATTTTAGCTAATAAAAAAGCTTTTTTATTAGCTAAATTCACTAAATAAAGTGTGTTAAACTATTCAATACGAGAAATTATGACTATCAAAAGTAATCTTGTACCGAAATTCAATGAGAACGATAAAACTACTATGCTCAAAAAAAACACTAAAAAAAATACTTCACCAAGCGTAAAGAATAACAAAAATATAGAGCATAAATCAGAACAACGTGATGGCCTACCAGAAACCCCTAGACCTAAAGTTAGATTTATTACTATTGATAATGAAGATGCTGGTCAACGTATCGATAACTTTTTGTTAAAAACACTAAAAGGGGTACCTAAAAGCCACCTTTACAGACTGATGAGAAAAGGTGAAATAAGAGTTAATAAAAAACGTATTAAACCTGTTTATAAGCTTGCTGAAGATGATGAGCTCCGTATTGCACCGATTCGTATCACTGAAGATAAAGAACCTGTTTCTACTGGGCTAAAAATCGTAGCAAACTTAGAACAACAAATTTTGTTTGAAGATGAGCGGTTAATCGTTATTAATAAACCATCTGGCATGGCTGTACACGGTGGCAGTGGCCTTAGTTTTGGTTTAATTGAAGCGTTAAGAGCTCTTCGACCTCACGCTCGCATGTTAGAGCTAGTTCATCGTTTGGATAGAGATACATCAGGTTGCATACTCGTTGCAAAAAAACGTTCAACATTACGTCACTTGCATGAACAGTTCCGTGATAAAAAAGTGCAGAAATTTTATCACGCTCTTGTCAAAGGTCATTGGCCGACTAAACTAACGCGTGTTTCGCAAGCGTTAAAGAAAAATGATTTAAAATCAGGTGAAAGGGTGGTCGTGGTTGATAATGACCATGGCAAGTCATCAGAAACACGCTTCAAAGTTCTAGAACGCTATCGCGGAGCTACCCTTGTTAGAGCATTTCCAGTAACGGGAAGAACACATCAAATTCGTGTTCACTGTCAAGTTAGTGGTCATTCTATTGCGATGGATGCTAAATATGGGCATGAAGAATTCGATGAATATACTAAAAAAAAGGGCTTGAAACGGCTTTTTCTTCATGCAGCAAGCATTGAGTTTACTCACCCATCTACAGAACAGCGTTTGAAAATTGAAGCACCGTTAGAGGTGGCTTTAGAAAAAATTCTCTCTAAACTGGTCAAAGAATAATGAACTACGAGCGTTACCAGTTAATTATTTTTGATTGGGATGGTACCCTTATGGATTCGATTAATCGTATTGTTTCATCGGTACAGGCGGCAGCAAAAAGTTGTTCACTTAATGTTCCTGATAATTCGCAAGTTAGAGATATTATAGGCTTGAGCTTACCAAAAGCTATGAAAACTCTTTTTCCGAATATTAATGGGAGTGACACAGCAAAACTTATTGAACAGTATAAACATCAATTCATTGCGGTAAACGACATTCCTATGCCCTTGTTTATTGATACTATTGATTTGCTCAACACATTAACTCAGCATGATAAAATTCTCGCTATTGCCACAGGTAAGGGGAGAGAAGGTTTGCAACGAGTTTTCAAACAAACTCACACAGGCCATTATTTCAAAGCTTCAAGGTGTGCAGATGAAGCAAGTTCAAAACCATCTCCTGAAATGTTACTTAGTCTTCTGGATGAATTAAAAATTGCGAAAGATCGTGCTCTGATGGTTGGAGACAGCAAATATGATTTACAAATGGCTAAAACAGCAGGTATTGACTGTATTGGTGTAACATTTGGTGTTCACAGTAGGGCTGAATTAAGCCTATATCAGCCCATAGCCATAGTAGATTCGTTAACTGAATTACAAGGGTTATTAATCACAAACATTAATGGGTAATGACATAATGTCGAATTTTCACTACCCATACCAATTTTATTCAAGGTGCATTGACCCTGTTAATGACCAAGAATTAAGGTGCAAAATGTTTATAACAGTATTATTTAAGAGTCATCTGCTCTTTTAAAACATCAAGTCCTTGTTGTTTTAATAATGCGACTAGTTTGATCAATGGTAAGCCAATTAACGTGTTAGGATCATCACCTTCTAGACGACTAAATAAGCATATTCCTAAACCTTCACTCTTAAAACTTCCTGCACAATTAAAAGGTTGTTCGGCCTTAAGGTAATTTGTAATGTCTGTTAGTGATAAATTGTTAAAATGAACGGTGTAAGTTTCAACTAATGAAGTTGCAGAGCCTGTTTTACTATCAAAAACACATAACCCAGTGAAGAAAGTAATACTTTTTCCGCTAAAGCTCGTAAGTTGTTTTACAGCATTGTTAAAGTTATGCGGTTTACCTATGATTTTATCATTACACAAAGCGACCTGATCCGAACCTATGATTAAAGCGTCAGGGTATTCAGGGGCAACAGCTTGTGCCTTTTCAATGGCAAGTCTTTCAACCAAATTTGAGGCAGATTCATTATCTTGTTCGCTTTCATCGATATTTGGCTTGGCACAAAGAAAAGGTAACTGTAGTTTTTCTAGAATAGATTTGCGAAAAGGCGATGTAGATCCAAGTACTATGGTTTTCATATTTAATCTCTATTATTACCTTAAGTTAATAACTTTTGACATTGTTAAATGCTTACCTAATTCTCCAATCGTCAAACGATTCTCCATTATTTAGCCATAATTGGTTCCAAAATGCTAATATTAGAGGATATCTTGGTTTTTTAAACAAAATTGTGCAATTTTCTTTTGACAGTGGCTTATATGGGCTATATCATGCGCGCCATATGCAGAATCTTAAACTTCCAGTAACAATTAGCCCATTACGCAGTGCGCAAAGAAGATTAGTGTGCGATGGTGTGTTTAAATTATCGGACATGAACCGTTTGCTAACAGAATGTGAAAGCAGGTGCGAGCAGGTTAAAGTTAATGTTAAGTTTGATGTAGATGAGCGAGGCCTAGCAGTTATGTCAGGTTCAGCATCTACCTTAGTTGCATTAACATGTCAGCGCTGTAACGAAAGCTTTGACCAAGTACTTGAAGTAGAATTTACTTTTAGTCCGGCGAAGAATGATGAGGCAGCTGAAAGAATTCCGTCATATTATGACGTAGTAGAATTAGATGAAAATGGTGAAGTAAACTTAAGAGAATTAATTGAAGAAGAGTTAATACTTTCGATTCCTTTAATTCCAAGGCATAAAATTCAAGATTGTTCAGCAAATGCTGACTCAGTTTGGGGTGAGTTGCCAGAAGAGCTTGAGAAGCCAAATCCATTTGATGTATTAAAACAACTCAAGTAGTTAATAAGCATAAAGCCTTTAACTTATAACCGATTTAGGAGTAACTCATGGCAGTTCAAAAAAGCAAAAAGTCTCGTTCAAGACGTGGCATGCGCCGTTCACATGATGCAATAACAACAGAAAACTTATCAGTTGACCCAGTATCAGGTGAAACGCATCGTCGTCACCATGTAACCGCTGATGGCTTTTACAAAGGCGTTAAAGTAATCGCTAATTAAGCGATTACTTCGTTAGAACAAATAGTTTAGGCTTCGAGCTTGAGCTTAAATACCGATCTAATCATAGCATTAGATGTTATGGGGGGCGATAAAGGCCCCTCTGTAACTATCTCCTCTGCAATAATAGCAATTAGCGACTTTCCTAATTTACATCTCATTCTTTGCGGTGACGAATCCATTATTCTAGAATGTTTATCTCGTTATAATATTTCCAAGAAAAATTTAACTGATCATAAGCAACTCAGTCTTGTTGCAACCTCACAAGTTGTTTCTATGACCGATAAACCCATTGTTGCATTGAGAACTAAAAAAGACTCATCAATGCGAAAAGCACTTGACTTAGTTCATGAAAATCGTGCACAAGCTTGTGTTAGTGCTGGCAACACGGGGGCTTTGTTTTCAATGGCTCATTTTGTTCTTAAGAATTTACCAGGTGTAGAAAGGCCCGCATTAATTTCTTCTTTACCAACACACGACAAAGATAAGCATGTCTTTATGCTTGATTTAGGCGCGAATGTTTTTTGTGATTCGCATGTTCTTTATCAGTTTGGTGTTATGGGCTCAGTTATGGCAGAGCAGGTTGATGGCATTCAAAAGCCACGTGTTGCTCTGCTTAATATGGGAGAAGAAGCAATTAAGGGGAGTGATCACATTAAGCTCGCAGGCCTAGAGTTGAGTGATAACAAAGATGTTAACTATGTCGGTTTTATTGAAGGTTCCGATATTTTCTCCAACAAAGCCGATGTAATTGTTTGTGACGGCTTTGTTGGTAACGTTACCTTAAAAACCTGTGAGGGTGTTGCCCGTTTGGTATATGAAAAATCTAAAACCGCCTTTAAAGCAAGTTCTTTAGCTAAAATATTTGGTTCATTACTAAAACCAAGTTTTAAAAAACTTTTTAAAACCATGAACCCCGACCAGTATAACGGTGCAAGTTTGATAGGATTACGCGGCATTGTCGTTAAAAGCCATGGTAATGCCAATTCAGGGGCATTTTTAGCAGCGATTAAAGAAGCAATTAAAGAGGTAGAAAGGCAAGTGCCTGAGAAAATCAAACATTCTTTAGAGCATGGTCTCTCTAACCGGTAATATTAACTTTGCTCTATCAACCTCCTTATAAAATATTGAATAGCATTTAAACAAGAGTATTAATATGCAAAATAAATTAGCATTTGTATTTCCGGGGCAGGGCTCTCAGTCCGTTGCTATGCTTAGCGAATTTACCGGTAATAGTATTATTGAAAACACCTTTGCCGAAGCATCTCAAGCACTAGGTTATGATTTGTGGCAGCTTGTTTCAGAGGGTCCAGCAGAAAAATTAAATCAAACACACTTTACTCAGCCAGCTTTATTAACATCAAGTGTCGCGTTATGGCGAGTTTGGCTATCGATATCAGAAGTTAAACCTGATGTGATGGCGGGTCATAGTTTAGGTGAATATTCAGCTCTGGTATGTGCAGGTGTTGTTTCTTTGAGTGATGCTGTAAAACTTGTAAAAAAACGTGGCGAATTAATGCAAGCATCTGTTCCTGCGGGCACAGGGGGGATGTCAGCTGTTATTGGTTTAGCTGATACAGAAATTATCAAGGCGTGTGAGCTAGCGCAGCAGGGTGAGGTTGTATCTGCAGTGAATTTTAACTCGCCCGGGCAAGTAGTGATTGCTGGCCAAAAATCTGCTGTAGAAAGAGCGGGTCAGTTATGCAAGGATGCTGGGGCTAAACGCGTTTTACCACTCCCTGTAAGTGTCCCATCTCATTGTGCTTTAATGGCTGATGCAGCGACCAAGCTTGCAGAGGAGCTTAATAAAATTAGTTTCTCTTCTCCTAAGGTGAACATCATTAACAATGTTGATGTTGTTAAAGAGCAAAGTGAAGATGCAATCAAAGCGGCTCTAGTCAGACAATTATACTCACCAGTACGTTGGAGTGAGACTATTACTCAGATAGTTAGTGATGGTATAACTAAGGTTATTGAAATTGGCCCCGGTAAAGTTTTACAAGGCTTAAATAAACGTATTGATAAATCAATTTCAAATGTCAGTATGAATACTCCAGATACTGTTCAAAAAGCGCAAGACTTGATTAATAGTTAACGAGTAATTGTAGCTAGTTGGATAATATATTTTAATAATAGGAAAAATAGGGAAAGGTATGTTTTCATTAGAAGGTAAGGTAGCTTTAGTAACAGGTGCTAGTAGAGGTATAGGTAAAGCTATTGCCATACAATTACAGTCATTAGGTGCAACTGTTATTGGAACTGCAACATCTGAAAATGGTGCAAATAATATTCACGAATATTTAACGACACAAAATGCTGCAGGTAAAGGCCTAGTGCTTAATGTTACTCAGGATGAATCAATTGCAACACTGTTTACTTCTATCAAAGACACTTATGGTAGCATTGATATATTAGTTAATAACGCAGGTATAACGCGCGACAATCTATTTATGCGAATGAAAGAAGATGAATGGACAGATATTATTGAGACCAATCTAACTTCTGTTTACAAAGTCAGTAAAGCGGCTATTCGACCTATGATGAAAAAACGTACCGGGCGCATCATCAATATTGGATCTGTCGTTGGCACAATGGGTAATGCTGGACAAGTAAATTACGCAACTGCAAAAGCCGGTTTATTAGGTTTTACTAAGGCATTAGCAAGAGAAGTTGCCTCGCGAGGTATCACTGTTAATACTGTATCGCCAGGTTTTATTGATACTGATATGACGCAAACATTAACTGATGAGCAAAAACAGGGGATTTTTTCACAAGTTCCTGCAAATCGTTTAGGTAAGCCTGAGGAAATAGCTAGCACAGTCGCCTTTTTAGCCTCTGATGCTGCAGCTTACATAACGGGTGAAACAATTCATGTTAATGGTGGTATGTATATGGTGTAAGCCCTAATTTTAAGGCTTATGTTGATTTTTAATAATATTTTCGAATAGCCCCCGTGGTTAGACCAGATAAAAAAGTCAATTTGAAG
>MDSY01065241.1_pt1 | contig 12129 bp, 7 predicted proteins | sample 811131 | NCBI WGS metagenome assembly MDSY01 (sample SAMN05326643, study PRJNA326480) | marine metagenome | isolation source: seawater | place: Atlantic Ocean: South West | collected 2010
CAGTGGTAGAGCAGGGCTTTTGTAAAGCTCAGGTCGCAAGTTCAAATCTTGTCGGAGGCTTGTATGAAGATTAATCTTTGGTATTCTAAAAGTATGCAACAGTGGCGTTGGACTTTATCTGAAGAGTTCAAAAATGGCGTTACAAAACTAGAGCAACACTCTGGTCAAAGAATTTATCTACGTGATGCAATGGAAGACGTTGCTAACACTGTAGAGTATATACTTGACATCAAAGAAAAAAAGAGATAATATGTAAGGGTGTGAAGGAAGTGCTAGAAGGGTGACCCTATATAGGGTTACCCTTTTTTCTTATGATAAATAATCCATAACAAGAACTATAGTGTAATAAGATGGGTCTTTCCAGATTAGATAATTTTCTGAAGTCTTCGCGTGGTACTATTCTTTATGTCGATCCTAACAGTCTGGACGCGACTGATAGTATTGAAAATCAGGGTAATTCTCTGACACGTCCGTTTAAGACGATTCAACGTGCTCTAGTGGAGGCGGCAAGATTTTCATATCAAAGAGGTCTTGATAATGACCGATTTGGAAAAACCACAATCTTACTATACCCTGGCGATCACGTAGTAGATAATAGACCTGGATTAATACCAGACGGAACATCTGGAGCGAGTGTTAATTTTCTTCAGAGAGACGGAAATACAACCACCGACTTCCCACCATTTGATTTATCATCTAATTTTGATTTAGATTCTCCAAACAATGAACTATTCAAACTGAATAGTGTTCATGGTGGAGTTATTGTTCCAAGAGGAACATCAATTGTTGGTATGGATCTTCGCAAAACGAAAGTTCGTCCAAAATATGTTCCTGATCCAGAAAATAATGGTATTGAAAGAACTGCCCTTTTTAGAGTAACTGGAGTATGTTACTTCTGGCAGTTTACCATGTTTGATGGTAATCCAAATGGTATCGTATATAAAGACTATACTTCCAACACATTTGTTCCTAGTTTTTCACACCACAAACTTACCTGCTTTGAATATGCAGATGGTGTAAACAATGTAAAAATCGATGATGGGTTTATTACCAATAGAGATTTTGGTAGAACTGACCTTGATATGTATTATGAAAAGGTTGGTATTGCCTATGGACAGTCCTCTGGTCGTGCAATTGAACCAGACTATCCATCTACCGCATTAGACATTCAACCAAAGATTGACGAATATCGTATCGTTGGTTCTGCGGGAGTTCCTTTCAATATTGAATCAATTATTGCTGGAGATGGATCTACCTCCACAAAAACCATCACAGTAACTCTTCAAGAAGATGCTGTTGGATTAGATGTAGACACTCCATTCAGAATAGAGGGAGTATCTGCTGCTGGATTTAATGGACAATTTGTCGTTACTGATAAAGTAAGTGCAAGAGTTGTCAAGTATACTGTTCAAAATGCTCCTTCTGTAGCTTCTCCTGCTGCGACTGGAGCAGTTCTTTCCCTTCAGTCTGATACGGTCACTTCTGCATCACCATATATCTTTAACTGTTCGTTGAGATCAGTTTTTGGTATGAATGGTCTTCATGCTGATGGAAGCAAAGCAACTGGATTTAAATCCATGGTTGTTGCTCAATTTACCGGTGTTGGTCTTCAGAAAGACGATAAAGCATTCGTAAAATTCAACCAATCAGATCCACCAACAGGAAATTACGATGACTATTTGACTGTTGATAATCTCAGTAATGATTCCCGAGCAATTCATAAACCAGAATATAGAAACTTCCATATTAAGTGTTCAAATAACTCTGTTATTCAAGCAGTTTCTTGCTTTGCTATCGGATATGCAGAACATTTTGCCACAGAAACCGGTGGTGATATCTCTCTGACAAACTCGAACTCAAACTTTGGTGCTAAATCACTTGTCTCTAGTGGATTTAGAAATGATGCTTTCTCTCAAGACAATCTTGGATATATCACACATATAGTTCCACCAAAAGAAGTTCCAATTGCAGAAACGTCTATTGAATTTGAATCCGTAGATGTTGCTAAAACAATTGGATTATCTACTTCTGGTAAACTCTTCATTTATGGAGCATCGAACATTGACGTTCCACCAGAGAATATTATTGAAGGATATAGACTTGGTGCAAGGGAAAATGATGATTTAAAAGTTCTTATCACTGATAGTGGAGTTCCCACAACATATGATGCTAGAATTGTTATGGACGGTTCTACAACAACAGATGGTATTTTTGTAGAACAGAAATCTGCACTCAAATCTTTTAATGTAGAAAGAAGTATTGCTGGTATTAACAGTATTGGTGGATTTAGTCAGGGAAATTCTAGTAATGTTCTCACTTTAACATCTCCACACACTTTTGCTAATGGAGAAACTATTCGTGTTACTAGTGATACTGGTCAGATTCCTGATGGACTTGAGGCAAATACAGTATATTTTGCAATTACTAATGCAAATAGTAATAGTGGATTGACAACTAATGTCAATATTAAACTTGCAAAGACATTCAATGAAGCAGTCAACGGAACTGCAATACCAATTAATGAAAAGGGTGGAGCATTAGTAGTTGAAAGTAGAGTTTCTGATAAAAATTCTGGAGACCTTGGACACCCAATTCAGTATGTTGGAACAGGACTGACAACAGGTTGGTACGTTAACGTATCAACTGATTCTGCTGAAAACAATATCTACTCTACCATTAATTCTCTTGGAACTGCATCTCTTGGTGCTGCAACTCCTAGAACTTTCCTGAGTAGAAGAAATGATAATAGAGGTGCGACTGATACCGTCTATAGAATGAGATATGTTATTCCCGCTATTGAAGGGACAGTTGCTAGACCACCTGTTGATGGATTTATTCTTCAGGAATCAAACACTACTATTGGAGTTTCAACTGCGGAAGTTCAAACATATTTTGGATCTGGTGAACTTGCTAATGAAAATAGTCAAAGGAACTTTAGATTTATTGCAGATGCAACATGGGATAATTCAACCAGCACTGCCTCAATCATTACTGAACTACCACATAATCTGACAGTTGGATCAGAAGTTGAATTGTTCAATGTAAAGAGTTCTACTAATGCTACTGGAGTAGGAAACAGTGGATTTAACCTGAGATATGTTGTCTCTGGTATCAGTAGCACCAAGCAGTTTACTGTTGGTCTTTCAACTAATCCAGGCACATTTACAAGTGATACTTCATCTAGAAATCTGAATCTACCTAGATTCCAGAGAAAGAGATATTCAAACACATATTATGTTTATAGAATCAACGAAAATCAAAAGTATGTAACTGGAAAGCAAGATGGTGTTTACTATCTTACTATGGTTAATGCGTCTAATTCTCCATCAGTAAGTGAATTCTCCAGTCAAAAGTTCTCTCAACCAGTTAAGAATTTATTCCCACAAACTAACAGAGACGATCCAAAATCAGATCCAAAAGCAAGTAAATCATTTGCATCAGCTGGATTGATCGGAGATGTTATTGTTGATGATCCACAGAGCAGTCTTACCAGAGAAACTCTTGATCAGTATTTGTCAGACTATAATATTGGTGTTGGATTAACTGACATTGTATCTACAACTGGGACAGCACATACCATTCATACATCCATAGATCATGGACTGAATAGAATTGTTTCTATCTCTACCGTGACTGCTGGTGCTGGATATGGATCTGGTTCTGCTGGAGACATCTATAATGCCAGATTGGTTGGTATTGGAACCTCAGTCACTGGTGTTAATGCTACAGCAAAAATCACAGTTGATGGAAGCGGCACTATTACCGCAGTTAAAATCATGGATGGTGGTAGTTCCTATGGAATAGGAAACACTATGGCAATTGTTGGTATTCCAACTTTTGCACCATTCACCCAGGCAGTCGTTCAAGTAGATAAGATTTATGATAACGTTGGTGATAGTGTCAGAGTTTTAGGAATTACTTCTGCTGCATATTCTGGATATAACAACCTGTATAGAATTACTGAAGTTGGAAGTCAGGGTAATAGTCTGACAGTAGAATCTTCAAATACAATCAGTGGTTTTGTAACCACCGGAATCGGTGCTACTGCGACTTCATCAGCATTTACATATACAACAGGCGAATCAATTATTGCAACATCATACACATATGACGCTGCAACTGGTATTGCTACGGTTGTTACGCAAAATAATCATGGTCTTGCAGTAAATCGCAAGACAAGAATTGCAGGAACAGGACATACGCAATACGATGGAGACTTTATCGTTACCGAGATTCTTGACGATCTCTCTGTTCCAACATATTCGTTCTCTGTCAATGTTGGAGTTTCTACTTTAACACCAACAGCAACCACACCATTCTTTGCATATCATGGAGGAATTGAAGCTCAAGATGGTGCTATCTCTGCTGAAAATGAAAATATTGAAGGAAGAATGGTCCCAACATATGCGGGAATTACTACAACACTTCTTTCAGAGATCACCAGTGCAACTAGTTTCAATCTTCCAATAAGAAATCCAGAGAATACTGACTTTGAGATTGGTGATTATTTGATGGTTGATGAAGAAATCATGCGAGTAAAGGATACCAGAACTTCACCAACTGCTACAATTCAAGTCTTCCGTGGTGTTCTGGGAACTAAGAAAACAACACACTCTGCAAATGCATATGTCAAGAAGATTAGAGTTAACCCAGTAGAATTTAGAAGACACTCTATCATTCGTGCATCTGGTCACACCTTTGAATATGTTGGATTTGGTCCTGGTAACTACTCTACTGCGCTTCCAGACAAGCATGATAGAGCAATTAGTCCTGATGAAGAACTACTGTCACAGTCCTACAAACAGGATGGTGGTATTAACTTCTACACTGGAATGAATGATAAGGGTATTTCATACTCTGGTAACAAGAAACTCAGTACCATTACTGGTAGAGAAGAAATCTTTGATACCCCAATTCAAACTGTAACAGGTGAGGATATCAGTAATCTTCCCGATCTGAACGTCATTTCTCCTGTTGAAGCATCTATTTCGAGAGCACTTCGTGTTGAAGGTGGTCCAGATGGAAAGGTTGCTTCTCAGTTTAATGGTCCTCTGATTGTTAATAACAAGATTACTTCTAATTCAACGAAGGGTATTGAAGCTACTTCAATGTTCCTGCAAGGCGATGCTAATGTTTCTAGAAAGTATACTGTTGGAATTTCTACTCCAATTCTCAGTGGAAACCCAGGTGATGTAATTAACTTTGCTAACCCAGATGATGGTGGATATCTTGGTTGGGTCTTCACAACAAACAATGAGTGGAGAAGATTTGGAAATATCAGTCTCTCCAAGGAAACTAACATTGGCATCTTTGATCAAGTTGGAGTTGGAACAACCTCACCAGGTACAAATATCTTCCAAGTTGGATTTGGAAGTGGTATCCTCAATGTAGACGCTGATGGTGTTGGTATTGGTACAACTGCAAATGGATTTAATCTGAGAGTTGCTGGTGGAGTTAGATTTGATGGTGCTGTCACGGGATCCGATGGAAGTGCTGGATCAGCAGGTGATGTTCTTACTTCAACAGGAACTGGTGTTACATTCTCAAGTCTTGGTACTCTTGCTGGATGGACAAGAACTGCTGCGAATGATGGTATTTACAATACTGATCTTGACTTTGTAGGAATTGGAACAACAACTCCGAGATTTGCTGCAGAAATTGGTGCTGTTGGTGCAGCAACAACTACACTTCTGGTAAATGGTGTAGCGAAGTTTGCTGAAGAAGTAGAAACTAAGAATGCAAATGTCCTCGGAATCATAACTGCAGCAAACTTCAAGATGGAAAGTGCCTCTGGTCAAATGACCGCTGGCATTGTAACGACTACTGACTTCAATATTGGAACTGGCGCTACAGTTCTTTCTACATTAGAAGGTCGAATTGGAATCGGTTCTGTCACTCCAACAGTCGCTCTTGACATTGGAGTTCAAACCAAGTTCAAGACATACTCTGAAGAAGTGGAGTTCTTGTCAGTTTCTTCTGGAATTGCTACTGTTGATTTGTCTAAAGCACAGTCCTTCATCTGTACTGCAACTGCTGACATCACAACATTTGAAGTCCTGAACGCACCAAGTGGATCTACTTCATTCACACTTAGAGTTGATCAAGATTCAACTGGTGGACGAAGCGTTGGTATTGATACGTTTAGAGATGGGTCTGGATCACCGATACCAATATATTGGCCAGGCGGATCAGTTCCTGTAGTAACTACGACTGCAAATAGAGTTGATATCTATTCATTCAAATCCTTTGGAAGCAACATTACGACATTTGGTCTTTATGGTGTCATTGGAGGACAAAACTTCGCATGATAGAAAATCAGTATTTCAAATCACTGCCAACAGAACTGGACCTTAACGGTCCAGTTTTATCCTTCTCTCTACAACCAGTTGGTGTAGGAACCACAGTCACTGGATCAGTTACTTTGACTGGGATTGCAACTGCATCTTTTATTGGTATACCTACTCCTGACAATACTGGTGATATAACATATCAATGGTATAAAAATGATGTTGCATTAACTGACGGAACGAATGTTGTAGGATCTGCTACAACAGAACTTACTGTATCAAATTTACAATCTCCCACTGATAATGGTTCTAAGTATTTTTTAAGAGCACAATACGACCCATCTTCTGATACTGGAAATGCTATTAATGAACCCATTGATTCTAATGTTGGTATTGTAACCGTAGCACCTTTGGTTGAAATTGTTGCAGAACCACCAGAGGTTAGACAAATTTCTGTTAATGATACTACAACATTTTCTGTTACTGCAGGATTAACTGATGAATCATATGGAACGGTATCATATCAATGGCAATTAAATGGAGAAAATGTTGATGATGGTGTTGTAACCACTACGACTACAACATCAACATCTGTAGAAACAAATGTTGATGAAACCTTTACGGAAGATGGTAGCATTGTTCTGAATAATGCTAGAAACGTTGTAATTGTTTCTGCTGGAGCAAAAGGAGGAACAGGTGGTTCTGATGCTGGAGGTAATGGAGCGCCAGGATTCACTGGAAGAGCAGGTAGACTTGGATATATTAATGGATCTAGAACACTTTCTTTCAGTATAGGAAAGAGAGGTAATGGTGGTAGCTCTGGCAATCAAAGTGCTGGTGGTAATGGTGGTGCGAGTAGTTATGCAAAAGGTGGTGATGGTGGTGGAGCAGGTCAGGATGGATGGTCTGGTGGCGGTGGCGGCGGCGGTGGTGCCACCGCTGTTTATGATTCAGTAAAGGGTGGATATACCATTGTCTCTTCTGGAGGCGGTGGCGGTGGAGGAGGATCTCATAATAGAAGTGCTCCGACATCTGCTCCAAATGCAAGAGGTGGAGGATTAGGATTTGGACGTTCGAGAGATGCAATGTCCAGTGATTCTTCATCTCCCGATCCAGGAGATAATGGAGCTACCAAAGATGGCGACGGCGGTGGCGGCGGTGGAGGAGGCGGTGGAGCATCGCCTACTAATTACGGTGGTGCTGGCGGGGGTGGATCATCAGGGCAAGACAACAGTCATGGAGGAAGTCCTGGTAATGGTGGTGCTAGTGGATTTGATACTAGATATGTTAGCTTCAACTATGATGGATTCGGAAATGATGGAGATGGATATGTAAATATCAAATTTACTGGATTAACAGATACAGATACTACTGTTACTAGAAACACGACTGTTTCTGGAACAAAAACCCCAACATTAACCATACAATCGGATACTGTAGGAATTCAAACCGTACAATGTGTCGTAAGTAGTGAAGTTGCAACAAATGTTTCTGTAGCATCTTCGGTAGGTAATTTTGTAACGTCCTCCACTGCAAGTCAAACTAATTTAAATGTAGAGGCAATTGGCATAAGAAACACTGCCACTCTTTCTTCAATTAATCTATCCAATGGTGACTTTACTTTAGAGACAACTTCAGCAGATCCAGATAATGAAGCATATGCAAACTTATATTGTATCTACTCACCAGATCAAGATTTGGAAGTAGAAATGGATCTTTATGGTGGAAGAGGTAAAGGATTTGATGAACCAGAGGGAACAAACGGACAAGAAGGATATAGATGGTCATCGGGAGCAGAAGGTGGTGAAGGTGGATATTCTAGAGTCAGATTTACTATGCAAAAAAATGTTGAATATGTAGTTGCTGGTTTGATTGAAGCAATCAATGCTCCATTTGTCTATAGAAAAGGAAGTTTAATTGCATGTGTTGGTCAAGGTGGTGATGGTGGACATTATGGAAGAGGTGGTGCTGGTGGAGGTGTATTTACAGATGGAGAAGATGGTCAAGGTAGACTGGCTGGATTAGGGGGAGTTCGTGTTGCTTCTGGTGATTTGCCAAGTAATGGTATCTTTGGTGGATCTTTTGAAGCTGATCCTTTATTACCAGGAGATTTGCAGGCGAGTGGTGAAAATAGTGGAAGAACCATAAAATGCACAAAAGGTGAATATTGGGCAGAACAAGGCATAACTGCATGTGGTGATGTTACCGCAGGAAGTAAATTTAGATTATCTGATGGAACAGAGGTTACAAATACCTCATCATCCATAACAAGAGGATATAAAGCGGGATATAATATTATTCAAACTGCTGGAACTAGAGGTAGTAGTGATGGTGGAAAAGGTGGTAATGGTGCCACTGGTGGAGAAGCAGGATCATCTGGAGGAGGTGGAGGTGGATCTGGATATTTTGATGGAGTGACTATGATAGATAATCAATTGGGTGGTAGTAATTTTACTAAAGCAAAAATAGTTCTAAGAGTTGTAACCTCATAAATAAAGATATAAAATAAGCGGGGGAGAGTGAACCCGAATGGCAGTCAATAAGAATTTTGTTGTCAAAAACGGGTTAGAGGTAAATACTAGCCTCATACTTGCGGATGCTGTTTCCAACCAGATTGGTATTGGAACCACTGCTCCGCAATATACCCTAGATATCAAAGGTGGCATTGGCGTTACAAGCGTCTATGTTGCTGGAGTCACAACTGTTCGCGACAAGTTCAGAGTCGGTACAGGAGGAACTGTTTTCAGTGTCCTTGCTGGACCACTAGGATCTACTGCGGTAGGTGTTGGCACCACAAATCCTGCTTTTTTACTTGACGTTAGATCTCCAGTATCAACTGGTCAGACAGCACTTTATGTTCAAGGTGACATGCATGTCACTGGTGACATCAATCTTGATGATATCAACCTTGATGATGCAACGATCCAAGATCTAACGATCACCCAGAACGTCAATCTAAACTCCCTTGCTGGAGTGACCACCATTGGTGGTTATGTTGACATTAATGATAGTGTTGATATCACTGGAAATATTCAAGTTTCTGGTGCTTCCACACTTGCTTCTTCTGGTGGTATTACAACCACTGGCGGCGATCTTTATGTTGGCGGAGATTTATACGTTCTTGATGATGTAGTATATGATGAAGTTACTGGTAGAAATATCAATATCACTGGTATTGGTACTATTGCCGAAATTCATGGTGATGGTTCTAATATTACCGGTATTGCTACAGCACTTACTGCAACTGTCGGTATATCTTCCGGCGGAACTGCCATTGGAACTGGAGTTACAATGGTTGACTTTACTGCAACCAATGCAACTATTACAGCAACAGAAACATCTGCAGGAGTTTCTACCGTTAACATCGCACCAAGCGTTTCACTTGGACTTGTAATCGCACTTGGCGGTTAATAAATACCTCTAACACATAAAGAAAAATGGCAGAAGCTTTTTCAAATTCATTAACAAGGGCGGCGGGCATTGTTACCACTAGCAGTGCTGGTTCTATTGGAATTACTACCAATAAGATAACTGGCATTTCTACTGTTGGTATTGCCATCAGCGATTTGGTTGATAATAGCAACTACATTGCTGGTACTAAAGTCACGGGATTTGGAAATGCCGTTGATCAAGTAATCGTTGATAGAGATTCAACGAACACTTCTGCTACTACTAGTCAGAGTGTCAAGTTCCTTGGAGTAACTACTTCATACAGTTCACCAACTGCCACCAAAACTATTTTAATTGGTGGGACATTTGCAAATAACACTAACAGTCAAGTCAATTTGACTGTAGAGGTTAGAGATACTAGTGCTGGAATCAGTGTTGCAATCGCAAGCAAGATTCCTGTTCCTGCTGGATCTTCATTCGTTATTGCGGACACTGGTAAAACGCTGTTAGAAGGTGATGATGAGTTGCATGTCTACTGCGATTCTGCGGGTGCAATCGATACAAACCTCAGTGTTTTGACAGGAGTTAACTGATGGCAGTAGGTAATCAAGGTTACATTGGAAGATCTCCAGATGACTCATCGGTAGTTATCGCAAGACAGGTCTTTAATGCAACTGGCGTAACAACCGATTTTACTTTTGCTGCTGGTTACATTCCTGGTTATATTGACCTGTTCTTGAATGGAACTCGTTTAATTGAGGGTCAAGACTTTACTGCAGGAAATGGTTCTACATTAACTCTTCTGAGTGCAGCAACCAATGGTGATGTTATTGAAGGTGTTGCATATAAAGCATACACTTTAGCGAATGATAGAGTTGGCATCCAGTCTTCTGGTGTTTTAATTGGTAATGCGGAAACATTAAACTTTGTTGGAACTGGAAACACATTTGCTGTTAATGGTTCGACAATTGATGTAAGCATCTCTAGTGGTGCTGCATCTATTATGACAATTGGTGTTAGAGTTGGTACTGCAGTTACCTTTACTATTCCATCAACAAACACTCTCGATGTTGTCGGGAGATCAGGTACAGTTAACGTCCCAGTTTAATCCCTCTAAATAAAAGAAAAGCAAGAAAATGGCAAACAGATTTCCACTTGTAGTTGATAGTTCTGCTTTACAGATCAAAGAGATTCCTGCTAACGACAATCTCGATCTGGCAAATTCTAGTATCGTCAATGTTGTAGACATTACTGCAAGCGGTAATGTGTCGATTGGTGGAACTCTGACGTATGAAGATGTAACAAATATAGATTCTGTTGGTATCATCACAGCACAGGCAGGAATCAAAGTTCTTGCTGGCGGTATAAATGCTGTTGGTGTAGTAACAGCAACCACATTCAGTGGTTCAGGGGCAAACCTAACTAACCTACCCGCTGGACAATTAACAGGTGCTCTTCCTGCAATCGATGGATCAGCACTGACCAACGTTCTTTCAGGTGTTGGTATTCAGTCGGGAGGAACATATATTGGTTCTGGGGCAACCACATTAAACTTTGTACAAAGTGGACTCACTGTAACAGTTCCGTCAGCAGGTGTTTCTACAGTCACTATCGGCGGTGGTGGTGGAGGAGGCATCTCTACAGATGCACAAACAAAAACCAATGGTCAAACTGCATTATTAGATCTTAGCAGTGCTCAAGATCATAAGATAACTTGCACTGGAACTGTAACGATTTCATGTACTGGTGGAACTGAAGGCGAATCACACACTGTAAGAATTATTAACTCTGGAACTGCAACAGTTGGATTCAGTACCTACTTCTTATTCCCATCAGGAGCAACACCGTCATTACCAACAGGTAGCGGAGATATTAGTCTTATTTCATTCACAATCAACAGAGTAGGAGCAGCAGGAACACAACTGCTTGCTGGTGCTTCACTTAACTTCAGCTGAGGAGGATAATTAAATGGGCATTGCAATTCCTCAGGTAGTCACAGAGGACAGGGCATCTGGTGCTCTAGTCATTGATGGTAGTTTAAATTTTAATCAAAATGCTGAACCATGTCTTACACGATCTCTAAGTAGTAGTGGAAATAGAAGCACCTGGACAGTAAGTTTTTGGGCTAAACTTACCCCCAACACCACAACATATAACCCACTTTTTATGGGAACAACTGATAATATGGCGTGGTCATATGAAGCATTATTATATGCTAATAGTAATTTTTATTATATTGATTATATATCTCAGGGAAGTGGAGTAAATGTTCAATTAAGAACAAATGATAATTTTAGAGATAGTAATGGATGGTATCATATTGTAGTACAAAAAGTTTCTAATGCTGGTGGAATTAAGTTATATGTAAACAACAGATTATTGGATAGTTTTTCTTCCAATACTAATAGTGGGGGACAATCTACTCACTGGAATACATCTGGTGCAACACAAA
>MDSY01109526.1_pt1 | contig 12129 bp, 13 predicted proteins | sample 811131 | NCBI WGS metagenome assembly MDSY01 (sample SAMN05326643, study PRJNA326480) | marine metagenome | isolation source: seawater | place: Atlantic Ocean: South West | collected 2010
CTGCTGCAGATATTAAGTTTGATTTCTCTGCAAATTACGTTAAGGAACTAGCCGACTTTGTAAAACAAGAATTGGAAGCTCTTAAGTAAGTATTAAGATACCTACTTACTCCATAAATTAAAACCTCAATACACTCAATGAATACTAGAGAAGAAAAATTACAAGCTTTTGTTACAACTTCAGCTGTTACAATTAATTCTGATTTAAGTTCAATACTCTTATTGAAAGTTGTAATAAGTTGAATTGGTAAACTAACCTCAACACTATATGTATTTTGGGAAGGAAGTAATGAAATATCTTCAATCTAACCTGTAATCATACCATATTCCTGGTAGGGGTATGATGTTAAAAGAATTAACACTTTCTGATCTTTCCTTATATAATCTTACTTGTATTGTTTCCCATTTCCAGCTTCTTTGTCGTTCTGACTTATTTAACTTAATTTCTTTTAATCTCTTAAGCATCATAATTACGGTCTTTATATTTTAGTGATTCGATAACTGCATTTAGTTCGTGATTTATATTGAGCACGATTCCGTTAATTTTATAAGACTGTAATTTTGTATCGCATCGAGTTGTCCAATCGCTTAGTGTGTCTGTCTTTATTTTTTAATATTACCAGTTTCCTCCCTAGCAAGCCAATAGGCTTACTGTTTGGGTTTAGACTTTAACTCTTTTGAATACTTGTTTATTTCTATTTTAAAGACTTTACAATTTCATCGGTTAGTTTTTTTGCGTAAATAGATATTTTCATGATATTTTTTTACAATTAATGTTTGAAATAGAGCTCAAATAAAGGGTTTCACTTCGTTTTCATTTCCAATTATCTATTAATGATTAGTCCTCAATTTATTGGCTGATATCAAACAAATTTAGAAACAATGCATGCAACTTTGATTATAATAATCTACATTAGTACATTCTTTTCCTTTAATTTTATATCTTTAATATAATGAAATGATTTTAGAAGAATTTAAAAGATTTATTTGAATAGAAGGATCACTCACTTTCTTTGTCAATATTTCAGTTTAGCCTTTAGATGATAATACGGACTTTTTGATTTTTTTACGCATTTTTGATTATCTCATACCTTCTGGAAAACACTGAGAAGCCTTGTCATAAAAAGGTCGCAAAAACCGTAGCCACATCCCCAGCTTATTTACCTGATGATAAATGAATTAAAAATAAATATTATATGAGATATCTTGAACGAAAGCAAAAAATGGAATACCTGTTAGAAATGATCGAAAAGAATCGGTGTATTTCTCTAAAACAAATAGCTGATAAATATGGATGTAGTGAAAGAACCGTTGGAAGAATGATTGCTCATCTTAAAGAAGAAGGAAATGCAATAACTTATTGCAAAATGAGTAAAAAGTATACAAAAAAATCCAATGACATAATATGACTAACTAACTATTTATCTTTGTGTTCGTGAAGAGAAGAATTACCTCTTTATAAGTGTAGTTCATATTTTATAAATTAAATGATTTACATTATGAAAATCAAAAAGTTAAGTAAAAGTTCATTTGAACTAATGGCCGCAGCTACTGTGGCGGCAGGTTGTTGCTGCTGCTGCTGCTGCTGCTCTTGGGGTAATGGTGGTGACGGAGATGGAGGTTGTGACTAGATTAGTTACAATTAAGTTGCAAATGGGGTTTACCATAAGAGTTGCCCCGTTTGCTTTTAACTCATAATTAAAAAATAAATTAAGGATGATTGAAAATTTCGATGTATTCATAGATAAAAAACAAAATTGTTACCAGTTAAGAACAAAAACAATTTCTTATACTTTACAATTTGATGATAAAGAAAAAGAAGATATATTTTTAAATATTGTTTCGGAGATAAAAAAAAATAAGGAATTAAATCTCAAAGAATTACAGCAAAAAGTACAAACAAAGTCAAATGTACCCAAAGTAATAGATGTATTAAAAACGCTTGATGAATATCGTTTTTTATCGTATAAAATTTCGAAGGAATTAAATAATAAAATTAAAGATACTGGATATCATTACTCCATGGATGTAAAACAATCTTCAGATTTTATTTTATGCATTTTCGGTCAGGGTGGGCTAACTAAAAAAATTAAAGAGAAAGCTATAGCTGAAAATTTTAAAGAGGTAAAAACATACTTGTTTAATGATGAAATTGATTTTGAAAAGGCTGTAAATAAATCTGATTTCATCATTGTTGACGCTAATGAATGGTCGCCTTTTAATATCGAAATCATAAATAAAACAGCATTAAAACATAATAAGCCCTGGCTTTATGTAGGTGGTCTAGAGGAAGAGTCGATTAAAATAGGCCCCTTGTTTTATGGCAAAGAAACTGGTTGTTATAATTGTTTAATTAGTAGGATAAAAAGTAATCATGCCCACCCAACGTTTTTAAACTCTTACGAAGATTATTTAAGGTCAAATAGAAAGAGTTCCAAACCTGATATAACTCCTAATTCTACTATTATTTATAATATAATAGCGAATTTAACTTTATTAGAAGTGATGAAGTTTATTGAGTTATGGAGTTTGCCTGTAACATGGCGCAGTGTTATAAATATCAATATTACAAACTTGAACTCCACAAAACATAATTTACTAAAAAAGCCTTTTTGTGAAGTGTGCAAACCAGAGTTACTTTATAATCCTTCGCCTTGGCTTGAAGCAATCACATTAAAATAAAAGAAATGAGTATTACAACTTTAAATAATGGGTTAAATATAATATCTGATGAAATCGGTATGCTTTATCAAATGATAAAATTACCAAGAATGAATTACGACCCTAAAATGGTAAATTATGGTGTTTGGCCTGCAAATACTAAATATTTATCTGGAGAGAAGTATGCCGGGAAAAGTGCTGGTTGCGGATTTAAATGGGAAGATGCTGTTTTAGGAACAATCGGAGAAACTGTTGAACGATATGCTGCTGCTTTTTATAATTTAGACGACAGTATATTTTCTTCATATAAATCTTTACCTAAATATGCTGTCCATCCAAAGGAATTTGCATTGTTTCATAAAGAACAATTCAAAGATGAAAGGTTTGGGATTAATAATTTTACTGAAGATATTAAACTAACATGGTTTCCCGCGTTTGACCTAACAAATGGTAAGGAAACATGGTTGCCTGCACAATTTATTTATTTACCTTTTAGTCATGACAAGAAATATATTACTGCTAACACCTCAACCGGATTAGCAGCACATACAGACTATTATAAAGCTATTTTAAATGGACTTTACGAATCTATTGAAAGAGACAGCTTTGTGCTAACCTGGATGCAAAACCTAGTTCCCAATAAAATTATTATTTCAAAAGAAATACTGGATTATATTGATAATCATTTTCCGGCAAAGTATGAGTGGCACTTTTTTGACATTAGTTATGACATTACAGTTCCTTCTGTTTTAGGGTTTTGTTTTGGAGAAGCTGAATATGGTAAATTTATTGCCGTTGGTTCATCTTCACGTGCAACTTATGGAAAAGCCATTAAAAAAGTAATTCAGGAGATAGGTCAGGCTGTTCCCTATTTTAGATATTTATTAGGAGAAAAAAAGAATTGGAAACCATCTGATGATTACACACTTATACAAAATTTTGAGGACCATTCAATCTTTTATTTGAAAAGACAAGACCTGTGGCATGTGTTTGATAAATGGACAAATGCAGAAGAAACTAAGAAAATTGATTTTAATGAGACTATAGTCAGAACGGATAAAGATGAAATAAAACATATTGTGAAGATCCTAAAAGATAAAAACTATAATGTTTTATTAAAGGATATAACCACTCATGACATAAGGCAACTTGGCTTTTTTAGTGTTAAGGTTATTGTTCCTCAATTGATACAATTAGCGGGTGCATACCCTTTTTATTTTCTTGGAGGCGAAAGGCTCTATTCTGTTCCTGAAAAGATGGGATATAAGTCTAATGACTTTAATCATTTAAACAAATTACCACACCCATTTCCGTGAAAACAATAATAATATGAAAATATCAGAAGTAAAAGACAAGTATGATGAGAAGGATGGTTCGATTTATGGAAAAAAGAACATTGACGAATCTATTGCTATGCTTTATCACGAAAACTCGAAATATACAACACATACAATTCGTTCACAAGGAGAAAAAATTGATGGGTTTAATAATGCTTATGTCCTTGAGCGATCAAGTCAGCCATTTAAAAGTTATCCCGGCAATAAAACAATTGATTTATCAGGATATAAAAATTTTAAACCCAACGAGTCATTATACAATTGTTTGATTAATAGACGAAGTGTTAGAGATTATGACAAGGAATATAAAATATCACTTAATGAGTTAACTGCATTATTATTTAATTCATACGGTGTAACATATAAAAGTAAAATTGTAGGATTTGATGTTGACGGGCATATTGGAATGCGAAATATTCCTTCAGGTGGGGCATTGTATCCTTTGGAAATTTATGTAGTAATATTTAATGCTCATATACCATCAGGTCTGTATCACTACAGAACAGATAACAACCACCTTGAATTATTAAAAGAAGGTGATTTTATTGAAGAACTATTACAAATTATACGAGCAGAACCTTATGTCAATATGAGAACATCATCTGCTTTAATAATTACTACAGGAATAATTGAACGTTTGTTAATTAAGTACGGAGATAGAGGTTATCGTTTTTTGATGCAAGAATCTGGTTTTGTAGGTCAAACAATTAGTTTACTGGCAGAATCCATAAATCTTGGGTCATGTATGTTGGGTGGTTACAATGACGATAAGGTTAATGATTTTCTTGGTATTGATGGTGTATTTGAGACAATTAATAACATTATTGTTATTGGTAAAAAAGAAGAGAACTCAAGTTCTTGTGAGGCATGAAAGAAGTAATAAAGATATCTGATATTTTATACAAAGTAAAAACTAAAATTATTATTGACAGTATTAGTTTTTCTGTATATGATTCTGACTCATATGCATTGCTTGGAGAAAATGGTTCTGGAAAATCTACATTAATAGATTTAATACTAAATGATTTAAAATCAGATAATGGTAACGTGGTTTTTTTTGGCAAGCAAAAAAATAATTTCAAAAATATCGGTATTGTTTATGACCATTTACCATTATTTCCTTTATTAAAAGTGAATGAAATAATACGATATTTCACGACAATTCATAAATTAGATTATAAAGTAATTAAAACCTTATATTTTGAAATATTTGAAATTGAAAAAATAGCTAACTCATTCATAAAAGAACTATCACTAGGAGAGCGAAAACGAGTTGGGTTGTTACTTTCAATAATACACAATCCTAATCTGTTAATATTAGACGAACCTTTTTCGAATTTAGATCCTACTATAACTGATAGAATATGGAGGATTCTTAGACAAAATAATAGAACTATATTTTTCACTACTCACAATTGGAAAGACGTTGAAAAATTAGCTACAAAAATTGGTTTTATTTATGAGGGTAAACTTATTCAAAAGTCTCAATCACCAAATGAAATAATTAAAAATTTACCTGCCGGTAAAAAAGTAACGGTTAACAAAAACACTAAACTTAACGATAAGCTCATTAATCTAAACTATTATAAGCATGATGATGAACTGCATATTTTCCTTGATAAGAAAAAGGATATATTAGACATGATTACTAAAACTACAACTAACTTTTCTGTTCAAGATATTGGATTAAAAGATGCCTATTTATACCATATTTCAAAATGTAAAAAAGTTGTGTTATGATAAAAATATTAGCCCAATCAATTTGTTATCAGTTGTTGATTTTTATTAGAATTAAACAAGCTGTGTTTTTCACAATCGTATTTCCAATATTTTTATTTGTGATTTTTGGAAGTATTTGGGGAGCAGACGATGATGATTATGTATCTTTTCTCTTATCTGGAATTATTGGAATGACAATCGCAAGTGACGGATTATTTGCAATAGGCCCTGTAATAAGAGATTATTATTCGAATGGACTAATAAAGTATTTAAGGAAATTGCCTTTTAACATATTACTTCACTTTATGGGTTTAGTGTTTAGTCGGGTTATTTCATTAATTTTTATTGTTTTCTTCCTCTGTATTACTGCATACTTGATGTTTGGATACACTGTAACATCATTAGAGATAGTGAATTTTATTATCGGTGTTTTTGTCGGTTTATTAGTATTTTCTTTTTTAGGTCTTGTAATTACATTTTCAGGTATAAAGCAAGTCGCTGACAAAGGAATTATAAACTTTATTTACTTTACAATTTTATTTACAAGTAATGCATTTTATCCGGTTGGTCTATTCAATAAATTCATAGGGGATATAGGAGATATACTACCGTTGAACCATATTCTTTCGATGTTAAGGGGAGAAGGTATTGTTTATTTGTTAGGTTTTTGGATCGTATTACCCATGATATTATTTGTATTTTTATTTAAGAATATTAAGTTTGACAGGTAGAAATGGAGTTTGTTGAAATAAATATTCTAGTCTTATTGCTTTTGTTTATTCATGAACTTGGTCATGTTACTATGGCTAAAATACTTGGGTTACCGATTCAAAGTATAGGTTTTCAATTAAGACCTTATCCTCACTTTTATGTTTCTGTGAAGTGGCCTAGAGTTAATTGGGAGAAGTACTTATATCTTTTCTCTGGTACCTTTATTACAGTTAGTCTGTTTTGCATTTCAATTTATAATGAGTTTTTTCATATCACTCAACTATACTGGGCTTTTGTAATACAGTTAATAATTGAAACGAATCCCTTTTATTCAGATTTTACAATAGCTATTGTTAGCAGAAATAAACCGAACAATAAGGAGAGATCTTTTCCGGAAAATTATAAACTGCAATTCAAAAAATACAAGTTTACGTTAAAATGGTACGTTCATTTTATGATATGGACCATTATTATACTGTTATTAATTAAATTCAAAAACACACTATTATGATACGATTATTAATAATTTCATTGCTGTTTATTTCCTGCAAGGGCAATACCATGCGAATTGACAACTCAAAACTTGTGAGTTATGAATTACAGATTGAAGAAGTAAGATCAGATACTTTACTTGTTGGTATTCAAAATAAAATATACAATTCTTTTGTCCAATGTGTCATGTTAAAAGACCAGAAATCTCTTACAAAACTCAGTGTTGAATTGGAAGAACTCAATAAAGTAAAGAAACAAAACATCATTTTATACTGGCGTTCTTATTTACAATTTTACTTAGCAATTTATCACCTTGAAATTGGAGATAAAAAAAGAGCCGAACAGGAAATTGATAAAGGAATTGATTGGTTAAATGAAATGAAAAATAAAAATTCTGAAGATCATGCACTTTTAGCAATGCTTCAAAGTTTTGGTATTCAGTTTAAGGGCTTGCAAGCTATGTTTATTTCTGGATCCATAAAGAAAAATGCAAAAAGGGCAATTGCAACAGACTCGACAAACTTAAGAGCATATTACGTTTATGCAAGTAATGATTTTTATACCCCTAAAAAATACGGTGGAGGAAAAGAAACAGAAGAATATTTACTGAAAGCAATTTCTTTGCCTGCTCAAAAAATGAAAAATGATTATTTACCCTCCTGGGGAAAAGAAGAGTCTTATGAAATGCTAATTAAGCTGTACATCAAAAAAGAAAAGTGGGATTTAGCTAAGAAGTACTTTCAGGAAGGGATTAAAGAGTATCCTGATAGTTATTCCATTAATCAACTGGCATCAAAATTAGTCGGTAAATAAATGAGATTCTATTTTCTTCTTCTATTTTTTGTTAGTTCCTATCATTGTTTTTCACAATCGATAGTAAATGGTATTGTTAAAGACAAAGAAGGAGAACCTGTTTTTGCTGCAAATGTTTATTTAAAATCAAGCTCCAAAAAAGGTGTTACAACCGATTTTGACGGAAAGTTTAGTGTAGAATCAGCTTATTTGAACGATACCTTAATTGTATCTTTTATTGGCTACAAAACAAATGAAATAGCACTGTCTGACATTGATATGAGTAAAAAGTTAGTTGTCATTTTAAAAGACATTAATTTAACTTTACAGGAAGTAATTATAACTGCACAAGACCCCATATCCGAAAAATTTTCTGTGGTAAAAATGGATGTCCTAAAGGATATGTATTTGAACCCCGTATCGCAAGGTGACCCTCTAAAAGCTATTACTATTTTTCCCGCTTCAACAACTACAGACGAATCTGCTAATGTATCTTTAAGGGGCAGTTCTCCCGACAGGTCAAGAGTACTGTTAAACGGTGTTCCCGTATACAACCCTGTAAGAGCAAGCAACTTAAACAATCAGGGCTTTTTTAGTTTGTTTAACGCAGAAATAATTGATGCTCAATATGTTTACGCGAGTAACCCGCCTTTAACTTACGGCAATACCAGTGCCGGTTTGGTAGAAATACAGACGATAAATGATTTAGAATCAAATCAATTGCAACTTTCAGCAAGTCTGGCAACTGTTGGTTTTTTTCTTTCAAAAAAAATCAAAAAAGATGTTTCTTTTGTCCAGCTCTACGGAAACTATCAATTTTCGGATGCTTTTGTTGGTGTTCAACAAGAAAATTTACCTGATCTTAAAAGTTTTTACACCAAAGATGCAGGTATAAATTTTTATAGAAAAATAGGAAAACGTACAACCTTTAATTCCTTCAATTATTATATTCATGATACATTTAATGGTTTTGATGAAGCGTTTACTTATAGAGGAAACCTTAGCTCAGAAAACGAAAGAATGTTTACGGTAAACAACTTAAAATACCATACTGAGAGCGGAATTATTAGTTTGAATAGTGGCATAAATACCTCAACTCAAAATACAGCTTTTGGAACTATAAACTCAGAAAGTAAGGCAAGCCAAATTTATACTTCATTAAACTTCAAATGGTTTGTCTTAGAAAGTACAGACATTCAATTTGGAATTTCTCACGATGTTCATCGCAATAAATTTAATGACAGTATTCCTCTTTATTATTATGCTCAATCACCAGGTTCGCCAAATTATTGTTCAGATACTTCAATTTCAAATCATGCTCTCGAAGCCTATATTTATACAAGTTGGGATGTCAATGAGAAATTCATTTTTTCATCAGGAATGCGGAGTACTATCCCTGTTGAAGATCAAGAATATTATTTCAGCTCACAATTGGGTTTAAAATACCAATTAAACAAAAAGCATTCATTTCTATTGAGTGCCGGCAATTATCACAACTATTCAATTCCAAATTTCTATTCTAAAAAATACAACTTGTTAGAAAGTTACCAGGTAGCTTTGGATCATACATATAAATTAAAAAACACATTAGTAAAAACAGCCTCTTATTTTAAAAATGAAACCGGCGAGCAATCAATTAGCTCATCTTTTAAATCGGATAAATTAAACACTTTTGGTTTGGAAGTATTTTTAGAACACCATTTTTATAAGCACTTAAAATTTACATTTTCCAATTCTTTTATCAACCAGATCATTACGATTGACAATAAGAATTACAGAGGGCAAAAAGATTTCAACTATTTAGTGAAAACGGCTTTGCAATACAATAATCCAAAATGGTTTTCATTGGCTTTGAGTTACTTAAGTCGTCCGGGAACGTATTACAATTCATTAACAGGTTCTGTTTTTGACGACCAGACAGGTTTTTATGAGCCAATGTTTAGCGACGATCTTAATTTGCAATATGCTAATTACAACCGCTTTGATCTTAGTTTAAGTAAATATATTAAAATGAAAAAAAATGCTTTGGTCTCGTTTATTTCCTTAAATAATATTTTTAACACAGAAAATAAAAGTGAAGCCTTGTACAATGCAGACTATTCAAACAAATATTTTGATTTTTTTCAATTTAGAACTGTATATTTTGGCGCAGTCTGGCACTTGAATTATTAGTTACCGCCACCTAAAAAATCTCATGGCTTATTTTTATCTTTTATTCCATTATATAAGTTTAGTCCATTTTCTGTAAATATTTTTTTTGATTTAGTTAATGGATTGTTTATTAGACCTAATTCTTTGAATATTTACATTATCTAAATAAACCTAACGATTTTTTTCAGTGTTTTTTTACGACAAATAAATGTAATAATTTGAAGTAATTAATTTTTGTAAGTACAATGTCTTTACTCATCTTTTTAGTTTTAAGTATAAGTTTTAAATTGAATTTTTAATGTCGATATTTACCATCTCATTAATTTGAAAAACCTCAATATACCCAATGAATACTAGAGAAGAAAAATTACAAGCTTTTGGAAGGCTCTTAGATATTATGGACGAGTTGCGAGAAAAGTGTCCGTGGGATAAAAAACAAACCATGGACAGCCTTCGTCATTTAACCATAGAAGAAACCTATGAGTTGTGTGATGCCATATTGGAGAACAACATGGAAGAGGTGAAAAATGAGTTGGGAGATATTTTACTACACCTGGTTTTTTATGCCAAACTCGGTTCAGAAAAAAAGGCCTTTGATATAGCGGATGTGCTTACGAGTATTTGCGAAAAACTAATTTACCGTCATCCTCATATTTATGGAGATACAGAGGTGCAAAATGAAGCAGATGTAAAACGCAATTGGGAACAGCTAAAATTGAAAGAAAAAGGGGAGAAGAGCTCTGTTTTACAAGGCGTACCTTCTTCTTTACCAGCCTTGGTAAAAGCCATACGCATACAAGACAAAGTTAGAGGCATAGGATTCGATTTTCCGAATAAAGATGCTGCATGGGTTAAAGTAAAAGAAGAATTGGCTGAATTTGAATCTGAATTAGCTGTAAACGATAAGGAAAAAATGCAAGCCGAGTTTGGTGACCTATTGTTTTCGCTTGTAAACTATGCCAGACATATTGATATCAATCCAGAAGATTGTTTGGAGCGAACCAATAAAAAGTTTAAAGCACGTTTTCAAGAAATGGAAAAACACATTCATGCCGACAACAAAACGCTATCGGATATGAATCTTGCGCAGATGGATGTTTATTGGGAGAAATTGAAAAAGCAAATTCAAGGGTAAGTTTCCGTTTTTAAAACACTTTAGGTAGGCAAAATAATCTTCGCTAAAGATCAAAAAGAGTTAGCATTAAAACAATTGCTTAATCAGTCTTAATTTGTGGGTGTGTTCGCCAAGGTCTTTATTAAAAATCCCTTGTTGATCAATGGAATCAATTCTAACTTTTCCGGATGCATGCAGTATTTGGTTGTTCTCTAATATAATTCCAACGTGAACAATAGCTCCTTCTGCATCGTCAAAAAAGGCAAGGTCACCAGGCTCAGCTTCTTCAATAAAACTAAGTGTTGAACCCAGTTCTATTTGTTGCGAAGCATCTCTTGGAATAGCTCTTCCATTAAGCCGATATGCCATTTGCGTAAGTCCAGAGCAATCAATGCCCATGGGAGTTCTTCCTCCCCATAAGTAGGGTGCGTGAAGATACATAAAGCCAGTATCAACAATGTCTTTTTTAGTATGTATGAGGCTCGGTTTGTGTCCTCCTTCAAAATGGAATTTAGCACTATTAACCAGGCAGTATTCACCATCGTATAGAGGCAAACAGGAGCCCAAGCCTATTGGAATCATTTCACCGTTAGCTGTCATCAGCGCATCAATTAAATTGTAATTGTAATGCTGTATTTCTTCCGATAAGCGAAAGAAATGAGATTTTGTAATCTCTAAATGTTGTTTGCGACAAATCCAACCTTCATAGGCATCGTGATTTAACCTAATTTTTAACCATTTCGCTCTTTTTTCAATCACCTTGTAATGTTCGCCAAAAAGTATTTGGTTAACCATTTGAGCTCTATCGTCGGCTTCTTCACGCATCGGGATGATGCTTATATGTGCAATTCCATAATTCATCTATTGGACAAATATAATGAGTTTTACTGCCAATGAGCTTTTGATTTAATAAAGTAATTAACAAGAATTTGTACAATAACTTTAGCAAGTGTAAGGCATTTAATTTAGCGGTACTTAGTGTTAAACAGAACAACTTTGCTTTTAATGCTTGTTTAAATGTATTCAAATAAAAATCAAAAGACTATCTTTGGGTTTTGGTGGAAAAACCTTTCAGGTTTATCCTTAAAAGGGAATTGGGTGTAAATCCTAAACTGTTCCCGCAGCTGTAAGCTCTGCAAACGAATGTCAATTC
>MDSY01051502.1_pt1 | contig 12128 bp, 15 predicted proteins | sample 811131 | NCBI WGS metagenome assembly MDSY01 (sample SAMN05326643, study PRJNA326480) | marine metagenome | isolation source: seawater | place: Atlantic Ocean: South West | collected 2010
ACAACATCAACCTCTCATAAAATCGGTTACCCACGAGAGACGTGATTCCCATGTACAGGAACAAGCCGTAAAGAACCGGCATCGGAATCACCCGGATCATATCCAGCAGAACCAGTGAAGCCCCCATCAACAAATGAATAAGCAAGTTCGACAATCTGTTTTCCCGCACGCCCTTAATGAGCTCCCGCCGCTCTCCGTCTAACTCCACGATTTCCGTCTCGGACAAACTCTTCACGTGATTGATCGAGTGAACAGTGGCCGCCACGATCCAGGGAAGCGCGAACAAACTCCCCACCACGACAAGAAGACCCACCACGGCGATATCGAGATGATATCCGCCCCCCTTTTTCAGCATATAGTCCTTTGAGTTAACAAGCCTCGTCGTGATGTTCTGGTCCAAGAAGAGGAGTATCCCCGCCATCATTCCAGGCAAGAGCGTGGCCGCGATCACCCAGGTCGGCACCGAAAACAGATCGACCAGCCAAGAGCGTTCGACCGTGGGAGCCAGCTTCGGAGGCACCGTCGGCATCTCCAACTTCACCTCCGAGAAAGAAAGAGCCAGCATCGTCATCAAAACGATCGAGATACTCGGCCCAAAATCACTAAGAAACTCCCGAAAACCCCTCGTCAAAAACGGTGTATTGACGGCCCGCCTCAATCCCCTGGCGATCATAAACGTCCCCAGGGACAGGATCAGGGTCAAAAGAGCGCTGTCTAGAGGAAATTCGGGAGAAGCAAACGTCTCGTGGATATCTTTCAGTGCCTCAGAGACAAAGATCACCGAGATCAAGACCACGAAAATCTCATCGGTGAAACGGGTAAAAAACCGCATCAGGCAACTCGCATCCGTCACCGCACAGACCAGAAGCATCAATCCCGCCCAGATTCCCACCCAGGCATAAACCGGAAGAAAAGGTAGCTCCCATCGAAGACAGGCTGTGTACAAAATTCCCGTAAAGATCGTGATCGGGCCCGTACCACCAAGAATCGTCAGGGGCTGACCCGAAAAAAGAGCGAAAAGCACCCCACCGACCGCTGTCACCACAAGCATCTCACTAATCCCGATCTGCCCATCAGTTAGAACCCCCGTCAACGCACCGAAAGCGATCGCATTGGCCAGGACAGCGAAGTATAAAAACAAGGTGGTACCGGCGACCTTCATGCTCAGGCCGTCTCGGAAGTCGCTCAAATAGAAAGGACCCTTACGCCTCAGATCGGCCGCCAATCCACCGAACAATCTACCAGTGGGTTTCAATTCGAGATCTTGACTCAAGCTTCCATCCCTTCTTTAGATCCGAAAGGGGACGTGCCTCGCCCCCCTTCGCGAAATGGGACACCCTAAAACAACTATTGCCCGGGATATCCCGGGCAATATCACACCAGTCTATCCCGGAGTGATCGGGATCCGGCGAGCTTGCTCTTCAATCTCATCTGACGCTGTCTTTTTCACGGTCAGATTCAGAACACCGTTCTTGAAATCGGCTTTGATCGTACTCTCATCGGCATTATCAGGCAGCGAGAGCACCCGCTCGAACATACCGTAAACACGTTCCGTACGATGCTCTTCCCCGGCTTCTTCCTTGGTCCGTTCTCCTTTCACTCGAAGAACGCCGTCTTTCACCGTGATATCGATATCTTCAGGTGCCATACCGGGCACGTCGATCGCTATCCGGTAATCATCCTTCGTCTCCGAAATATCCAGTCGAGGCATTCTCATCTCAGGAAAACCGCCCAGCGACGGGAAAGAACCAAAGTCCTTGAAAAAGCTATCGAACAATCGATCCATGTCTCTTTGAAGTCTCAAGACCGGAAGAAGTGATTCGTTGTTGTTCTCGTACCGGGCCGGTACGGTTCGGGACGACTCTTTCTCCTCTTGCTTAAACCAATTCCAGGGTTTCCACTTTGAAAGATTCATTATAGACCTCCTTAAATTCAGTTTTCCGCGCATATATTATCTCAAGCCAAAGTAAGCATCAGGTTTGAGCAAAATTAGTCTTCCGTTAACGATAGTTCGCACGACTGTCACTCGCCATTGGGGTGAAGGATGGGAAGTTCGGAAAAGCAAACGGATCTGGTCCCGCACCGTCTTTGCCTATGGAAGAAATATGGAAAGGGTTAGGAAGAATGACGTTAGAGATCTGGACCGTATTCGGAGTACTTCTCTGCTCTCTTATTCTGTTCGCGCAGGAGCGCTTGCCGGTCGATCTCATCGCGGTTTCAGTCGCGGTATTCCTGATGCTGACAGGCATCGTCACTCCTGCCGAGGGTCTTTCCGGATTTAGCCATCCCGCTACCGTCACCGTCACCGCTATGTTCATCCTCTCGGCCGGGGTGGCAAAAACCGAGGCCATCGAAAAATTCGGCCTGCAGCTGGCACAACTGGCCCGAAAAGGCTATCTACCGGCCCTCGGTATCATGATGCTCTGCGTGGGTACCATCTCCGCCTTCGTCAACAACACCGCCACTGTAGCCCTTCTCATCCCGGTCATTCTCAATGTATGCAGGCAAACCAGCCTAAGCCCCGCCAAACTTTTGATGCCCCTTTCCTTTGCTTCACTACTGGGTGGGATGTGTACTCTGATCGGCACCTCCACCAACATTCTGGTAAGCTCATTGGCCAAACAGGCCAAACTCGAACCTTTCAGCATGTTCGAGTTCGCTCCCCTGGGTCTCTGTCTCTATCTGCTCGGAGCTTTCTACCTCTTTACCTTGGGTCATCGTTTTCTACCTGAGACCGCTTCAAACGATGAGCTCTCGGACAGCTTCGAGATGGCCGAATACGTGACTGATGTCGTCATACTACCCAAGTCGGACTTGGTCGGGGAAAAGACCTTTGAATCCCCCCTATATCAGATAGACGATCTCGATATCTTGCAAGTAGTTCGAGATGACAACGTCCTCTTGGAAGCGGACCCGGAACTTTTATCCGGCGACATCCTCAGAATCAGATGCGACGTCAAGAGACTCAGAGAGCTTGAGCAAAAAGAGGGCGTGAGCCTTCTCCCCAAGCAACGATGGACAGATCTCCTCCTGGGTGGCGAAGACACCACTCTGGTCGAGGCCGTAGTTGCTCCCAGTTCATCGCTGGTGGGTCGAACTCTAAATGAAGAACACGTTTTCCCTCAGCGTTATGAAGCGCTGGTACTCGCTTTGCGCCAACACGGCGGACTTCAGCACGAGGGTCTTCTGAGCACCACACTCAGCGCGGGCTCGGCTCTGCTTCTCCGAATCCGAAAAAATCAGCTCCCCAATCTAGTTTCCGATCCCGACTTCGTGGTTGTCTCTGAACTGGAGGAACCCAAACCCACTAGAGTGGGAACCTTCAAAGCCTTACTTATCCTGGTGGCGGTGATCCTGCTCGCCGCCGGCGGGATCATACCCGTCGTGGTGGCGGCGGTTACGGGCTGCGTGGCAATGTGTATTGCCGGGGTTCTGACTCTCGAGGAAGCCTATCAATCCATCGAGTGGAAAGTCATCTTCCTGCTTGCCGGTGTCCTGCCACTCGGCATCGCCATGGAAAACACCGGCGCCGCTCGCCTCTTGGCGGAAACCCTACTATCCGGGGTAGGCGAGTACGGCCCCCGGGCCGTGCTCGCCACTCTTTTTCTCATGACGTCGCTCCTGACGGCCCTCATGTCCAACAACGCCACCGCCGCCCTTCTCACGCCTCTGGCCATCAACACCGCTTACAGCATGCAGGTCGACCCGCGGCCTTTCCTGGTCGCCGTCACTTTCGGGGCCTCAACCGCTTTCATGACACCCATGGGCTATCAAACCAATCTCATGATCTACGGGGCGGGTCGATATCGTTTCGAGCACTTTCTCAAGGTAGGAACCCCCCTCAACATCATCTGCTTAGTAGCGGCAAGCGTTCTTATCCCCTACATCTGGCCTTTCTAGAAGTGGTCGCACTCTAGAATGACAAGATGGGTGCCGAGCGAAACAGCCTAACACCCATCTCTTAATTTGCGTCCTGACATTAGTGGATCATCGGTGTCGACTCGATAGCCGACGATTCCAGAACCTCTCTGAACTGGTCATCAAGCTTCTTGGGAAAAGATGTTTGAAGAATCCGAGCACGACCGCTCAGCTCTTTCAGAGAATCCAGAACCTTATCCACCGTCTGTCGACGAACAAGAACAAAAAGGGCGGCCCTCCCGTCGTCAAGATCCTTACCTAGCTCTTTCATCATCTCGTCATTGATCCCGTAGTCCGACAGATGACCGCTGAGAGCGCCGAATCCGACTCCGAACACTCCCGTAATGAAAGGCAGAAGAGGACCTCCGAGAGGAAGACTCAGAAGAAAGCCGATCAGCAGTCCCCAAAACCCCCCCGATGCGGCGCCGGCCGCGGTAAGGTCGAACGTCTGATCAATCTTAACCTTGCCTTTCTTATCCTTGAACACAACGGCGGAGTCTTCCAGCTCCACCAGGTGACGCTTCTCCATCTCGGCGAATTGATGACGCGCCCTTTGGGCTTCCAGTTTGTTATCGAACGTAAGTGCGATTAAATGACTCATGACATTTCCTTTCCGTTTCTAATGCCTTCAAGGCATGAATGCAGCTGTGAATCGGTCGTGACCGGCACTAGACCTTCAGCCAGCGAGCCTGCTCGCTCAAACCCTTTAGAGACTCCTTAATCTTGTCGAAGAAGCCTTTCCCGGCCTTGCCGTCGGATGTTTTCTCGCGAAGCTTTCCGATCTCTTCGAAGTAGTCCTTAAAATCCGCCTCCGTTCCATAACCGAGGGCTTCAGCCAACCGAGCGGATTTCTCAGCCGAATCAAGATGTCGACTGAGTTCGGCGCTTTCTTCATTACTTCTGGACGATTTCTCAGCCAACTTCTCGGCCGCATCCAAGGCAGCTTCCGCCCTGGCCAAAGGTAGAGGAATCAAGACATCCGTGACCACTTGTGTCGACAACGCTTCGTTAAGAATCGAGGCTGCTTTCCCAAGCTCGCCGTCATCAATATTCTTGGCTGCCACCTTCAACGCGTCCGGGTAAGTGCCCAGCGGTATACTTGTGGTGGAAATCACCGTCTCAGACGCTAATGTGGCCAAATTTTGACGCGCTTGCTGGACTTTTCCGTCTTCAAGGAGTTCCTCTGTTTCCTTGACCACCTTCTTCACGTCGTCCGGGTCCGCTATCAGATCCTCCGTACGGACCGTGATCGCCACCGGAGCCAGGGCTAAACTCGGGTCGCGGGCTAGAACGATCTCTAATTTCCCGATAGCCTTTTCTATCGCGGAAAGAGCCTCCTTCGGCTCATTCTGGGCCAGGAACTCCAGCGCGTAATAGGTTTCGTGCAAAGCCGTCACGGCCTCTGAAACAATCCTCTTCTGCTTCTCGAAACGCTGTTCTTCGACGTCTTCTCTTGCCCGTTCCCCGGCCTCACGGTCCTCTTCAGTCACCGTGGCAAGAGGCACCGGTGAACTCGTTGGCGATTCAGCAATCTCCGGGGTCCGGGTCTCTGCCTGCACCGGAGAAACCGGTTTATTCTCCGTACATCCTGCGAAAACAAACGAAAGAGCCAGGAGAGCTGTTGCTAATAACCTCTGAATTCTAAGCCTTTCAGGATTCATAAAACCTCCTATTTCCTTATATTGATTCTCCTCTCGGCAAAGCTCAGCGCCTTGCGTTTATTTCAATTTTATCGGTATCGGCGCAAAACAGGCATTAGGGTTCTGTTGGAATTTCATTAGCACGCCCACCAAGGCGACGGGACAGTGCTTCGATCTGGTCCGCTAACCTCTGACCCTCTTATATAACGTTTTTGTTCCATTGCAAGGCAGACCCCCAGTTGCTATTAAGGCGCCACGTATCCTTCAAACACTATCTTGTACTCAACGCCGAAAGGCTCCCCACCCAAACAACCGAGAGAGAAGCCGGCGGCTCCCTGAGTTCGAGCACCGCCACACAATGCGCACCTCCTGATTGTGATGATGCAAAGTGGTAGCGAAAGAGCTCGGGCGAGTCAAGAACCGCTTCGCTAGACCCCCGGCAAAAACGCCGGCGTTTTCCGAGTCCGCTATCTCCTGACCCGGGCTCCCTCCAAAGCTCCCTAGGCTCAATGCCCATGAAATAGCGAGTAGATCCCGCCATTTCACGGGCTTCAGCTAGATCTTGAACCTGATCTCGGTGTCGAGTGGCCGAGCGCGGTCGCCTGGACGTTTGAGGCGGAAGTTGCTCATCTTCCGCTTGACGACTCTTGGATATTGTCGCTTTCGTCGAGGACGGTCAATCAGGCACCCTCCGATTTCCTGGATGAGTTTTTCTCGAAGCCTGGCTCTGCGACGGGAACCGCCGGCGTGAAAATCTCGTAAGGATAGCTTGATAACCTCGAGAGAATCAGTGAAGCTCAATTCCGTGGGCGAGACTCCGGCGACCTCGGCTCCTTCCATCATCAGTTCTCTCACCAGAGTATGAGCGAGCACCATTCCCCAGGCCTCTTGCATCACCCCGACCGGAGTTTTGCTTCGAAAATGTGTCTGTTGCTTACTGGCCGTGACCGCGACCAACTGACTTTTCAATTGTTTGTAGGCGATTTCACATTCCCAGCGCTGATGATACAGTTCCGCGAGTTCGATGGCTGGAAAATTATCTGGGTCAACGAGGTCAGTGACAAGCTAGAGTAACAAAACCGGCTCTTGTGGCCGCTGGGCCGTTTGTTCCTCGGGGAGACCGTCGGTGAAGAGGGTGGGAGAGAAGTTGGGTTTGCTCATCGGTCCGAGCTTTGCGGGAGCGAAGCTCGGACCTTCCGGGAGGCTAGGATCCGGCTACTCTTTCGGAGGGAACGATACAGTGATAGCGGCCTGAGTAATGCCGGAATTCTTTGCAACAGTCTTGATAAGCCTATCTTTTTGGTCTATAAACCCAGGCTCGCTGATTGCAATTCGCCAATGGTATCCACTCAACGAGTCGATCTTTCCTGATTTACTAGGGAGAAAAGAGTAAAAGTCGCGACTGCCGAGACTCTCGTAGAGAGTTTGGTCCACCTTGCTTCTTATATCGAGAAGAGCCTGAGGCTGACCAAACCACCATTTGCCAAGGTAGTCGTCGAATTGCGGCACTTTGTACAGGTTTGGCTCAAATGTCCATTCCTCCCAATTTCTCCTATCGACATCTATTAGAAAAGATGGGGGAGTCTTTGTGGTATTGGCCAGAGAGCGATTGTTGTAGTATTCCCGCTGCATCTCTGACTCAGAGGGGAGTGTTGAAGCCAGCCTTCTCCCTGGTGCGGGAGTGCTCGAAGAGACTACTTCCGCACCAGAGCCATTGCTATCTCGAAGACTCAGGCTAAGAGTAGCTACAGCGCACAGAACAAGCACTATTATCAGAATGTTTTTTGTTTCTGTAGACATACTCGGTTCTGTCGATTATAACTGATCGAATCCAAAAAAGGGGGGGATTTGATGAGATTGAAACGCGAATTTTTGATGTAAATCCAGCTTCAAGGCCGCGAAACGTCAAAATGCCCGAAAAAATTGACACCTCGCGATCCTCTGTCGCAACTTGGCCATGAAGCTTGATTTACACGAGCCAAAAAAGCGCTTTTTTAAAGGTGGCAAAAAATTGCCGTCTTCAAGCCGTTTCAAGGCCTCAAAAAAATAGCACCTTCAAAAAAGACGAGTCTAAAGCGACCTTCAAGCCTGAGTTATGCTAACAACCTTTTCTGCAAAGCCTCAGAACTCATTGCGGCACGATTGGTAGGCCTAAGACAAGGACTTCAGGGGGATGTGACTCAGCGCGTCTTTGATGACCAACCCCACGTTACCTAAACAACATCGACCCTGGGGATTCTTCCGTTCGCAATCATCGCGCCCTGATCTACAGGCGGCTTTGATCTCGGCCTGAACACCAGACTGTCCTTGGGCAAGGACCTCTTCGTGAATCTCATTGGCTCGGTGATCAAAACAGAAGCAAACGAGCCGATCAGGGGCTTCGTTCTTGTGAAAGGGAAGCATCCGCACTTGGGACCTACTTACGACCTCTGCTTCTCGAAAGTATACCGCTGAACAGACAGGGGACAAGCACATTGACCAATACTCTCTCTCTTCGATTGCCTCTAGGCGATCAGGTACAACATGGCTGCTGAGTGTGCGAGAACTGATCTTGCGGCCTCGCTGTTCGCATTTCGGGCAGTTGCTCATTTTTCGCAACTTGCACATCGAACAAATGTTGCTGTACGTGGGTCAGGTGTTGAGATTTGGGCCTCAACGTTGGGCTGAGACTGTCCAGAGTTCGGCTCGTGAACGACCGTCATCGCGAAGTATCCGACAATGAGTGTTACGAGCATCGCTGTTGAAAAAAAACGAAAACTCGAACTCTCCTTTGAACGGCAGCAGTTCATCGCACCAGACTGTGTGTGCCTCCATAGAGCGGCCCCCAAAAGAGCCAGGACCAAACCAATGAAAGCGTTGAGGGGTTTTGTCAATGCCAGGCCACTCAAGCCTAAAAAAGCTAGAAGTGCAGGGCCTGTGCAGCAAAAACTAGCAAAGAACACTGCTAGCAAGCCTGAGCCAAGTCCACCATAAATCAGTTTCCTTTTTGTTTCCATAGACTTTGAGCCTCCTGGGGACAGGATAGACTCCGTACACCTCTACGGAGTCAAGAGCCAGTTCCAAGACCAGTTCTTCAGGGTTCCAATGACCCGAGAATGGGGCACCCCTCAGCCGTAAGGTCACATTCTTGTATGAAACTTTGGAGCACTCCAGCGAGCTTTTCCAGGGAGTCGATGCGGCTACGGACAGCAGACAACTTTGTTGCGGCCATGCGTTTCACGTTAGAGCACGCATCTTTTTGATCACGAAGCGACATGAGTTCTGCGATATCCTTTAAGGAGAATCCCAGTTCTTTGGCCCTGCGAATAAAGAGAATCTCTTGAACGACCTCGGTGGGGTATTGGCGGAATCCATTCTGAGGCCGTTGTGGTTCCAGAATAAGGCCCTCTTTTTGGTAGAAACGGATGGTCTCTACTCCGACGCCCGACTTTTTTGCAACCTGACCTATAGTCACACGCTAGCATCCGAATATCTCTGACGACTTGACACCGTAGTCATGTACAGGGTTTAGAATTATCCAAGATGAAAACCTTCACGAAAATTTGGCTACTCATACTTTTGATTTGCGTTCCGGCATTCTCGGAGACTCCTGAGCGAATTGTTCTGCAGGTGGATGGGATGATGAAAGGGGCTTCCGGGGGACCGACCTGACTCAGTTGACCGAATTCGGTCAAGGAAGCCCTGGATGGGCTTCAAGGGGTTCGAAAGGTTGAGACCGAGTTGCTCTTGGACCAGTTCATCGTAACTTTTGACGCGGAACAGATTGGCGTTGAGCAGATTCAGGCAGCGGTGAAGAGCTTGGGTTTTAGGCCAAGGCTCGTGACGGCAGGCCACAGAGGCTCTGCAAAGCTGCTGCAGCAGATGACGCCTCCGGTCCAGAAGGCTCTAGTGCTGGCCCAAGAGACCGAACAGCTCGTTCTTGTTAAGTTCTCCGCCCATTGGTGTGGTCCATGCCAGAAGATGTCAAAGGTCACATACTCCGACGCCAGGGTTAAAGAGGAACTTTCGCGTTTTGTAGTCGTCGAAGTCGACATTGACAAAGATCTTGAGACGGCGAAAGCTCTTCGCGTCGCTGGAGTTCCCACTTTCGTTGTTATGAGTGCTGACGGCTCAGTGTTGACTCGGGTCGAAGGATTCAAGACACCCTTTGAATTTCTTGAGATCGTTACTGGTCATCTCTGATAGAGAGATGGAAATTTTGTTTGTCTGTCAACCTACCCACATAATCAAACAGCTCCCCACCCAAACTGCGAAGAGAAGCCGGCGGATTTCTGAGTTTGATTTTCGCCACACAATGCGCACCTCCTGATTGTGATGATGCCAAGTGGTAGCGAAAGGGCTCGGGCGAGTCAAGAACCGCTTCGCTAGACCCCGGCAGTAAGCACGGCGGTCCGTTTCATCAACGAAGCAATCCGGTCCATCCTCCGCCCTGTTCTTTCAGGCGGTTTGTTCTGGGGGCCTCCGGCCCCGGCCGTCAACACAACTCTCCATCAGAGCTGTCCAAGCTTCCGTCTCCGCGACACCAATCACACCTCAAGCATCCTGATCAGGGGGTCTTTCTTGACACGCCCGAGCCCTTTCGCTCGCGAGGTGAGCATCATCACAATCAGGAGGTGCGCATTATGCGTCGTCATTTATCAAACTCAGAAATCCGCCAGCTTCTCTCCGCGGTCGATCTCAGGTCGCCTTTCGGTCGCCGGGATTATCTCCTCATCATGTTCCTCTATCATACCGGTCTTCGGGTCGGTGAATGTTCCCGTCTTCTTGTCAGTCTTGTTTCACGTGGCGGTCAGACTTTCGAATCCCTCGATCTCCCAGCTATGTTCTGCAAAGGTCCTCGTGGCCGTGTCGTTCCCCTAAATGCTACCGCTCGTGCATGTATCGAAAAAATGCTCACATTCAACAAATCCCGTGGTTTCTCCACCGCTCCCGCCGCCCCGTTGTTCCAAAACAGCAAACATTGCCCCCTCTCCATCCGTTCCATCCAGCTTCTTATCCAGAAATATCGCAGGGAAGCAGGCCTTGAAATTGCCGCCACTCCCCATACCATCCGCCACAGTCATGCCACAGCTCTCCACGAATCCGGTGCCCCCGTCAGGGTTGTCCAGGCCGGTCTCGGTCATCGTCGTCTAAAAACCACCGAACGTTATCTCGGCGTCGGTTCATCAGAGTCCCGGCATCAGCACTATCGGGCTCTCGGGGGGTGATCCCCTTTTCATTCCATTCCATCCATCAATAAGGAGAATTCAAACAATGATTGCCCAAACCATAGCCCACCAGCTCGGCGTCCCCACCCTGGCCCTTCTCGGTGCCCACACCCTCGTAGATCTCGAGGACGGTCTCCAGTTCCGCATCCGCGGCTGCTCAAGAATCAATGTCATCCAAATCATCCTCGACCCTTGCGACACTTACACGGTCAAATTTGGAAAGCTCGAGTTCAAGAAAAAGAAAAACCTCGGCATCTCTTACACCGAGGCCACCTGGCAGTTAGTCAGCACCCACAGCGATATCTATTGCGACATGCTCCACGATCTGATCGGGCAAGAAACCGGCCTCTACACCAACTTCTAAAGGAGAATCATCATGCTAAATCACCTATCAAACCCCGAAACCCGTGATCTCTCGATACTAGGTCCGGCACAAGCCGAAGAAATTGAGAACTACCTCTTCCTAGAAGAATGTGAATCCAAAGCGCGCTCTCTCGGAGACCTTGACTGGGCAGATCTCAATAGCCACTTCATTCCACCGTATAGCCCACCAGGTGGCCATCAAGAATTTGCCGGCGGATTTCGAACCAGCCGATCTCATCCGCCTCCCCGATCGCGTCCCGCTCTCCGGGGCAGAGCAAGGCGTCCTTAACTTCCTCCTCCACATCTGGGACTACACCGAGAACCCCTTCGAACTCTCGGCCACCCAGCGCTGGGACGAAGACCACCTGGCCGCCTTCGGCCGCTGGGTCACCGACCCCGAAGAACCGTGCCGATACTTCTAGCTGAAAATCAAAGAGCCCCGAGCAATAATCGCCTGGGCTCTTTCGAATGCCTATATAAGGACCAATCGCCCGATTCGGCGCCCTCTCTGCTTGAGCAGACGCCCTGAGATACAGCCCAGACGCCGCTTGCGCAAACAGAAAGGGCGCAATTGAACCCTTTTCGGGTCTGAACAACGCAAAATCCAATCCACGACGCCCCATCCGAGCCTTAAGAGGTCAGTAGGAGAACCTTTTTGGCGGCCCTTCGGGCCTCGAAGAGGTGGCGAAACCTGGGTGGTCGGCTTCAAAGCCCCGTTGTCGGTACGACAAACCTGGGTGGGGGAAGAGATCGCCTTTTGGGCCAAAAGTCGAACTTCTGGTGGTACTGCCCCATCAAGGCCGGCATCCCATCCCGCTGCTCAGCCCCACCCTCGCTCACCGCGCGTACGCTAGTGCAAACGAGAGAGAAAGTACCGGCAGCCGTCTCGCGAGTGACCACAACTACGAGGCCCTTCGGGCGGCAGCCGCTTTGGCACGCCCACCACGAAACGGCCTTGGCGTCACCTAAGAGGGCTCTCCGTCGCTGACGCGACGGATGT
>MDSY01140000.1_pt1 | contig 12124 bp, 4 predicted proteins | sample 811131 | NCBI WGS metagenome assembly MDSY01 (sample SAMN05326643, study PRJNA326480) | marine metagenome | isolation source: seawater | place: Atlantic Ocean: South West | collected 2010
GGGGGGGGGGGGGAAGCATGGGTGGTGACGGAAACACATTCGATGACGGAGATGGTGATGGAGAAAAAACTAAATACTCGTATGCGTGCCGCTGCGGCGACAAATACGAAATCACCCGGTCCGACCTGCACCCCGATTTCGATTTCATAGACATTCCGTGCGCGAGTTGTTCGTTAAATCTGAGGGTGAGCTACGGGCCGGTGGAAGAAGACGTGTAGTGTAGTAAGTAGATGAATACCTTCAAAATTAAATGCTAGTAGACTAGTAGTCCTTTTTAACTAAACTCACAAACGGCGTCATCCCTGTCGCCGCTGACGGCGATTCCCTGTTCCCAAAGTTGTGCTCCAACAGGGAGTCGCCCTGCAACGCCGCTGTCAGCGTCCCGTCCTCATCCCAGAATTTTATCTCACCGTTCCCGAGCAACGAATTCAACTCGACGATTTTTGTTTTATGGTACGCGCAGATTTTTTTGGCTAAATCGTTTGGAACCTTTAGGGAATCGTCGCCGCCCTTCCCTTTCGGCCACCCCTTCGGTAACTCGGAAACGTACCGGTCATACGTCTCCTGGTACAAAGCAGGGAAGGGGAACTGGCCGGTTTTAGCGGAATCGAAGGTGGAATGCGAACCGCCAGAACTTTTATCGCTCTTCTCAATCCCGGTCGCGAACAGAATCGCGAGCGCCTTTTCAAAAAACGTCTTCGTTTTATCGCCGAAGGATTTGTTTCCCATCGTAGCAGGTGCAGTGTATTTAGTCTGGTCCAATTCGTGTTCGTTTCGTTCGCCAACCCCCGCGGCTTGTTTGGCTTGTACTCTCATCAAGTCCACGGTTACGCTGACCGGGTCCACCAACGGTAGGCCCAGCAACCGCCACTCCACCACCGCTACGGCGAGCGTCGGGGTTCCGCTTCGCTTGGCTTGGTCGCTCGTCACCACCATGACGTTCGCCGCCGGCACGTTGCGGTACATCCGCCGCAACAAATCAACCCATGACCCGCTTCTCACCGGCGAGAACCCTAGCTCACCCGCGCCGCTGTCACAATTTGACCGGCCGCCCTGAGCTAACGCGTCGGAACACCCTCCAGGGCACCCGGGCCAGGACGAGTACCCCAAACCAGACGCAACGTCGGCGCAACACTTTTGCTTCTCGGAAAAGTTCTTGTCCGACTGCGCGAGCAGTAACCCGTCACTCCCGCACGTCTGCGCGATTGCTAAATCGACAGTCACGGCGGTGCGAAAACCGGCGCGTGAGTAGGTTACGGGTAATGTAGGGGTAGTACTCTCATCAGAAGTACTCTTCTCATCCGTACTCGTATGGGCTCCAAGCTCCGGTTCAGTTTCCAAAACGCTGGCCCACTTCTCGACTGATTCTTTGAACGGCTCCAATTCGGTCGCGAACACATCGAACGCGTGGTCCACTGGATTGGAAAGAATCGCAACCACACGAGTCTCTCCGCCCCCCATGGCTTCACACGCGCGCTGAGAGCCCCAGCCCGTGTACAAAAATCTATCCGCGTTCTGAAACCGCGGAACGCCCAAGTACTTCTCCAAGTCACCGCACCGGTGGAAGTGCGCGTCGACGTACTCCTTTTGCGCTTCCAACGGGATGGGAATGCGGCGCCATTTCGTGGACGTGAAGAACGCGCCGCCGTCGTCCGTGCTAGGGAACCTGGTGCTCGGGGACCAGGCGAGCTTTGAGGTGCTATTAGATGTAGTAGTATCGCCAGTAGTATCGCTAGACTTACTGTAATCCATCGTCTCTGTCTTACTCTCCAATCCGCTCTTAACTCTCCAATCCGCGTTCGGGGCGGAGGTCACAACGTACCTCGAACGTTTCGGGCTCCACCGGATGTCGGCGCCTAAAGTCACAACGCCCGTGGGGAACGCGCCCTCTTGTTCGTTTGTGCTGTGTGTTTCTTTCGTGGAAACTGTGTCCAGTGTGTCTTCGCCTTGTAATGTATCTCTCAAAGCATCTCCCTTGTCCAACAACTCCCTCTCCAACCGTCCCGCGCACGCGACGTTCTTTTCGTCCAGCAACGCGGCGAGCTCATTCGACGGCGCGCCCGCCGACCCAGCGATTAGAAAATCGGGAAATCTTCGAGTGCCTTTGTCGTCCCTTAAAGTGTCACCCCCCACGGTGGTTTCACACCCGGTGTATAGGTTAACCGCTTCAGTGCTGTTCGCCACGGTACCCACTTGAAGGGTCCGACCGTCATGGCCCTCGGGTAACGTGCTCGGGTAATCCGGGCTACTAGTGATCCGAATCATGGACATCGTTGAGAACGCCGCGATGGCACTACACACGGTCCAGAAAACAACAGGCTCCGCAACCCGGAACGCGTAGAAACACGTGCTTTCCTTCGCGTTGCGCTTCATGTGCGTACGCGGTGACTCTCGTGGAGACATCTCGTCAGACGAGCCGGAATCGCTCTCCACGCTACCATAACCGCCTCGGTTCATCCCAGAAGGCACGTCCGGTTTTCGTTTATCATCGGACGCGACGTACCCGGTGGCACCCGCCTCGACATCAGGGTCCGGATGTGACTCCATCGCACAACACCCAGGCACACGTAAACGTCACACCCGACGTCCGTGTCTCGCAAACAACCAACTCGGTCCACGCCGCCACTGCGCGCGCGTCTATGTTGACTCGAGCCAGGTGCCAGGTCAAGATGCGGTTACTTTTGTGTACTAGTCCGCGCCTCACTCGTTTCAAGGTTTGTAACTCAACAGAAACGTCCATACAATTTGACGAGTTAATTTGACGAGTTGAGAACGCAAATCATAAAATCAACTCATTAAAACGCCTCTCACCCTACCACCTCTAGTGTTTCCTCACGTGATACGCATCCTTGACCGGCCCTTTCGCGGCTAACGCCGCGACTTTCTGCGCTTTCTTCTCCGCGGTGGTCAGTTTCTTGTTATCCTTGGCTTCGTTCAGGGCGAAATCAGACGAATCGCCCCCCTTCTTCAGCGCCCGGCGTTCCGCGACCGACAACTTCTTCTCCTTCCCTTCGATGGCCTGCGCTAACACCACTCCATCCCCTACCAGCCAAGTCTCGTTACACAGCTCGTTGATGAACGCCTTGTTGTGCGAAATCGTGAGTACACCTCCTTTGAAATCGGACAAAGCCTTCGTCAAAGCAGCTAACGTGTCGTTGTCCAAGTAGTTCGTGGGCTCGTCCAGCGCGATGATGTGCGGGTTGATCCACATGGCCGCCGCTAATACTAATCGAGATTTTTGCCCACCTGACATGCGTTTGATCTTACCCATCGCCAGGTCCTCGTCGATGCCGAATTCGGCCAAGTGCAGTCTGACTTCCTCCTTCGTCAGCGGCCGCAAGTCCATCCCACTGTGCATGGACTTCAGCTTTTCGTCGAAATTCCGCACCATCTTCATAACGAACTCATCTTTCTTTTGCAGAGCGCTCATGGGTTCCCAATCCGTGTCGCTTTCTTTCCGGCCTGCTCTGCGGCACTCGTAGAACAGCGTCTTGCCCCGTTCCTGCCGTCCAATAATCTCGCAAATCGCCCCGCGCTCTTGCGATTGTTTCAACTCATCTTTCGTCAAATTATGAGAGCTTCTCTTCGCGATTTCTTTATCCCTTCCGAGGTAGAACCGATTTTGCAAATACTCGAGCGGCGTGTTGTTAATGCTCTCCTCCAGGTGGTGCATGCTGTGCTGCGCGATATACGCCAGGCGCAAGTTGTGGTGCTGCCACACGTCCCCGACGCCTTCGTCCGCGGACAGTTCGCCAATCAACAGCTTCATCAACGTGGTTTTCCCGGCGCCGTTCAACCCGACCAGCGCCGCGCGCGAATCCTGCGTGATTTTCACGTTCGCTGCCGTTAAAATCTGTTTAGTAGATCCAGGGTACGTGAATGACACGTCTTTCATGTACATGATGCACTTTGATCGGTTCTTGACGCCTTCCAATGGGCCGGGATCGGGGAACCGAATGGGCTTGATGTGCGACGGTTGGTCCTCACCGATGCTCGAGATGGCAAACTTTTGAGTAACCTCTTCGGCAACTGCGTCTTCACTCTCTGCTAAGCTCACCGTGGATCCGCCCTGTCCCGCGAGGTTACCCCCGACAGATTGAATCTTCGTGATCGCGTTGTCCGGCGATGGAAGTGCCGCGACGATTTCAGGCTTCAGGCTCTGAAAGTCACGGAAACCCATCGGGTAGTAGGTTAAGTTTTTGTCGTGAAGGTGGATCACGTCTGTTAATACGTCCGCTAAAAAATCGTAGTCGTGCGAGACTAAACAGATAGTCGTGTTTGTTAAGGACTTCAAGTAGTTGGACAGCCACGCGATCGCGGCGGTATCCAGGTGGTTCGTGGGCTCGTCGAGCAGAAGCACCTCGGCGTCCCACAGCATAGCCCGCGCGATCGCGAGTTTCATTCTCCACCCTCCGGATAAACTCTGAATCGTCGCAGCCATCTTCTCGTCGTCGAAGCCGACCTCTCTTAAAGTGCTAATAGTGGTCTCTTTACTCACTCCCTCCGGGACGTTCGCGACCATGAAATCCACGATGGTTTCGGACTTTTCAGAGAGGATTTCGTGCTGGATGTAGTACACGGAGACGCCCACGGGGAAGCCCTGGATGTCCTTCGCTGCGACTCGGTTTAGTAATGTGGTTTTACCAGTACCGTTCTGGCCCACGATGCCGTACACCTTGCCTCGCTCCAGGGAGAAGTTCGTGCGTTGGAGTAACACTCTTCCTGCAAACGCAAGAATAATACCCTGCAAGTCAACAATGTAGTCGTGCTGTTCGTTGTCCGCGAGCGCGCTCTGGTCCAAGCCTTTGTACTCTAACACTGCGGATTGCGCGGCCGCGATCAAGGCTTGGTCCCACTTTTCGGATTCCTCAGCACCCGCGTTTTTTGACACGATAAGCAACGCCTGGAGTTCCAACTTCACGTCGTTGGCTAAAATACTCGGAGGCATACGAAGCGGCGCCATCTCAATAACCCACCCGCCTAACGCGGCGGCGTACTCCAGGGTCAACGCATCCGCGGAGGACAAATCTTTGGACTGCGCCTTCAAAGCGTCAGCAACAAGAGAAGCGCCTGTCTTTTTCTCACCCGTATCCCCCTCCAAGCCCTTCAACAAACCCTCTTTGGCTTTCGTGGCGCACTCGCGTAAATCAGGATGCGAGTGTTCCTCGCACTTCTCAAGTTCAGGTCGTAACGAAGGAATGAAGGGTGTCAAATCGCGCACGTCATCCACAAGCGCGCAAATGTTCCCGCACGTTATCGCCGCTTTCTTTTTTATCTCCATCGCGCGTTCGCGAAGCCCGCGCATGATCACCGGGAGGATCACTGCGAGGCTCGGCGCGTCCATTGAGTTCACGAACGTGGTCTCCATTAGGCGGTCGAGGCACTCCTCCGTCTCCTTCTGTGGGCTTCTAATAGCGGAAATCACCAGCGGAAGCATCCCAATAACCTCTGCGTTTTTTACGCAGCGGCAAATTGGCGCCATCACGGCTTCCGCGACGGCGAGAACCTTGGGGTGCGTGTCGAAAACGCACTCTAAAAACGCGGGGAAAATCTCAGGCAACGTGCGCATGAAGTACCCTGGTACGCGAGTTGCGAGGTCGCCGCACACGCCCAAGGCTCCAATCTTACTCTGCCACGCTTTGTGCTCCATCGCGTGTTTCAACGCTGGCGCTAAGAGTTTCATCGCCGTGACGGGGAGGGATTTCACCACCGACGCCATCGCAACCTCCGCGGCGTGCCGCACGTTGGAGTCCGAGTCGCCGCGCATGATGAACACGGTAGGGGCTAAGTTGACGGCGGAAGGCTCGAACGCCCTGCCAGCGGTGCAACAAAGGTGCGCGTACAACGCAAGCCCCCCCGCCCTCTGCGCCGCGTCCTTCTTCGCCGCTAACGCGGAGGTCACTGCTGCTGTGATGCCCAAAGTGTTGACGCTATCGCCGCCGGCGCCCTTCAGTAAGCCAGCGCACCCACTAGCACAAGCTCTTCGAGTGCTCACGTCATCCGTCGTTAACGAGTTGTTCTTGAGCTGCTCGATGTTCACAATGAGGTCGTTGCCCAGTGCGTCGGAAAGCAAAGCCGCGGACCTAGATGCCACGAAGCACCCGTCGTCGTTCAGGTTTTTTAAGGATGATAAAACTCTTCTTAAAGCCTCTTCGCGTTTCGCATCCGTCCCTGCAGGTAAGGTTGTGGCGGCGAGGTGCGCGTACAACGCCACGACTGCGCCTCGGGCGAGGTCCGCGCCTCGTGTAGCCGCGGCATCGCCAGCGCCGTCCACAGTGGATGCGAGCGCGGTGAGGAGCTGGTCCGATTTGCCAGCCGCGGCTTCGCCTGAAACGGCGGCGCGCGCCACGGAAAGCGCAGCGTCCCTCACCTCCTCCGAGGCGTCGCCCATCGCGGCGACCACGACGCTGGTTGGAAGCGTGCCGTCGAGAATCGCGGTGACGAACGGTCCGTGTTCCACTTCTAAAACCGCCTCCTTCGCCGCGGTGACTTCCTCCGCGGACCTCTCATCCGCCGCATCGGCGGACATACCGCTCAGCTCGGAAAGGTTGCCAAACGAGGCGACGGAGGGAATCTTCCCGCTGCGGTGGTGGGGGGGAAGGTGGGGTTGAGGTGAGCGAATGGCCTTGGTTGTGTTGGTAGGAGTAGCGAGATAGCGACAGGAGCTTGAAAAGGGGGACCGACACCGGTGGATGGCCGGACGTCGCGGTCCGAACACTTCATCGCAGAGATCGGTCCGTCCGCCGCCTGTGGAACCGACCGTCGGAAAACTCCAATCGACGGCTGTGGACCACGCGACTACGTGCTACCCTAACCCCTACGTACCGGTGTTCGAGCGTGATGGACATGGTACGTAAGCGTGGACTACTCGAATGTGGTAAGATCGAGGCGAGTCCAAGCGTGCGCACACGTCAGTACTGATGAGCATCACCGACTGTCGGCCCTGAAAACGCTCTGGCGGCTGCGGGACGCGCTTTCACTCACAGCCTCGCATTTTCCACTGGATTTGGCGCGAACGAAACGACGGTTCAGAAAGTGCAGACACCTTTGAGAAGAGCGCGAGTCATAGGACATGGTCTTCGTGTTTCTTTTTACATCACAACTTCCTTCACGACCACCTGTTCCCTCCCGACCCTCCGGGCTTGCCCTGAACCCGAGTCGCGCCCCACACCGGTTTCGTCTCGAAGTTCTCCTTGGCGCGCGCCGCGAGATGCTGTTTGGAAGCGTCGCCGCTCGCTTTCTTGGCTCGCTCCACGGCGAGCGCCCGCGCTTGCCGGCGCTGCAACCCCGCGACGCGCGGCGCGCCAGGCCCAGACGGGTCTTCGCGTCGACCGTTACGGGCGTTACGGCGTACGTTTCCAAGCTCATCAGGCATAACAGTGTACCCGTCCGGCACCAAACCGTTGAACTCGGTGCGCCAATGTTCCGGCCCCAGGGGCGCATCCGCGCGGACAAACCCGGAGTCAACGATGAATGAATCGATCCCGGTACCGATGAACGACCTTGTTAAATTGGTTTTGTTTGGGTTTGAAAGGTTCGAATCCATCAACACGGCGCCTCGTACACCCACCTTAATCACCGCGTTGCCTACCATCCCCCCGTTGGCGATTTCGGTTCGTATTTTGTGCAGTTGCTGTTCCAAGTCGCGCTCGCGCTCCGCTAAATCTCGCTCGCGCGCCAAGCGTTTCTGCTCCTCTAAACTCTCTTCAAACAACTTGTCTTTGTTCTCCAGCTCGAACTGAAGCTTCGCAATCTTCACGTCAAGGGGGGTTGGCAAACGCGCGCGGCTGGGCGGGCGCTCGTATAGTTGCTCGTTTAATTTCTCAATCCCAACGTTCCCGTCTCCGGCCATCGGCGTTTGCGAAACCTCTTGTGCAACAACTTGCGGAGCGTTGAAGGTGGAAAACTCAAACGGCACGCCGTGCTGTTCCAGCCCAGGGACGTCAGAGTAATCCAGGGCTCGTGGGGCCTTCATTGACGGGTTGGAGTTGACAGCTGTCCGGGCAGGACGTCTCGCCCCCACGTCAGGCGACCGCTGGAGCTGTCGCAGGGGGGTCAGCGCATTCGCGTCGTCGTCCGGGTCGTCGGAGTTGGCGACGCGCGCGACGGGTTCGGGTTCTGAATGTTTGCCCATACCCGCGTCTTCCACGTTGCCATCCTCCGCGTGCACAATCTCCGTGTCGACGAAGGTGTCGGAGCGGGGTAATTCCTGTTGCTGTTCCGGTATATCTGTAGACTCAACTCTTGACCCCGCCCCTACGGGTATGTCGTCGAAGTTTTGCAAATCCTGAACCGGCGCTCTTGGCGAGTTTGTCACGCGATACTCACCATCGTCCCCGCCCGGTCGTTCCAGCATCCGCTCCTTCATCATCCGCTCCATGCGTTCCTGTTCGATAACCTCCTGGATTCGACGTTCAATTTTAGCATCTTCCAGTTCTTCGCGTAACTCATGAAGGCGCTTTTGCTCTTTTTTGGCTCTCACCTGTGCATCTAAATCAGCGACCAACTGTAACCGTCGCGCCTCCGCCGCGTTGAACGTCTGCGTGTCCACAAACGCCCCTCCTCCGTCGCCGCCGAAGTTTCGAAACGCGCCATCGATTGGTGCGACGCCTCGGTCGCCTCCGCCGAGATAAAAACTCGAAGGCCCCCCACCCGCACGTGCGGTTGGCGAACTGTACTCGCCGTTCCCGGGGTTCACGCCTCGCCGCGGAACGCCGCGCATCACCTCGCGCTGCGGCGACAGTAAGTGCATCGAGGCTTGAGAATGTTCACGTTGAGGGTAAGGCTCCCTGGCGTACGGTACTTCACGGGAAACGTTTGAAACTCTGTTAATACCCACATCCCTGTGTCCGTCAATAGCCCGCTTGGCTTCGATTTGCGCATCCAGCTGTTGTTTGAACGCTTGCCTTTTTTGTTCCACAAGCGCCGCTTCCCTCGCCGCTCGGGGGTCAAACTCCAAATCGATTGGGTCCACCCCACCGGCGGCGAAGGACTTCTTGGTTCTGGGTTTAAACATCTCGCCTTCGTGCTCCATATGCCCGGGGAACGCACCAGGGCCAGGTCGAGCCTTTCTCTGAGGTGACTTTTTGCCAATACGACCCATTTCATGTGGCGCCATCGTCTCAGCGGCGTAGTGACGCTCATCAACTAAATGCGCGTCGCCCAAGTCATCCGCAATGTCGTCCCACGATGGGTACCGCCGGACACCGCCGTCATCTGGGCTTACAAGTCCTGGGATGTCACCTTGAGTTATCTTGACATGGTGCTGTCCGTCAAACGAATCACGTGAATCTCGGGCGCCGGGGTACGCGCCAGGCGGAGCGTACTGGTGTCCGTCATCAGGATTGAGCAATTGAAGATTCCTCTGAGGAATTTCTTCGAGCGCCGCGCGTTCCATCTGGAGCTGTTCCAACGCCCGTCGCTCGCGTGCCAGGTACTGCGCGTTGCGCTCGGCTTCCTTGGCTGTGAAGGTGTTAATGGGGGTGGAGGGAAGAGAGGGTGTAGAACGTGGTCAGTGGCGTAACATTGCATTCACAGCGACATAGCATACTTAGTCTGTTCAAAACATTTAACGTCTTTTCGGAGGTGGGCACTTACAGAGTTCATCTAGATGTCGTTGGTGTTCGCTTCGTGGGATTTCCACTTTGCGCCTTCTTTGACCGGGGGCTCCTCGGCGACGACCGTTCGCCACGGGGGGCGGACCCGACTTGGGGCCGAACTGCATGCTGGGGTGGCAGTGAAGAGTGCGCGGAGAGTCGCGCGGCGTGGATGGAAAATCGTTGCTGTAATAAGCGTCAGTTCCAACGGATCTTCGGCTTCAACAAACAAAGAAACAATCGAGTTTCGTCACTTCCAATATCACAATTGCAGGCTCTCGACCGGAACGGGCCGGGGCGCGTCCGGGGGCGGTCGGGGCCGGTCGCCCCCCCCCCCAACATCACGCGTGGGTGTCTTTGGGAACGTAAAAAGCCAAAAGTTGAAACCAACGACGTGCCCCACGTCCCGCCGTGCGTGCGTTTTACCCGCGGGATCGAATGAAAATGAGTCCCGTGCAAATCAACGAGGTGAATGCCACGACGTTCCCCACCTATGCCATGTCCGGTCGCTTGGCCGAGCTTCTCAGCTCGACCGACGGGTCAGATTTGCGATGCACCGCGGTCACGCCAGGCCACCTAGTCCTAGCGACGAACGGGGGCAAGTACGTACACACGTTCGACGCGAAACGGGTACGGGGCGGAGATCAGCATTTCGACGCAAAGTCGTTTGGCGACGATGAAACAAACAATGAATCAACAAATCCCGCGCTCCAGACCCTCCGGGCTGCTTTTCAGGGAGACGATACCGTGGATGGCGATGGAGCGGTATCACGCAAACAGGAAAATTATGTATGGGCAAACAGTCACGCGGAAGATGACTCGTCGTTTCTGTGTTACTTCGGCGACTCGCCCGTCGTGTCGTTGTTGTTTTCGCCCGAAGACGGAAAAAATAGAAATAATAAAATGTCGCTCGCTGTTACGAAAAACGGCGCCGTCGCGGCGTGGCGGTGGAACGATACCTATGGTGATGACACTACTTATAGTGCTGATAGCATGTCTACTTACGCGACGATTGATACCCACAAAGAATGTGAAACGTCACCACCCCCTCCTCGTATGGGCAGTTGGTCTGAAACAACCTTGCCTGCGTTTCCAGGAGGACCACCGTTCGTGTGCGGTCCCCTGGACGAGGCGATTATTGAGAAGCACGGGGGTGTTGTTGAAGCGGTTCTATGCTTAGTGCCGGACAAAAGCAAGTCGTTCAGACGACGAAACTCAAACCCGAGTGTGAAAAAGTATAAACTCAGGTTGGCGTGTTTGACCGAGCGAGGTGCGTTGCTTTCGAGGGACGTGATTATTCCCAAAGCCGAAAGCGCTTTTTTGCTCGGCTGGAAATTTGACGTTGGTGTCAACAGCAGCGTAACGGTGTTAAGTGCCTGTGTGCCTTTTGTGTGTGCGTTATACTCCTCGGGGGGTAAGGACTTCTGGGTCGTGCAGGGTAGTGAGGGTAATTATGGTGAGGGTAATTGCTCATACGTCGCTACCCGGTGGTGCGCGTCATCGAGCGTAGCGACTCGGCGCGTTGACTTGGGAAAACTCGCGCGCGCCGCCGACGAGGCGGTCAAGGCAGTGAGCAATTACCCTGATGACGTGAACACAAGTACAAGTACTCCTTCCCGTCTGGCTACTTGTTTGCACTACCCGAGCAATGAGCTGTTGGTAGTGAGTGACTTTGGAAACGTTTTAGCGGTCGGGCCGGGTTTATCAGGGCCTCGTGGTGAGGATACAAATTCAGAAAAAGAAAAAGAAAAAGATTCCGTGCGACACGTCGGCCTTTTGCAAAACTTCGCCGGGACGAATTTAAAGTTTCACGTCGCCCAGAGTTGTGCGTCGGTTGGGCCGTTTCTGTACCTCGCGCAGTTCTTTCCATCGAAATCGAAAGGAAACACGGCAAGCAATACCTCCTCCAATCATAAAGAAACGCCGCCTCGTAAAACGTCGATTTCGTGTTACCATTTACCAACGGGGATTCGTATAGGCACTGAGCTGTTGCCTCAATTGAGATCGCCGGATGATGAAGTCTGTGAACTCATTGAAGAGAGGAACGCAGACGAGAAAACGCCGTTCGTGCGTGTCACGAATTCCGGGCCGAGCGGGGTTTTCATTTCAGCGGGTGACAATAACAGGGCGTCGAATATTTATTCCGTCTCGGTCGACACGCCGAGCGCGTCGCTTTCCGTGCTGGAGGTAATAAAAAGAAAGAATGAAACGGCTGGGAGACGGCTCGAAGACGACCTCGACAAACTGCATGCACTTCGCGATTTCACGAGACAAATTAATTTCTTCGGCGGGTCTCTACAGGGTGTGGAAAGCGCGAGTGCGTTGTCGGTTTTGGAAACGGAAATCGACGCTGCGATGCGCGGCGGAGACGAATGGAGTATTCAGTCTACGACAAATAAAAACCTCCCCACACGCGCACAAGTCACCACCCCCGCGCTGGTGCTTCGCGTAAAGCCACCCTGTAGCTCTACTGGAAACTCTACCACTACTCAGTCTGAAAAGAAATGGCGATTGTTGGCGCTGGAGAC
>MDSY01037525.1_pt1 | contig 12115 bp, 9 predicted proteins | sample 811131 | NCBI WGS metagenome assembly MDSY01 (sample SAMN05326643, study PRJNA326480) | marine metagenome | isolation source: seawater | place: Atlantic Ocean: South West | collected 2010
CTGAAGTACTGACCGGTAGTGTGGTCTATTCACTGGATTTGGGCGCGCTGCTGGCCGGCACTAAGTATCGCGGCGATTTTGAGAAGCGTTTTAAAGGGTTGTTAAAAGAACTAAAAAGCTTGGATGGCGCGATACTATTTATCGATGAAATCCATACCATTATCGGCGCCGGTGCTGCTTCGGGCGGAGTGATGGACGCCTCTAATTTACTCAAGCCGCTGCTGTCTTCGGGTGAAGTCCGTTGTATGGGTTCGACTACGTTTCAAGAATATCGCGGTATTTTTGAAAAGGACCACGCTTTGTCTCGGCGCTTTCAGAAAGTTGATGTGAATGAGCCGAGTGTGGAAGAAACATTTCAGATTCTCAAAGGCCTGAAGAGTCGTTTTGAGGAACATCACTGCATTAAGTATACCGAGCCCGCTTTGCGCGCCGCATCAGAATTGGCTGAACGTCATATTAACGAGCGCTTTCTACCGGATAAGGCTATCGATGTAATTGATGAGGCTGGGGCTTATCAACAGTTGCAGCCGGCAAATAAACGCAAGAAGACTATTGGGGTCAACGATATTGAAAAGGTGATCGCCAAAATTGCACGTATTCCATCTAAGCGGGTTAATTCCTCGGACAAAGAAGTGCTCCGGAAAATGGAAGACAACCTAAAGATGCTGGTATTTGGTCAGGATGAGGCGATCAGTTCTTTGGCCACCGCCATTAAGTTGTCGCGCGCAGGTTTAAATAGTGCCGAGAAACCGATTGGTTCATTTTTGTTTTCCGGACCCACCGGTGTCGGTAAAACCGAAGTAACACGACAGCTAGCCAAGGTAATGGGGGTAGAGTTGGTTCGCTTCGATATGTCTGAATATATGGAGCGCCATACAGTGTCGCGTTTGATCGGCGCGCCACCAGGTTATGTTGGTTTCGATCAGGGCGGTTTACTGACCGAGGCAGTGACTAAACATCCGCATTCGGTAGTGCTGTTAGATGAGATCGAGAAGGCTCATCCGGAAGTATTTAACTTGCTTCTTCAGGTAATGGATCACGGTACCTTGACTGATAATAATGGTCGAAAAGCGGATTTTCGCAATGTAATCTTGATTATGACTACTAATGCCGGTGCCGAAGATATCAGTCGAAACTCTATGGGCTTTACCCAACAGGACAATTCCACTGATGGCATGGAGGCCATTAAGAAAATGTTCTCGCCCGAATTCCGCAATCGTCTAGATTCTGTTGTGCAATTTGGCAGCTTGAGCCTTGAGAGCATTAAAACGGTAGTGGATAAATTTTTGGTGGAGCTGCAAACTCAGTTGGATGAAAAGCATGTCACTATTGAAATTACCGATGCTGCGCGTCTGTGGTTGGCTGAAAATGGCTATGACGAGAAAATGGGTGCTCGGCCTATGGCTCGCTTAATTCAGAACAAGATTAAGCGCCCACTGGCTGAAGAGCTGCTGTTTGGCGGTCTATCAGATGGTGGTGGAGTGGTAAAAATTAGTTTAATCGATGGTGATTTGGCCTTGGAGTTGGAGCCTGAAACAGAGGAGGTAGTCAGTTAATTAGATGTATCCTCATCGGGGCCCTTGGCTGTTGTTCTTGAAGTGCCCTGGGTTTTGTATCTGCACGGGCGCGCCTATGGTGAATGCGAACGCAGTGAAGTGCCCAAAGCTATAAAGCGAAAAAGTATTCGTTTCTTAAATAAAAAAAGCCGTCACATGTGACGGCTTTTTTTATGGTTAATTTGCACTACTAGGCATCAGATGTCCTTATCCGCCCAGCCTAGGGTCTTCAATTAAGAGGGTCCTGGGCCTTATACATAACAAATTAACGGGCGCGGTAGGTAATGCGGCCCTTGCTCAGGTCATAAGGTGTTAACTCAACCTTAACCTTGTCGCCAGTCAGAATGCGGATATAATTCTTACGCATCTTGCCGGAGATGTGAGCGATCACAACGTGATCGTTTTCCAGCTTGACTTTAAAAGTAGTGTTGGGAAGAGTATCGATAACTTCGCCTTCCATTTCAATATTTTCTTCTTTTGCCATTCGGCACAATCCTCAGTAGTTTTGGCTGCTTACATTCGATTATTCGAGTTTGAGAGGGCAGCGCGATTGGCCGGTTTCGATTGCATGCATATTGACAGAGCAACAACTATAAAACGGCTATAAAAATTCGACGCGCAATTCTGCCTGAATTTTCACCCATAGCCAAGGGTTGAGAGTGTTTTCGTGCCAAATTCAGACAGAATCGGCCCCTGTGGGCAAGCTGCGCGATGTGATTATTACCAATTTACGTGAAGTGGGCCCTCTGTCCCATTATGCTGCCCCGGTTAACTTAGCTCTAACTACTGCTCTTTAATAAGGATCATTACTGGGTGTTTGGTATTCAACATAGTGTTTTTTATCAATTTAACTAAGTTTTAACCACTTTTGTTCAATTAACATTTCTATTGGGCGATACTGAGTTTTATAGCTCATTTTTTCGCATTGCTTAATCCAGTAGCCTAGGTACAGATACTGAAGCCCAAGAGTCTGGGCACGCTCTATTTGGTGCAATACAGCAAAACGGCCAAGGCTGCGTTTGTCTTGCTTGCAATCGAAAAAAGTGTAGATGGCGGAGAGGGCATTATCGAGCTGATCGCTAACGGCAACACCGATTAATTGGCCATTTAAGCGCATCTCTAAGTAGCGAGTGCTGTGCCAAGCACTGGTTAAAAAACCTCGGTACTGCTCGCGGTTGGCGGGGTACATGTCTCCGTCGCTATGGCGTTGCTGAATATAATTTTCATACAGTAGATAGTGCTCATCGGTATCTATACTGTCGACCACGATTACATCTAAATCTCGATTGCGCTTTAAGCAACGTTTTTGGTTGCGGGTAGGGCTGAAATCATTAACGACCACCCGCACTGAGATGCATGCCTGACAGCTGCCGCAGTGAGGGCGATAGAGGTGAGTGCCACTGCGTCGAAAGCCAGATTCTGAAAGCTGGCTGTATATATTGCGATCTATCGTTGCCTCAGGGTCGACAAACACCGTTGTGGCTTGTTTTTCGGCTAAATAACTGCACTCATGAGGATGAGTTGCGAACAGTTGGATTTGGCTGTTATTGGTCACGTTAAAGGCGGCCTAGAAGCAGGTTTTTAAAGGCATCGCCCCAATTGGCGTTGCTAGTTTGAGTATAGTCCTGCAATAGTTGTTGCCATTGTTCGCTACCGATTTCTTCAGCGCCGAGACTAAATAGGTGACTGCTAGCCATCTGGCAATCAATCACTGCAAAGCCCCACTGATGGAGTTGTTTAGCAAGATGCACATAGGCCACTTTAGAGGCGTCATTGGCACGGCTAAACATAGATTCTCCGAAAAAAACCTGACCAATGGCAATGCCGTAAAGGCCGCCGACTAATTCGCGGCCACTGTCTGTTTGCCGCCAAGTTTCAACGGAGTGGGCGTAACCTAGATGATGCAGGCGCTGGTATGCCTCGATCATCTCCTCGGTGATCCAAGTACCGTGCTGCTCTTCTCGGCTTTCGGCGCAGGCTGTAATAACCCCCGCAAAATCTTGATCGGCGGTGACATTGTAGCGCTCGCGGCGCAGTGTTTTTCGCAGGCTGCGAGAGATATGGATTCTTTCCGGAAAAAGTACGGTGCGCGGGCTTGGACTCCACCACAATATGGGTTGGTCGTCTTCAAACCAAGGGAATATGCCCCGCTCGTAGGCATAAAGTAGGCGCTCTGGAGAGAGGTCGCCTCCGGCAGCGAGCAAGCCGGCAGGGTCGTCAAGGGCCTCATCAACAGGAGGGAACCAGATTTCGTCTTCAAGCCACGGCAGTTCGTTCATAGGTTATTCGAAAATCGTAGTTGGATAAAAAAACGGCACGCAACCTTGCGGTAGCGTGCCGTTTTAGACAAGTAAGGCTATTAAGTTAAGTCATCCAGATACTTCTCTGCATCCAAAGCTGCCATACAGCCAGCTCCGGAAGAAGTAATGGCCTGGCGATAGATGTGGTCGGCGACGTCGCCGGCGGCAAATACGCCCTCAATGGTGGTTTGAGTGGCCTTGCCTTCGGTACCGCTGTTAATTTTCAGGTAACCGTCTTTCATTTCTAACTGATCGACAAAAAGGTCGGTGTTAGGTTTGTGGCCAATAGCGATAAATACGCCCTGCACATCAATGTCTTGAATACTGCCATCGATAGCACTTTTAACGCGCATACCGGTAACGCCAGCATCGTCACCAACGATCTCTTCTAAAGCGCTGTTCCACAGAATTGTGATATTGCCGTTTTTCTCTTTTTCGAATAATTTGTCTTGTAGAATCTTTTCGGCACGCAAGGTGTCTCGGCGGTGTATCAATGTCACCTCAGCCGCTATATTTGACAGATAAAGCGCTTCTTCAACGGCAGTGTTACCACCACCGACCACGGCAACTTTTTGGTCGCGATAGAAAAATCCATCACAAGTGGCGCAGGCGCTGACACCACGACCGGCAAAAGTTTGTTCAGATTCAAGCCCTAAGTAAATGGCCGAGGCGCCGGTACAGATGATTAGTGCATCGCAGGTGTAGGTGCTGGAACCTGTCAGAGTGAAAGGGCGCTGGCTGAGGTCGGCCTCCTCGATGTGGTCGTATATAATTTCGGTGTCGAAGCGCTCGGCATGCTCTTGCATCTGGACCATCAGTTCAGGGCCTTGTAGCTCGGCGTGACCACCAGGCCAGTTCTCAACTTCGGTAGTTGTGGTTAACTGGCCACCTTGCTGCATACCAGTTATAACCACAGGCTTTAGGTTGGCTCGCGCAGCATAAATAGCAGCGGTATAGCCAGCAGGGCCTGAGCCGAGAATAATCAGTTGATGATGTTGTGTGTCGCTCATGGGACGGTCCTGTGTGCTTAATAAGAAAAATAATGTCGACATGATAAGTGAAAGCTATCGCCGCCGCAAAATTGAATGGCTTTATTTGGTGAATAGTTTCTAGTTATGAGCTGGCAATCGAGCGGGGCGTCATTACAATGGTTCATTATTAACAGTTAGAATAACCCCCCATTGTATTGGCTAATGCTTCTGCGCTAAACAAGGATCTCAGTTTGAAAAGCAGTGATACCGTTAAAGACTCTGCCCCACCCATGGAGCGAGTCGTACGCACACTTCGTGAAGGCGCATTAATTGGACTGGTAGCCGTTTGTGCTTATTTGCTCATGGCACTGGTTAGTTATAGCGAACTGGATCCGGGTTGGTCTAAAACAGGCTCTGGTGGCCGAGTAATAAACGCCGGAGGCCCTACAGGTGCATGGCTTGCCGACGTATTCTTTTCTTTATTTGGTTATTTAGCGTATTTATTTCCAGTACTGCTGGCTTATCGTGCTTGGTTAGTTTTTCGCGAGCGCGCCCGCAGCCAGCATGTCGATTGGATATTATTGGGCTTGCGGTTTGTTGGGTTTTTCTTGGTGATGGTCGCTGGCTGCGGTTTAGCTGGTATGCATTTTCTCGCAGAGACGGCACTCCCTTTCGCTAGTGGCGGTTTACTAGGTGAATCTGTGGCCAGTGGTGTCACCGAGGCTTTTAGTTATCGCGGCGGTACTTTGTTGCTGCTGTCTGTATTTTTGTTTGGTTTAACCATTTTTACCGATTTATCGTGGTTTAAAATAATGGATGAGTTGGGGCGAATAGTCCTACTGTTGTGGGCACGCACTAAATTAGCAGCACAGCGATTTTGGAGTAAGCGTAGCGAGCAGAGACAGTTGAGGACAGTAGCCAAAGAGCGAAAGCAAGAGCGCAAAGTTGCTCTTGAGCGGCAGGTTGTTATCGAGGCTAAACGCACTCCCCCTAAAATTGCACCGCCAGCACCTAAGCCCAAAGTTAGCGCACGGATTGAAAAAGAAAAGCAGCAAACTTTGTTTGATGCCAAAGTTGTCGGCGAGTTGCCACATTTAGACTTACTTGATGCCGCTGATAAATCTAGCAGTAAGGGTTATTCAACTGAGTCATTAGAAGCTATGTCGAAGTTGCTGGAATTAAAGCTGAAAGATTTTAGTATCGTCGCTGAGGTGGTATCTGTACTGCCAGGGCCAGTGGTAACTCGCTTTGAAATGCAACCCGCACCGGGAATTAAAGCCAGCCGTATTACTGGGTTAGCAAAGGATTTAGCCCGTTCATTGGCGGTTGTCAGCGTGCGGGTGGTTGAAGTGATTCCTGGAAAATCAGTAATTGGTATTGAAATTCCAAACGAGCATCGCGAAATCGTACGCATGTCGGAAGTGGTTTCTAGTGACGTATTTGATGTCGCTAAATCACCTTTGACGGTCGTATTGGGGCACGATATTGGCGGTGAACCCTTCATCGCAGATATTTCCAAAATGCCGCACCTGTTGGTAGCGGGCACCACCGGTTCCGGTAAATCGGTGGGTGTTAATGTCATGCTTCTAAGTCTGTTATATAAGGCCACCCCAGAAGACTTGCGCTTAATTCTGGTCGATCCAAAAGTAGTAGAACTGCAAATATATCAGGGAATTCCGCACCTGCTGACGCCAGTGATTACCGACATGCAAACCGACGCCCCCAATGCCTTGCGCTGGAGTGTGGGCGAAATGGAGCGCCGTTATAAGCTATTGGCGGCTCTGGGTGTTCGTAATATCGCCGGTTTTAACCGTAAAGTGCTTGATGCTATCAAATCTGGCGAGCCATTGATTGATCCGCTGTGGACCCCCGATGAGACTATTGCTGTTGATATTTCTGATCAAGTGGCACCAACGTTGGAAAAACTGCCGTTTATTGTAATCGTGATCGACGAGTTCGCCGATATGATGATGGCGTCCGATAAAAAGAAAATTGAAACTTTAATTTCTCGAATTACCCAAAAGGCTCGAGCAGCGGGTATTCATCTAATTCTCGCTACCCAGCGTCCATCTGTAGACGTTATTACCGGTTTGATAAAAGCTAATGTGCCAACCCGCATGGCGTTTCAGGTTAGCTCGAAAACAGACTCACGCACGATTCTTGACCAGGGGGGTGCCGAGCAGCTGCTAGGTCATGGCGATATGTTATTTTTGCCGCCTGGCAGTAGCCTGCCGGTTCGTGTTCACGGTGCCTTCGTGGATGACCATGAAGTCGAAAACGTGGTTGAAGACTGGAAAAAGCGTGGCAAACCAGATTATCTCGATGGTGTTGTGGATGACGATGCTGGTGCAGGAGTGCTCGGCTTTGCCGATATGGGCGGCGCCGAAAACGAGGAGAGTGATCCAGAAGCTGATGCTTTATACGACGAAGCGGTAGCTTTTGTACTGAAAACGCGGAAGCCCTCAATTTCGTCCGTTCAGCGCAAACTGCGCATCGGTTATAACCGGGCCGCGCGGTTAATTGAAGCTATGGAAGCGGCGGGACTGATCAGTGAGATGGGTAATAATGGTCAGCGCGATGTTTTGGCGCCGGGTGGGCTGTAACAATTCATAAACACCGCCCTGTTAAGTTGGTGTTCAGATTTTTTTGCAATACTGACTTTGTCACCCCAATTAGAGATAACTATGAAATTAATGATTAAATTATGGGCACTTTTAGTTTTAGCGTTGCCGGCTAGCGCGTTAGCCAATGACACACAAACACTGCAGCAGCTGTTACAGCCAATACAAAATTTGCAGGGACAATTCTTACAGCAGCAATTTGATAGTGACGGCGAGCTGTTACTGAAAAGTGATGGCGACTTTGCATTGCAGCGTCCGGGTAAGTTTGTGTGGCACACCGCAGCGCCTTTCGAGCAGTTGTTGGTCTCTAATGGTAAAAAATTGTGGCTGTATGATCCGGATTTAGAACAGGTATCGATTAAAAATGTCGATGCGAATTTACAGCAAACTCCAATGTTAATATTGACCGGCGACAGCGATCAGTTGCTAAAAAACTTTCAAATTGTCGAAACGCCTTCGGAAAATAATAGTAAACAGCGTCATTTTCTGTTGTTGGCACTTCAGGCTGAAGCGGTTTTCGAACGTTTAATTATTGTCTTTAATAATGACATTTTGAGTGAAATTAAGGTACATGACAGTTTGGGCCAGCTGACTCAGTTTGAATTGTTGGATGCTGCGGTTAATAGCGATTTAGACAGTAATCAGTTCGAGTTTAAGATTCCGGATGGCACTGAAATCATTGCAGATGAATAAAGAGCTTATTCAAGAAAAGTGGCCTGCTGTATATCCAGATGGCCATATTTCTATTTATAGCGATGGGAAACCTGCCAGTGAGTGATCTATTCCAACGGGAAATAGAAGAAGTGTATCAGCCTCTGGCCGCGCGTATGCGGCCGCGCACTCTCGATGATTACATTGGGCAAGAGCATCTTTTGGGCGAAGGTAAACCGCTGCGCGAGGCACTAGAACGCGGTCAATTACATTCCATGATTTTGTGGGGGCCGCCAGGGGTAGGTAAAACCTCGTTGGCGCGAATGATTGCCGAACAGGCCGATGCTCGTTTCGAATCGTTGTCGGCGGTATTAGCCGGCGTCAAAGATATTCGTGCCGCCGTGGCTATGGCCGAACAGGAGCGCGCTGCGGTAGGTCGTAAAACGATTTTATTTGTTGATGAGGTACACCGCTTTAATAAGGCGCAGCAGGATGCATTTTTACCCTATGTTGAAGATGGCACGGTTATTTTTATTGGCGCCACCACTGAAAACCCCTCTTTTGAATTAAATAATGCGCTTTTGTCACGATGCCGCGTGTATGTATTAAAAGGCTTAGAATTGCCTCAGCTGCAAAATGTAGTGCGTCAAGCATTGAGTGATAGTGAGCGAGGATTGGCAAACAGCGGTTTGCAGCTAAATGAAGAAGAATTAGAAATACTCGCCCTAGCCGCCGATGGTGATGCTCGCAAGGTGTTGAACCTGTTAGAGATCGCCAGCGATTTTGCCCGCGAAACTGAGGTAAAAGGTGACACTGTGCGGGTGATTGACCGCGCCGTGATTGATGAAGTGCTGGCCAGTGACGTACGTCGCTTCGACAAAGGGGGCGATCTCTTTTACGAGCAGATATCGGCCATGCATAAGTCTGTTCGTGGCTCTTCTCCAGACGGCGCTCTCTATTGGTTTGCGCGCATGCTTGACGGTGGTTGCGACCCCCTTTATATCGCTCGTAGGGTAGTGCGCATGGCCAGTGAAGAGGTGGGTAATGCTGACCCTCGTGCGCTGGAATTAGCCCTTAACGCTTGGGATACACAAGTGCGGCTCGGCAGTCCTGAGGGTGAGCTGGCGATTGCTCAGTCACTGGCCTATACCGCCGCAGCACCTAAAAGTAACGCGGTTTATAAAGCGTTTAATCAAGTAATGGCCGATGTGCGCGCAGACCCCGCTTATGATGTACCGGTGCATCTGCGAAATGCGCCTACGAGTTTGATGAAGGATTTAGATTACGGTGCCGAGTATCGCTACGCTCATGACGAACCCGATGCCTACGCTGCAGGAGAATGCTACTTGCCGGAGGCTATCGCTGAACGCCGTTATTATCGGCCTGTATCGCGCGGCCTTGAAATTAAAATTGGCGATAAGATGCGTCGCTTGGAAGAGCAGGATCAGAGCAGTGCAATTAAGCGTTATAGCAGCAAGGGAAGTTTATGATGCAGTGGTTAGCGATAGCATTTGGCGGCGCATTGGGCGCAATGGCGAGGTTTGCTGTGACCGCATATGCGGGTCATGTTTTGGATAATCGTTTTCCGCTTGGCACTCTTGTGGTGAATGTCCTAGGCTCGGCACTTGTTGGTATCTGCTATGTGTTGATTATTGAAAAGGGTGCCTTGGCCCCTGAGTGGCGACATGTGTTGATGATCGGTTTTCTCGGCGCCTTCACAACTTTTTCGACTTTTTCACTGGATGCGCTGAATATGTGGCAAAATGGCCACCAATCTTTGGCAGTCGTTTACGCCGCTATCACCTTTGCAGCCAGTTTAGCAGCGGTGGTTGCCTCCGTAGAGATTACCCAGCGGCTTGTTTAAAGCCTTTACCTCTTAAATTTTGCTTAATATAGATAATAACCATGCTTGATCAAAAAACCGTTCGCACCCAACCCGAAGCCATAGCTGAAGCCCTAAAAAAACGAGGCTACAGTTTAGATATTGCCGCCTTAAAGCAGCTTGAAGCTGAGCGTCGCTCGGTGCAGGGCAAGACAGAAGAACTACAGCAGCAAAGCAATAGTCGCGCTAAGAATATCGGTAAGGCGAAAGCTGCCGGCGAAGACATTGCCCCTTTACTGGCGGAAGTCGGCCAGTTGAAGAAAGATTTGGCCGCTGCCGAACATGAGTTGGCTGCCGTACAAGCGTCGTTAGAAGCGCTGCTTGCCGGTATTCCTAATATTCCCGCCGACTCTGTTCCCGAAGGTTTGAGCGAAGACGATAATGTCGAGCTACGCACTTGGGGTACTCCGCGCCAGTTTGATTTTGATGTAGTCGATCACGTTGACCTTGGCGATGCACTCGGTGGTTTGGATTTTGCCACAGCCACAAAACTAACCGGTTCGCGCTTTGCAGTGATGAGCGGTGGTATCGCGCGATTGCACCGTGCGCTAGCGCAATTTATGCTCGATACTCATATTAGCGAGCACGGCTATACCGAAGTTAACGTGCCTTTTATTGTGAACTCCGATTCACTTTATGGCACCGGTCAGCTACCTAAATTCGAAGAAGATCTGTTTAAGTTGAGTGATGACCGCGATTTGTATCTGATTCCTACCGCCGAAGTGCCGGTAACTAATATGCTGCGTGGCGACATTATTGATGACGCCGACCTGCCATTGAAATTTGTCGCCCACACGCCATGCTTCAGATCCGAAGCTGGTAGCCACGGCCGCGATACTCGCGGCATGATCCGTCAGCACCAATTTGAAAAAATTGAACTGGTGCAATTTGTTCGCCCAGATGAATCTGATGCTGCTTTAGAAGGCTTGACCGCTTGCGCCGAGGCGATCTTGCAAAAATTGGAATTGCCTTATCGTACCGTGATTCTTTGTGGTGGCGATATTGGCTTCTCTTCGACTAAAACGTTCGATATTGAAGTTTGGGTTCCTTCACAGGACAAATACCGTGAAATTTCATCTTGCTCAAGCTTTGGCGATTTTCAAGCGCGCCGCATGATGACTCGGTATCGTAATCCTGAATCAGGCAAGCCTGAGCTGGTACACACTGTTAATGGTTCTGGCCTGGCAGTTGGTCGCACCTTGCTGGCGGTACTGGAAAATCATCAAAACGCCGACGGCAGCGTCACTGTTCCAGCTGCTCTACAGCCTTATATGGGGGGGCTAGACGTCATCAAATAACGTCATGCTGTGCTTTTAGCGGCTGAACTCTTGCCTAAGTGTTTAGTCGTTGACACTCCTTACAACTTATATCGTTCTACACTTTTACTATGGAATACTTCCCGATATTTATGGCCTTAAAAGGTCAGACCTGTCTAATTATTGGCGGTGGTCGCATTGCCTATCGCAAAGCGGTATCGCTTAATAAGGCCGGAGCTAAGCTTAAGGTTATCGCCCTTGAAATTGGCGATGAGCTGCGGGAGCTCGTTGCCATGGGGGGAGGGGAGTGCCTGCAACGTGAGTTTGTTGAAAGTGATTTCGATGGTTGCCGGCTGGTGATATCGGCAACCGATAATAAGTCACTGAATCAGCGCGTCTCGGTATTGGCTCAACAACGCCAGTTGCCGGTTAATGTGGTCGATAACCCAAGTTACTGTAGTTTTATTACTTCGTCGATTGTTGAACGCGGCCCGATGATGATTGCCATCTCTAGCGGCGGCGCGGCTCCAGTATTGGTGCGCAGCTTGCGGGCTAAAATTGAAACAATGCTGCCTGCAACCTACGCAGGGTTAGCGTCTCTAGCTCACAGCTTTCGGAACAAGGTGAAAGCCGCAATTACCAGCGATGCGGGCCGCCGTCATTTTTGGGACAAAGTGTATTCTGGTCCAGTTGCCGAGCGTGTTCTGGCCGGAAAGCTCGAGCAGGCAGAAGTGCTGCTGCAGCAAGCATTGGACGGTGAGGATATATCCGCCAGCATAGGAGAAGTTTATCTGGTAGGGGCTGGTCCCGGTGACCCTGACTTATTAACCTTAAAAGCACTGCGGTTGATGCAGCAGTGTGATGTGGTGCTTTATGAC
>MDSY01083710.1_pt1 | contig 12115 bp, 9 predicted proteins | sample 811131 | NCBI WGS metagenome assembly MDSY01 (sample SAMN05326643, study PRJNA326480) | marine metagenome | isolation source: seawater | place: Atlantic Ocean: South West | collected 2010
AATGCGTGCAAAAGCTTCTTTCGATGAAGTTAGTGGTAAAGAATGCATTATTGTTTCTGAAATTCCATACCAAGTAAATAAGGCAGATATGATTAAGAAAACTGCCGATTTAGTAAATGATAAAAAAATTGAAGGTATTTCTAATATTCGTGATGAGTCCGACAGAAATGGTATGCGAATTGTATACATTCTAAAACGTGATGCAATCCCGAATATCGTACTAAATATGTTGTATAAATACACTGCACTGCAATCAAGTTTTAGTGTTAATAATATTTGTTTAGTCAATGGAAGACCTCGTTTATTAAATGTTAAAGAGTTAATACATTACTTTGTAGAACACCGTCATGAAGTGGTGGTTAGACGTACTGAATACCTTCTTAGAAAAGCTGAAGAACGGGCACATATTTTAGAAGGGTTAATTATTGCATCCGATAATATTGATGAAGTAATTCGATTGATCAGGTCCTCTAAAAATGCTGATGAAGCAAAAGCACGATTAATAGAAGCTTTTAAGCTTTCAGAAATTCAAGCAAAAGCAATTGTTGAAATGCGACTTCGTCAATTGACAGGTCTAGAGCAAGATAAATTACGTTCTGAATTTGAAGAATTAATGAAAACCATTCAGGGTTATAAAGATATTTTAGCTAGTAAAGAGCTTAGAATGACTATCATTAAAGAGGAATTAGAAGAAATTAGAGAAAAATATGGTGATGAGCGTCGTTCTGTAATAGAATATGCTGGTGGAGATGTAAGTATTACTGATTTAATACCTAATGAAAAACTAGTAATTACTATATCTCATGCAGGCTATATAAAACGAACTTCATTATCTGAATATAAAAAACAAAACAGAGGAGGAGTAGGGGCAAAAGCAACTTCGACACGTAATGAGGATTTCTTAGAACATTTATTTGTTGGAACAAATCATCAATACATGCTTTTCTTTACTCAAACTGGAAAATGTTTCTGGATGCGAGTTTTTGAGATTCCTGAAGGAACTAGAACATCTAAAGGTAGAGCGATTCAAAACCTTATAAATATCGGTAGTGATGATAAAGTGAAAGCTTTTATTTGTACACAAGATCTAAAAGACGAAGATTATATAAATAGTCATTATGTAATAATGGCTACTAAAAAAGGTCAAGTTAAGAAAACACCTTTAGAGCAATACTCTCGTCCAAGAACTAATGGTATAAATGCAATTACTATCAAAGAAGGTGATGAATTACTGGAAGCTAAACTAACAACTGGAGATAGCCAAGTTATGTTAGCCGTAAAATCTGGTAAAGCAATTCGTTTTGAAGAAGAGAAAACCAGATCAATGGGTAGAAATGCTTCTGGTGTTAGAGGTATTCGATTAAATAGTGAAAAAGATGAATTAATTGGTATGATTACTATTAACGAATCTGAAACAGATGTATTGGTTGTTTCAGAAAATGGTTATGGCAAAAGATCAAGTTTAGAAGATTATAGAATTACCAATCGAGGAGGAAAGGGAGTTAAAACTATTAGTGTTACCGAAAAGACAGGTAATTTAGTTGCTATTAAAAATGTAACTGATAGTGATGATTTAATGATTATCAATAAGTCGGGTATAGCTATTCGCCTGGCAGTAGAAAATCTACGTGTTATGGGAAGAGCTACTCAAGGTGTACGTCTAATAAAAGTAAGAGCTGGTGATGCGATAGCAGCAGTTGCAAAAGTAATGTCTGATGATGATGATGTAGAGTTAGATGAAGATGGTAACAAAATCATACCTGAAAACAATGAATCTTTAGATAAAGAAGCTAATGATTCTAGTAAAATTAACGAAGAAGAATAATAAAAATATTAAATATTAGTAAAATGAAAAAACAAATTTTAATCGCAGGACTTTTAATTGTTTCTGCTATAACTTTTGGTCAGAAAAAAGAAATTAAATCAGCTCAAAAATATATAAAAAGTGCTGAATTTACAGAGGCGATAGCTACTTTAAAAGGAGTAGAAGGATTAATTCCTAATGCTGACTCTAATTTACAAGAGCTTTATTATTTAGTAAAAGCAGAAGCTTACATAGGAGGCGCAGGAAATGACTATGAGAAAATGGATATTGCTGCTGATGCCTATGAGAAAGTATTGTCTTTAAATAAAAAAAGTAAATATGCTGTCGAAGCTAAATTAGGATTGCAAAAAATGATCAACATATTGTTAATGAGTGCTCAATTAGATCAAAATTCTAAAGAATATTTAAAAGGCTCAAAAAAAATATATAGAGGCTATAGGTTAAGTAAAAAAGATACTATCTATTTATATTACGCTGCATCTTTAGCTAAAGATGGCCAAGATTATAATGCTGCAATTGACTATTATGAAGAATTAATAAATCTTGGTTATACTGGAATTAAAGAGGAATTTTATGCAACAATAAAAGAGACCAAAGAGGAGACTAAATTTGGAACTGAAGAAGAAAGAAATATAGCTCTTAAAAAAGGGGAGTATATAATCCCTAGAAGTAAATTTACTAAATCTAAAAAAGGAACTATTTTAAAAAATATGACTTTTATTTATATTAATGAAGGTGATATTGAAAAAGCAACTTTATTAATGAAAAAGGCTAGAGAGGAATCTCCAGATGATATAAATTTAATGTATGCTGAAGCTGAAATGTACTATAAAAGTGGAGATATGTTAAATTATAAAAGTGTGATTAATGAAATAATTATAAACGATCCAAATAATCCTGATTTATATTATAATTTAGGAGTAGCTAGTTCTAAAAATGATGAAAAAGAGGAAGCTTTAAATTATTATACTAAAGCTTTAGAATTAAAACCAGATTATACGGAAGCTTTAATTAATAAAGCGCAATTAATTTTAGATAATGAAAGCGCTATAGTTATTGAAATGAATTCTTTAGGTACGTCAAATGCCGATCATGATAAATATGATTTATTAAAAAAGAAAAAAAATGATCTTTATCTAGAAGCATTGCCATATTTAGAGTCTGCATCAAAATTACGTCCAGAATCAATGGATATTATAAAAACCTTAAAGGGTATTTACGGTATGTTGGGAATGGATGAAAAAGAAAACGCAATGAAAACAATAATTGAAAATAATGGCGCTAAATAATAGTAGTCTATTCACTATTTATATAAAAAAGCTTCTAATTAATTAGAAGCTTTTTTATATAATTCTTTTAATAACTCTTAATTTGTGAGTATGTTTTTGGCTTTCATTATTAAAAATACCAGAATGATCTAAATGATCTATTCTAACTTTTCCATGAGCATGAATTATTTGGTTATTTTTCATAATGATGCCTACATGAGTGATATTACCTTCGTCATCATCAAAAAAAGCTAAATCACCAGGTACACTTTCTTCTATAAAACTTAAAGCTTCACCTTGAGTAACTTGTTGGCTAGCATCTCGAAATAATTGGATACCATTTAGTTTATAAACCATTTGAGTGAATCCACTGCAATCGATACCAAAAGGTGTTTTTCCTCCCCACAGATAAGGGCTATTTAAATATAAATAGGCAGTTTCAATAATTGTATATTTAGAAAAACTAGGGTCATTTATGGCACCATCAAAAGTGTGATTTAAATAATCTATTACCGCTACATTACTTCCTATACTTATTGGTAAAAGTTCGTTTGTAGTGGTTGTAATTATATCCAATAGATTTGTAGATAGCTTAATTGATAATTGGTTTAATGAATCATATTCATTTTCACTTAAACAAATCAATTGCTTATTATCAATCCAACCTTCGTAATTATCATAGGTTAGCCTTATTCTACTCCATTTTTTTGTAATTTCCAATAGCTCAAATAAATCTCCATAAAGTACCTGAGAAATCATTTCACTTCGATCTGAATTTTCAAATCGCAATGGAACAATACTTAAGTTACAAATGCCGTAATTCATTTAAATATATTAGATAATTTACCGAAAATTAATTTCTTTCAATAACCATAGCTGATGCACCACCACCACCATTACAAATTACTGCCGCACCAATTTTAGCATCATTTTGTTTTAAAACATTAATTAATGTAATTAATATTCTTACTCCACTGCAACCTAAAGGATGACCTAATGAAACAGCACCACCATTTATATTTACGTTTGAATCGTCCAATCCTAATAATTTCATATTAGAAAGTCCTACTACTGCAAAAGCTTCATTAAGTTCAAAATAATCAACATCATCTATTGAAATTTTGGCTTTATCTAATGCTTTTGGTAATGCTTTAGAGGGTGCAGTTGTGAATCTTTTGGGTTCATGAGCTGCATCAGCATAACTAAGAATAGTTGCCAAAGGAGTGAGCTCTAATTCATTTGCTTTCTCTTCACTCATTAATACCATAGCGCCAGCACCATCATTAATCGTAGATGCATTTGCTGCAGTAACAGTACCTTCCTTAGTAAATACTGGACGTAAGGTTGGTATTTTATCCATGCGAACATTTTTATATTCTTCATCTTCAGAAAAAATGATTGGCTCACCTCTACGCTGAGGTATTTCAACGGGAATTACTTCCTCATTAAATTTGCCGTCTGCCCAAGCTTTAGCCGATCGATTATATGATTGAATTGAATAATTATCCTGATCTTCTCTAGTTACTTTATATTCAGAAGCACATAAATCTGCTAATACTCCCATTGCAGTATTATCATAGACATCTACCAATCCATCTTTTTGCATGCCATCTTCCATATTTTTTGGTCCAAATTTGTGACCATTTCTCATATGTACATAGTGAGGAATGTTACTCATACTTTCCATACCTCCAGCAATAACGACATCTGCATCACCCAATGCAATCGTTTGAGCAGCATTTATAACAGCTTTCATACCAGAAGCACAAACTTTATTTATAGTCGTACATGGAACAGTATCTGGAATACCAGCACTAATAGCAGCTTGACGTGCAGGAGCTTGTCCAACACCAGCTTGTACAACATTACCCATATACACTTCTTGTACTAAAGTTGCATCAAGATTTATTTTGTCTAAGGCTCCTTTTATGGCAATTGCACCTAATTTAGTAGCTGATAATGATGATAAACTACCCATAAAACTTCCAATCGGAGTTCTTACTGCACTTACAATTACAACTTTTTTAATCATTTGTTATTATAATTTTTGTTATGAAAAATAGATACAACAAATTTACACATTTAATATTAAAAACATTCTTGATAATTATGTAATTGAAATAAAACAAGCGATATTTATAGGCTATTATATCTAATAAAACTTAATGAAAAGCATATTAACTTCTTTTGCTAAAAATCAATCTTTTATTTTTAAGATATTTCTTTTTATACTTTCTACCGTTTTAATTATTTATTTATTGCCAAAGGGTGGACAGTTTAAATATAACTTTCAAAAGGGAAAGCCTTGGCAATATGAAAATTTATATGCTCCTTTTAGTTTTACTATAAAAAAAAGTAAAGTAGAAATAGAAGAAGAGAAAGAATACTTAAGAGAAGAGTTAATACCTTATTTTGAAATTGATACTGCGAAAGTTACAGCAGTAAAAACATTATTTAATAATTTTTATGAGCAAAAAGATAGTATTGATATAGCTAATAAAATAGATTTTAAAATAAAGGATGTTGGACTTCGCATTTTAGATAACTTATATACTTATGGACTAATTAGTGAGAACTATTCTTTTGATTCAAATAAATTAATTTATTTGAAAAATGGAAATGAAATACAAGAAATAAGTTATAAGCAATTAGTTTATTTAGGAGATATAGATCGTATTATTAAAGATAACGTTAAAGAATATTTAATTTTAGATTCTGAATTGTTTTTAACTGAATTAATTACAAGTATTGTGTTGCCAAATGTGACTCTAAACAGTGAGTTAACAGCTACAACTATTAAAAATAAAATTGAATCCATCAACCCCAATCGTGGAGTCATAGATAAAGGAAGTAGGATAATTGCCAAAGGTGAGGTTGTCGAAGGAAATAAATTTCAAATTTTAAGTTCGTATAAGGCAGTTTTTGAATCTCAAATTTGGAGTAAATCTAACTTTTATTGGTTGTTGCTTGGGTATTCCTTATTAATTTCTTTAGTTTTTCTAATGTCATTTTTATTTTTAAAGAACTACCGTTTAGAAATTTATAATAATAATACTAAAGTTACATTTATCTTATTCAATATCATTGTAATGATATTTCTTACCACTTTAGTGGTAAAATATGATGCCAAACTTGTTTATATAACTCCGTTATGTATCCTGCCATTAGTTTTAAAAACATTTTTTGATGCTAGGCTAGGACTTTTTGTACATGTACTTACTATTTTACTATTAGGCTTTATTGTTCCTAATAGTTTTGAATTTTTATTTCTTCAAACAATTGCCGGAATGGTTACCATACTTACTGTTTCAGAATTATATAAGAGAGCTAATTTATTTATTTCAGTAGGTCAAATAACTTTTATATATATATTAGGTTATTTTGCTTTTTTTATTATTCAAGAAGGGAATATAGAACTTATAAAATGGGATTATTTTGAGTATTTTGTGCTTTGTGGTTTATTAACCTTATTTTCTTTTCCATTAATTTATATTTATGAAAAAATGTTTGGTTTGGTCTCAGATGTTTCTCTTCTAGAATTAAGTGACACCAACTCTAAATTGCTTAAAGAATTATCTAATAAAGCTCCAGGAACTTTTCATCATTCTTTGAATGTTGCAAATCTAGCTGAAGCAGCTGCAAATGAAATAGGTGCAAATGTTATGTTAACTAGGGTTGGAGCACTATATCACGATATTGGTAAGATGGTAAACCCAACTTATTTTACTGAAAATCAAATGTCATCAATAAATTCTCACGATGAACTAGATCCTAAAGAAAGCGCAAAAATCATTATTGATCATGTAATTATTGGAATTGAAATAGCTAAAAAAAATAAGCTACCAGACCGAATAATTGATTTTATTAGAACTCATCATGGTACAAGGCTAGTTCATTATTTTTATTCAAAAGAAACTGAAAAATCAGGTATCGCTTCAAAAGCAGACTTTTCTTATCCGGGTCCAACACCATTTTCAAAGGAAACTGCTATTTTAATGATGGCAGATAGTGTTGAAGCTGCTAGTAAAAGTTTAAAGGAACCTACCTCATCTATGTTGGATGAATTTGTTGAAAAAATAATAGATGGTCAATTAAATCAGGGACAATTTTTAAATGCAAATATCACATTAAAAGAAATCCAGCGTGTTAAAAAAGTTTTAAAAAAGAAATTAAATAATATGTATCATTTGCGAATAGAGTATCCTGTATGAAAAGCATAAGTTTTCTAAAAAAAATTAATAAGTTGAAAACAACTTAGCTTTAATTTAAAATAAGATTTTAATAGGAGGGTGGCTTGCTTTACTAAATCTAAAAATAAAATCACCTCAATGTTAAAAGAAAAAGATTCAAAACTACAGTGATTATATCTTAAGTAATTTCTTGTTCGTATTTTAGCGTTATTATATAAAAAAAAACTGAACTCTAATTTAGAGCTCAAATTAAAACACAATTTTTATCAACAATACTGTAATTTAGTTTTTATTTTCCTTTTTTAAAGCAGGAACTTTATCTTCAATATAATCTAAAGGTTTAGAAACTTGTTTTGGAGCTTTAAAGCGGTACCCTGCAAATACTTGAAATATTATTTTTGAAGGTTGCAAGCTGATTTCATTTTTATCAAAATTCTCACTGTAAGCATGATATTTTAGTTCACTTCCAAAATAAAACTTCTTTCCGTTATAACCTATAGATGTACCAGTTTTGAATGAGAAGAACATTCTACTAAGATTTTCATCATTTGTGACGTTACTATCTGTATTAATTTCTTTATTATTATAAAAATCAATACCAAATCCTGGTACAGCAAACACATTTGCATACCAATAATTATTTAAGACATAAGTATAATAATAACCAGGTTCTATAATAAGTGTAAGGCCTTTATATTCGTTGTAAGGGTTTCTTAGTGTTATTTCTGTTTCTGAACCTAGTATTTCTTTGTTAGCGCCCTTAAAAGTATAATATGTATAATTTATACCAGGCATAAAGGTTCCGGCACTTTTCAATTGAATTTCTGTATTTGATTCAATCGCTCTTATTGAATAATTTTTATTAAATTTATATTGAGAAACTCCGTTAAAAGTATTTGTGGTTAAACTAGGGAGTTGAATTCGAAAATCACTAGGTTCTTGACCTTTAACAAATTCAGTATTATCAATATAATAACCCCTGCGATAATTATATTCATAAAAATGTGCCCATTTATCTAATAGTATATCAAAGCCAAATCTAAAGTGGTCTGTCTTCCCTTTATTTTCTTGATTACTAGCTGACAACTTTGGTCTATAACGTAATTTAACCGAGAATGCTTTATAACTAAACCTGAACCCATAGCTTAAGCTTAAATTTGTTTTTACAGATGCAGTTTTGTCATTGTAAGGGAATACATATTTTAACTGATTATTTGAAACAATCATATTGATGTTTAATCGATTCGTATGATCTTCAATGTAAGGGTTCAAAATAGATATACTGTCTGTATCGGTTTGATTTATAGAATTTTCTTCTGTTGATATATTTTGACCCAAACATAGGTTTGCTAATAGTAAAAAACAAACTATTAATATTTTTTGTTGTTTCTTCATAATTGATCTTTAGCTTTTTGCTTTCTGGCGGCCTTCTTCTTTTTTTCTTTTTCTGTGTGGTTTTGATCTTTTACTTTTTTTATCTCTTCTTTTTTTACTTCTGAAACACCAATAGGAATATTTAATTTTACAAATAATGCGTGGTTTTTAATGCTTGAAATATCTTTATAAACATTTGTGAGGCCATAGTGATATCTTAAACCAACAGACCATCCTAAACCTTTTAGCAATCGATAGCCAACGCCTACCACTGCACCTACTTCCATTCTGTTAACTGCATCCTTATTTTCTTCTTTTATGTGGTAATTAAAGCCATCGTTATCATAGTTATGTTCTAACCAGGCTTTATACATTAAACCAAATTGTGGGCCTGCTTCAACATATAGGTGGTTTTTAAAACGATACTTAGCTAATGCTGGAACCAAAAAATAACTTATTTTCTGAGAATAATCTCCTTGTTCTGAGTAAACAAAATGAGAATTGATTTCATCTAAATCAGCTTCGGATAAGTTATCGACTCCAAGAGAAGATTTAACCAGTACTCCAGTATTAAAATACCATTGGTTTTTCATTTTAATATCAAAGTAAAAACCAAGATTAAAATCTCTTTTCCATTTATTGGCCTCTAATTCAGATATGGAAGAAAAGTTTAATCCTCCATCCAATCCAAATTCCATTTTTCCATTATTTAATTTATCTCCTAACAATAATGCAATCAGAACTTGAGATTGAAGGTTGTAAATAAAAAATAAAAAGAATATTGATATTATATATTTTTTCATAATTTCTTTTACAGTTTGTTTATAAGTGATTATAATTTTTTTGTTATTCCAAATTTAATTAAATAAATATCATTAAAAGTATTATAAATCAATAATTAATTGTTTTAGGTGTAAACCCTTAATCATTAGAATATTCTAAAGTCTTTTTTATAGAATGATAAATAAGTATGTTTTATAGACTTAAAACTATTGAATTTTAAGACACTATGAAACCGTTTTAAAGAATGGTTTAATCTACTATCAGATAAAATTAGTTAGCTATTCTTATATTTTAAAAAGTTTTAAAGTGAAACGTCTTTTCGTTTTATACTTCCAACATAAAAAAATAAAACAACTAAAATTCTCTTATATTTGTATTTAACCAACTGAAAAAATAAAAAAAATGCCATTAAATAAAGAACAGAAAGACGAAGAAAAGATGTCTATAGAAAGTGAAATAAAGTATATAAAGGAGAACCCAAGAAAAAATAAAATGGGCTCAAAGAGAGTTGGTTTTTACTTTATAGCTGTTGCTATGGTCGTTATAATTTTATATTTTATAGATTAAATCTGTTTTTTTTCTAATTTTCAGAGTACTACTTATAATTCTGTTTATTACATAAGATGATATTAAACTGCTAATTTTTTTTTAATTTGATCAAGCAACTTATTAAAGGTAGTGTTACTCTAGCGTTTCATTCTTTTTAAAATAAATTATTTAGTATCTATCCAACTTCATTACTTATAAAGTTTTATATAAATTTAATATTCGTTTAGTATATTTGAAATCTTAAAACAGCTATGAAAAACCTTATTATAATTGGACACCCAAACGTTGAATCATTCTGTTACGATGGAATTTTCAAAACGATAAACAGTGAGCTATCTAAAAATAAAGAAGAAATCGAAGTTATAGATTTATATAGAGACGATTTTATAAGACCTCGAAAAGTATTGACTGAAAAATACCAAGAACTAGTATTATGGTCTGAAAGAATTTATTTTATTTCTCCTATTTGGTGGTTTAGATTAACTCCAAGAATGGAAATATTTTTTGACGAAGTTTTTGTTCCTGGCTTTGCATATGAGTTTGTAAATATTACAAAATTATATGCCTATCCTAGACCATTTTTAAAGGATAAAATAGTAAGAACATATGTGACACACGGTGCTCCATCATTTCCTGTAAGGACGCTATATCTTAATTCTGTAAAATTAAGATTGGTTATGGGGGCATACACCTTTGTATTTGGATGGAGAGTTTCTTTATTTACCAAAACTAAACAGTTTTGGTCAGTTCCTTTTGTCTCTGAATCTAAAAGAAAAAAGTATTTAAAAAGTATTGAACGTGATATTAAAAAAGATATAAGAAGGGCTTAAATTAAAATTGTTAAAAATCGATAAAAGCTAACTATAGTGATTCTGATTTTAAATAAGAAAGTTATATACTATTTAAAAAATGCTGATGATTAATTGTTTATTCATTATCATTTATTTACACAGCTTTAGTTTTATTCTATCAAAGCCATTCAGAAATTTATCTGAATACTTTTAAAGGTTTTAAATAGTTTTGAAAGCATAGTATTAGATATTTATAAGTATCTGTATTTAAATTAGCTAATAAGTAATAATAAAAACTAACGAAAATCGTTATACCTACTAAATCAAACTGTGATGGTGAAAGAAGAAGAAGATTATAATAAATATTTAGAAGAGTTATTAGCCAAGTATAATGATTTGGTTTGGTATGCTCGCTCAAGCGAAAAACACGAACATATAAAAGGAGTTAAGGCTGAAAAGATGAGAATTGAGAACAAATATACTGAAGAGTGTATTAGTCTTGTGGATGTTGATGAGGATAATTGGCAACACGGATTTAATAGCGGTATGTTAGCGGCGCTAAGGTTGGTCTCGGAGAGAGATAAACAACAAGCAATGAAAGAGTTTCCTCATTTACACACATAATTGCTAAAGAACTTCTAATTTATTAGTAGATGGTTTTTCTTTACTTTAAATTCTCTACTTTGTTTATTAGGTTATATGCCTCATACATATCCTTATGTTGAAATTTTTTATTTAGTGTATTAGCGCTTAGAGTTATAAATCCTATCCAGTATTGATCGAAGAAAAGTTTGGATTGATGACGTTTAATCAGATATTTATATTGGGGTTAGTTATATTTTATTATGATTATTAAAACCACAATCGTATAGAAACAAATGTTAGTTTATTCTGGATAAATTATTTTTCTATAAAATGAATACTGTTAATATCTGGAGGATTAAGATATAGCATAAAGGAAAAGAATATCAACTTGCGGTCTGCCAATACTTTTTAATACCGCTCTTTAATTGCAATAACTATTGCCATAAATATACATAATCCTGCTGTCCAAACAAACATTGCACCTACTCCCATAATTTATTTTTTATTAGGCAATAAAGATAATATAGTATTTTAACTTTACTGCCTGATAATAAAGTTAAATTTAAGTTTTCTATGGTGCTTGTATATATCTTTATTTTTATAAAAATATTAAAGCTAAATGGCATTAAATATGAGAAAAATAGTACTTACATTAATTACATTAATAATAATAGGATGCTCATCACGTGAAAGTCAATGTGGAAATATAACTAATTTAGGTTCTAATTCCGACTTTAATTATTGGGTAAA
>MDSY01090404.1_pt1 | contig 12115 bp, 14 predicted proteins | sample 811131 | NCBI WGS metagenome assembly MDSY01 (sample SAMN05326643, study PRJNA326480) | marine metagenome | isolation source: seawater | place: Atlantic Ocean: South West | collected 2010
ATTAAAATTTTTTTTTTTAAAAAAATTAGTTATTTTTTTTTTTGAGGTAATATCAATTTTTTTAAATGAAAAATTTTTATATCTTTTTAAAATATTGTTTCTTTTTTTTTTATATTGTGGAGAATAATAGTTATCAAAATTATCTATACCAGTTACATTGATTTTTTTCTTTAATAATAGCTCTGCTAAACTAAAACCAATAAAACCTGCTGAGCCAGTAATAAGAATTTTCATTATTTAAAAATTAAATTTTACTCTTTATATTATTTGATATTTGTTGTAATTAAACAAATAGTTAGTCTTTTCAATGAAAATATCAATTATCACTGTAGTAAAAAATGATGAAGACTACATCGAGAAAACGATTAAGTCAGTTATAAATCAAAATCAACCACTTGAGTATATAGTTGTAGACGGAAACTCATCTGATTCTACCCTTAAAATTATTAAAAAATATAAAGATAAAATTCATTTAATAATTTCAGAGAATGATACTGGTTTATATGATGCTATGAATAAAGGTATTAAAGAGGCCACTGGTGATATAATTGGAATTTGTAATTCAGGCGATGTTATTAATAACAATGGTATAACTTTAGTGCTTAATGAATTTAAGTCTAAGAATTTAGATTTTGTTTTTGCAACTGTAAAAAGAAATTATATGGGTGATCCAGTCATTAAATCCGGATTTGATGAGAGAAAAATTTACTATAATTTTGATTTTGCGACATGTCATTCTACTGGTTTTTATATTAAAAATGATGCTCAAAAACAGTTGGGGCTTTATGATACTAACTTTAAATGTTCTGCTGATTATGATTTTTTTTATAGAATGATAAATTCAAAAAAATATATTGGAGGATCTACACCAAAAAAAATTATTGTAGGCGAGGTTGCAAAAGGAGGTTTTTCTTCAACAATTAGTTTTTTTGATCATTTACATGAAGAGACAAAAATAAGGTTTAAAAATAAACAAAATTTCGTATTAATTTTTGCAATCTATATTAATGCATTAATTAAAAAATTATTAAAAATAAAGATTACTTAAAAATATAATTATTTTATTAGTATAAAAAAATTCTTAATATTTAATTTAAAGAAGATATCTTCTAATTTTCTTTCCTCAATAGATTTTGTACCAATAAATTTTGAATTTGGCGCGCCTTCTATCTGGGTTTTATCAATTTGTAAAATACTTGATGAAACAGAATTTTTTGAGACCTTTATTGTATTTTGTGAGTTTTTATTTCCTAGTACAATTCTTTTGTAAACATTCCAATTAGAGTCAGTTTGAGAATTTATAATAAGCTCTTTATGTGCTTCAGCTAACAGCTCAAAACTTAAAACTTTTTTTTAAAACCATAATATCTACACTCATTTATAAATTGTACTTCATTCGCACCAACATCAAAAAGATAATCAATATTATTTTTTTTTAAACCTAAGGTTAGTTTGTATGGGTTATTAAATTGATTTACAATTTTAATTAATTTAATGTTAAATAGCTTTAAAATAGAATTAGCAAAATTTAAGATTGTTTTTTTCATAAAATTTTATTCAAATCTATATATTTATTTAACTCTCTTTTGGTCTTAATTTTAAACAGTAACTCTATTACTAAACCTTTTAATTTTATAAATAAATTTTCACTTTCTCCAGAAGTAGTCTGATTAAATCTTAATTTATCTTTTTCTAATATCTCTTTTAAAACTTTTATATATGGAAAATATATTTTTTTGATTATATCTTGATCGTGATTATATCCTGAATACAACCTAATTTTGTCCTCTAAAACTCTTAATGAATGAAAGTGATATAATATTGCTTCCTCTGGTTTAAACCTATTAAGTGTCCATGGTGCTTGAAAAAAACTTAAATTTTTTGAAACACAAAAATTATCATTATATTTATTATACAAATCATCAAAATATTTTTGATCTCCTAAAATATTTTTAGAATGATCTATTGTCGTGCTTTCAATACATTTTCGTTCCCATTCATTTCTAATAATTTCAGCACTACTAGTATTTTTAAAAGTTAAAAACTGTACACAAAATCTACCACTAGTTTGGGATTTATTATGGTTTTCATGATAACCGTGCTCTGTGATGAATATGTCCTTAGTTGATGCTTTGAATTCATCAAAGATAGGACTTATATCTTTATAGAAAAATACATCAGCATCCACATAAGTTAATTCTTCTATACTTGGGTCATGCCTCAACACATATTTTATTGAAAATGGTGTCAACATCCAGCAATATTCAATAAAGCTTCTACTTTTTCTGTAGTCTTCATTCATACTACTTTCTAATTCCTTCAGTTTAACAAGTTTAACATGATTAAGATCTTTTTTTTTTAGAAATTCATACACCTTTTCATCAAGACAAATAATCCAAACTATACCTTTTGTATTATTTTTTAATGAATTTATCATCGCTAAACCTTGCGGTAAAAAATTATAATTAAACAATGTAACAAAATGATTCACGGCTAATTATTTTTAAATTTTGCTAAAATTATATTATCTAAATATAAATTATCATTTAAAGGAAATATTTTTGATAAAAGGTAAAATAATAAATTAAAAAAACCATATAAAAATATATGTGTAATAATATTATATTTAATTTTATTTGGTAAAATATCATAGCAATAAGAGTTTATTAATTGGCCAATTATAGAGAGGTTGTTGCCTGTTTTTTTTTGTTCAATAATTTCAAGTTGATTTTCAACTAATAATTTTTTTATTCCATAGATTGTAAATCTATTAAAATCATTTGGAACATCATGTTCTGCCCAAACAAATGGCACTGTTAATAAGATTAATCCATCTTTTTTAAGAATTCTTTTTATTTCAGAGAAAAATAGTCTTGGGTCCTCTACATGCTCCAGCACTTGTGTACAAAGTACAGAATCTATACTGTCATTCTTTAGTGGAAAGATCTTCCCATCAAAAAAAAGTATTTCTGAGTCAGTATTTTTTTCATTTTTATTTTCATTATCAATTTCTAGACCTTTGTAGTTTCCTTTTAAATATTTTTTATAAGGTTTTGTACCACATCCAATATCAAGGATATTACCTGTTAATCTTTTTCCATATATTTTTATATTATTAAACAAATTTATCCTTGCAAACCAAAATGGATTTAAAAAAATACCCAAAAGTGTAGGGGTGAATTTTTGAGACTCTATAATATTATTAATAAAATTTTTCATGATTTAATTATTAAATACTCACTTTTATAGTTAATATTATCAAATGAAAGGTCAAATGAAAAATTATTTTTTTTATTTTCTATAATCTTAAATTGTTGACTTATTTTTTTTAAAAATTTGGATTTAGAAAATATTCTCAATGGATAGGCTGCCTCATAAATTCTTTTAGGGTTTTTTTGGACAATAATAATACCTTTAGCTTTTTTGGTAAAAATTATTTTATCTATAATAATTGTAACTCCTTTGTACTTACTTAATATATCAATTATCTGTGTTGGATTCTCAATATATTGTAAAACATTATTTAGTAGAATAAGCTTTGGTTTGTTTTCTTTCATTGCAAACTCTAAATCATTATAAAAATTCAACCTCTTATTTTTAAAAAATTTTTTTCCAATAGTTGTAATTTTTTTTTGTTCTATGATATTCCATTTTACAGATTTAAATAATTTTAAAAAAAATTTATGTTGATAATACGTAGACCCGAGTGAACCCCCAAAATCAATAAGGTTTAAATTTTTGTAATTATTATAATGTTTTAGAATATTATATAAAATCAACCAATCATAAGATGGTTTTGAAAACAAAACAGTGTCTCTTTCATATGCAAATTTTTTGTTTTTAACTTTTATTGCTGATTCAAATAATTTTTTAATTATTTTATCATTATCATAGCCCTCAGAATTTTTTCTTGCGTCTTTCCAGGTATTAAATGGACCAGTAAAATAAAATCTATTTTTTTTGTTCGAAAAAAAATTTTTTATAATTATTTTTAACCATTTTATTTTTTTTTCTATTCTATTTACTAAGTTAATATTTTTTATATCCTGAGTTTTTTTGTAAAAATTAACTATAGCATTATAGCCCACTTTTGACTCCTCAATCTTGATCTTTCTATATTTAGTATTTTTTTTAAATTTTGCTAAATCTAATACTTTGAAAACCCTTTTTGTGTTAGTAGAGCTCTTTCCCAATCCTATGTTTTTGGACATGGGCGTAGATGAATATAAATTCAATTTTTTATGTATAAGTAATGATGCGTACCAATTAACGGCCCATGATCTTTTCTTTAGTTGATTACCTTTTAATAATCTTGAAAAATCATATTCATTTTCTAAATTAAATTTTTTTTCTAATCCTTGATCTTTAATTTTTTTCAATAATTTTTTACTATTATGATCAAATAATTTCCATGATCTCCTCCATGCTCCCCAGCCCCAACAATCTTGATGATATAAAAAAAATGTTTTAGGTAGTTTTTCTTTATTTTTTGACAAATTACTACAAATGCTTCCTACTTCATTGTTATTTTCATAAGTGATTAAAGAATCATTCATATATTTTAAAAAATTTTGTGAAACAACAATGTCATCTTCTAAAATTATTGCTTTTTTATTTTTTTTAAAAATATAGTCCAGACCTAATGTTATATTTTTATATAAACCTAAATTTTTGCTTCTCTGAATTAATCTAATACTCTTAAAACCATCTGTATTTTTAATTATTTCTCTAATACAATTAACTTTATAAAAATCATCTTTTTTAAATTTATTAAGCCCATCAGAAAATACATATAAATCAGAGTATTTTGCTAAGTTATTTGTTTTTAAACTATTAATAACACTTAATGTTTTATCTGGGCGATTATAGGTAAAAATTACAATTGGGGCTAATTCCATACATTATTATTTCTTATAAAATTTAATATAAATAAATTTGGAAATATATAAATATTTTCAAATTTTTTGAAAAAATGATTTTATTGTTTTTACTATGAAATAAATTTCTTTTAAACTGTGCTCTTCAGATATTGGTAAGCTTAATATTTTTCCTCCAAGATTTCTAGAATTTTTTAGACTTTTAAAACCTTTTGATTTTTTAAAAATTTTTAATTCTGAAAGCATATATGGATAATGTATCATCGTATCAATTTTTTTTGATTCCATATAAGCTTTAAGCTTATCTCTTTTATCTGTTCTAACTACATATTGATGATAAGCGCTGTACATTTTATCTTTTTTAATTGGTAGCTCTAATCCAATAATATTTTTGAGCTTTTTATCGTAGATACTTGCTAAATAATTTCTTTGCTTTAAGGCTCTATCGTAATGATCTAGTCTTAAAGAAAGAATAGCACTTTGAATTGTATCCAATCTAGAGTTTCTACCAATAATTGTATGGTCATACTTTTTAAGAGATCCATGATTTCTTATTCTTTGGCACAATTCTGCATACTTTTTATTACTAGTTATTATACATCCACCATCTCCAAAGGCTCCGAGGTTTTTTCCTGGATAAAAACTAAATGTGCCAAATTCTCCAAAAGTTCCGACGTGTTTATTATTAAGTGTGGCTCCATGTGCCTGAGCACAATCTTCAATAATCTTAATATTATTTTTTTTCCCTAACTTAACAATGTTAATCATATCTGAAGGATTTCCATAAAGATGGACTGGTATAATTACTTTGGTTTTTTTACTAATTTTCTTTTGAAGATCTTTAAGATTTATTGAATAATCATCTAAGTTAATGTCACAAAAAACTAGTTTTAAACCGTTTCTAAGAACTATTTCTGCAGTTGAAATCCAGGTATTTACAGGGACAATAACCTCTGAGCCTTTTTTAACCTTAAGTGCCTCTAGTGCTATTTCGAGTGCATCTGTTCCATTGCCTACACTAATGCAGTAATTAGATTTAGTAAATTTAGCAAATTTTTTTTCAAATTCATCTACAGGCTTTCCACCAATAAAACTATTAGATCTAATAAGGCTTATTATTTTTTTTTCTATTTCATTTTTATTAGATAGGCCTTTGTAAATATCATGGAATTTAATTTTCATTAATCTGCCTTCCTAATTAGTTTAATAATCATTTAATTAAAGTGATTTAATATTTTTCTTAAAATCATCAAAAGAGCCACTTAGCTTATCTCTTTCAGAAATAATTGGTTTTTTTGAAGTCCACTTAATTTTTAAATCTTTATCATTAAATTTAATACCCTTTTCTGCTTTCTTATTTCGATAATTGTCTAAATGATAAAAAATTGTGCAATTCTTTGATAAACATTCATAACCATGAGCAAAAAAATTAGGTACTACCAATATATCACCCTTTGACAGAATGAATTTATATACTTTTCCAAAATACTTAGACTTTTTCTTTAAATTTACAACAACATCTAAAATTTTACCCTCGGCAACATAAATAATTTTTGTTTGTTTGCTCTTTTCCTGAAAGTGAAGCCCCCTAATTACATTTTTTTTGGATTGGGCAATAGCAGTAAACAGTATCGAAGATTTAATGTTTTTTTTTAGATATATCTCTTGGAAGAAACCTCTTTTATCAAAAAATACTTTTGATTTATATATTGTGGGCTTATTTAGCATAAATGATTAATTTTTTTTAATTTATACAGTAATTATTTAAATAATCCTATAGTATTCCTAATCTCTTCATTAAAATTTGAATTTAAATATAATCCTAGTTTTTCTATTTTTTTTGAACTTACTTTGTAAGTTAACTGGTTCATTATTTTTGAATTTGTATATTCAACTTTAATTTTTTTATATTTCTTAATTTTTTTAATTAAATCTTTAACAGTCAAATTTTGAGATAATATATTATATATATTATTATCAAATAAATCACTTTTGATAATAAAATTTAATGCTTTTAGAGAATCTGAAAGTGTTAAATACGGTCTATATTGATTTAATGCTGTAGACCAAACAGGAATGCCAGTATTCATAGCCGCGTTAAAACAGAATTTGTTTATTGCAGTATGAAATCTCATATTTGGAGAAACGCCAGCTATAGTACCAAACCTTAAAGTTACATACTTTAATTTTTTTTTATTTTTTTTTAAAATTTTTTCTTCTTTCAATTTAACTTCAGCATAAGGACTTTGGGGCTTTAATTTGCTATTTTCATCGACTAGTTCACTACTGATACCGTAAACACTTGTTGATGATAAATGTATAAGTTTTATTTTTTTTTGTATGCAGTGATTTACAACATTATTAAAACAGCCTAAATTATTTTTATATAATTTATCTTTAATGTTAACACTTTCCTCAGCATTTGTTATTGAAGCAAGGTGCAGGCAATACTCTACACTTGGTAAGTTTTTTAAAGAATTTTTTTTTGAAATATCTCTGTAAAAAAAGATAAATTTTTTTTTTGAATTAAAATTATATAAAAAATTGTGTTTATTGTTAGAAAAATTATCTACTAAAATAATTTTTCTAAACTTTTCAAACTTTTTATGATTTTTTATTATATATGTTCCTATGTGCCCCATAGCACCAGTAATCATTAAATTCATGATGTAGAATTTTTTATTTTAAGAAAAGATTGGTAATCCCTAATGTATTCATTCGCATCATACTTTTGATCACAAAAAACCATCAAAATACTATTTTTTTCTGTAAAGAATAGTTCTGACCAATTTAACCTTGGGATCAACAAACCTTCACTTTTTTTTGATGAAAGGTTAATCACCTTCTTCTTATTGAGTAAAACTTTAACTTTACCAGATACACAAAATAAAATTTGTTGGCAAGATTTATGAGCGTGATCACTTCTTTTAAAACTTTTTTTTCCATAAACTAAAAAAATTCTTTTATTAATAAAAGGAAAATTTTTTTTAGAATTACAATAAAAGGGTATTAAACTTCCGCCTACATCTTTAAATTTTTTAAATTTTACAATTTTTGGATTCATAAATTTTGTTAGATTTTTTCTCAGTTTTATACCTTAAAATGTTTAGTTCTTAAACTTTATCATTACCTAAATAATCATAACAAATATATCATTTAGAATTTCAAAAGTATTAAAATTACATTAATTCACTAATTATTGTTGATCGAGAAATTTAGCAATTTTAAATTGTGTATAATTATCTACATCAATTGATCTTTCAAGTGGCATATAATGACCCATTATATTGCCTTTAAAAAAATTTTTATTATTTCTAAATTTATCTAAATATTGAATATAAAAACCTCCATTAGGTCTAAAAACAGGTTTATGATTTTGCGATCTAGTATTGCCAGTTATTAGTGGTGAGTTTTTCCAATATGGTCTTATAAATGATCTAGAATTTTTATTCAAACTCATCTTATATGGGAAGCCATAATCAGTTATTGAAATTATTCCATCTGCCTTTTTATTCTTCTTTAAAATTGTAAAAGCTTTTTTAATATCATTAGCATCTCTTAAAGGACACGTTGCAAGCAATAAAGAAATAGTGCCATATTTTTCTTTTTCCAAAGAAAATTTTTTAAAATAGTAGTTAACAACCTCTAAGGCTTTACTTCTATCTGCACAATATTTTTGAGGTCTTTTATGAAAGATAACTTTTTTAGCATATTTATTTAAAATCTTATTTGGCAGTTTTATATCTGTCGTTACTATTATTTTATTATAACATTGAGATTTCAATACTGCTATTAAAGTGTGCTCAAATAGCATATGTCCATTAAAATTTAATATATTCTTATTTTTCAATCTTTTTGAATTTTTTCGTACTGGTATGATTGCAATATTAATCATTTATTCTTAATTTTTTCATGACTTTTTTTTCGCTCTCATAAACAATTTTTTTTTCAACACCCATTGATTTTTCAATAGTTTTTATATCTTTAATCATTCTTGCAAATCCTAATGGCTCAATGGATGCCTGTTGATCGGTACCCCACATAGACTTGTCTAAAGTAATATGTCTTTCAATTATTTTAGCACCGAGCACAACTGCAGCTGAAGATGGGGATAAACCTATCTCATGCCCAGAATAACCAATGATGGATTTAGGGAATATCTTTTTAAATTTTTTTATCATATTCAAATTCAACTCCTCATAATTAGCAGGGTAACTACTATTACAGTGTAATATTGCTAAATTTTTTTGACCCAAAATTTTAACAGCTATTTTAATTTGTTTAAGGGTACTAGCCCCTGTAGAAAGAATAACTGGTTTGTTTGTTTTTTTTACTGCCTTTATTAGATTTAAATCGGTCAAACTTGCTGACGCAATTTTATAACAAGGTATTTTTAACTCCTCCATCAAATAGACTGAGCTTATGTCCCAGCAAGATGCAAACCAATCGATCTCAGTTTTTTTGCAATAATCAATTATCTTTTTATAATCTTTTTTTGAAAATTCCATTTTTTCTTTATAATCAATATATGTAATCTTTCCCCACGGAGTATCTCTTAAAACATTCCATTGAGACTTTGGAACACAATCCTTTGGATTACGCTTTTGAAATTTAACAGCATCACATCCCGCTAACTTTGCAGCTTGTATTAACTTAAAAACGTTTTTTAGCTCACCATTGTGATTAATTCCTACTTCTGCTATGAAGTAAGCGTTCGAACTACTTGATTTTAATTGTTTAAATTTTTTTAACATAAATGAATAAAACTAATAGCATAAAAAATAAAATTATAGGACCTATATTTTCAGTAATAACACCATTTAAAATGAATGGTGATATCGATTTTATTGCTATAAAAAATTATCTAAAATTTCTTTATAAGCGAGGTGCTAGAGTTTTTTATGTAATGTTTTATAATTCTAGACTTGGATTATTATCAGAAAAAGAGATAATTAGATTAAATATATTCATCGCTAATTATCTTAAAAATAATTTTAAAAACACAATTGTAATTGGAGCCGAACCATATCATTGTAGTACTAGGCAATCTATTAGGTATGCTAATTTATTTAGTAAAAACAAAATTGATGTATTAAGTCTAATTTTTGGTGAAAAATTTTATAATGGTAATCAAATAGTTAGTCATTTTAAAGCTATAAACAAAAATACAAAAATTAAGCTACTATTGCATCAGCAATTATTAGAAAATGGTATATCATCAAGCCCTCTTGCCATACCCTATGATATTAAAGCTTTAAAGAAGATATCAAAATTAAAAAATTTCATAGCAATGAAGGAAGATGCAAAAATTGATAATTTGACAAAAAAAATTTTAGTTAATCTAAAAAAAGATATTAATATAATTACTTCTGGAGGTGGAAAAAAACAATGGCTAAAATTTGCAAAACATGGTTGTCAGGGTTGGCTTTCAGGAATTTCAAATTTAGATCCTAAAATAGCAATAAAATTTCATGATTTTTATAAACAAAAAAAAGTGAATGAATGTAAAAAAATTATAAAATATTTAGAAGAGCCTTTTTTCAAATTAAAAGATAAATTTGGGTGGCATCTGACAATCAAAGCTTCATTGGAGGTTTTGGGTCTTATGAGAAGATACGAAAGAAAGCCTATGGTTCCTTTGGAAAATAAAAAAATGAGTGACGTAAAAAAAATGATCACTAAAATAAAGAAAAACTCTAAAAAACATTTCAAAGAATTTGATTTTTTTGAGTCTTAATAAGTACTTAAAAATGAAAAAACAAAAATTATTAAAGTTTTTAAAACCTAAGATGAGCATAAGTGAAAGTTTAGCCATTGTTGGTTCAAGCAAATCTATTCTAAAAAAAGAATTTGGTAGAGAAATTGACAGTCATCAAGATGTGATAAGATTTAATAGATCGCAAGTAAAGAATTTTGAAAAATTTGTTGGATCAAAAACAACTGTTAGATTTGTAAATAATCCTGTTTTTGAGTGTTGCCAATCATGGGACAATGATGATCCACAAGATATTAACTTTGTAAAATTATTAACAAATATAAAAATTGCTGTAATAAGTCCCCATAAAATTGAAGATAATAATAAAAGGAGTTCTTATATTCCTTCAAATCAATATTTTTTTTTAGAAAATCAAATACTTAAATATGTTTGCATTTTTTATTTTTTTTATAAAATTGATATTTTGAAAGATTTATTAAGGCTATTGTTTCAAAAAAAAACCTTTTCAGTTGGCTTCTCAACAATTCTCTTATGCATAATTTCGGGTATTAAACCCGCTTTATTTGGATTTGATCTTAGTGAAGATATGAACTCAAGATCCCATTATTGGGAAGTTCCTAAAAAACCAGGTGAACGACACAATTTAAACTTTGAACATATTATTATAAAAAAATTTGCTGATAGTGAATTAGTAATATTAAAAGAATAAATGATAAAAATTGATATTAAAAATAATGGATTTCATCTTTTTAAAGAAAATATTTTTGAAATAAATGATGTGATTATTGATGAATTTAAAGAAATTTATCAAAAAAACTTAAATGTAAGAGCAAAAGAGAAAGTGGCAACGATTAATGATCTTGATGGATTAAAAAAATTTGAGAATATAAAAAAAGTATTCAATCAAATAATAAAAATTTTAGAGTTTAACAATTTTAATGATATCAAATTTGATGATGTTTGGTTTGTTAATAGTAACAAAGATATATATAAAAAAGATAAATTACCCTACGTTCCTCATATAGATAAGGCAAGAAAATTGAAAGTTATGATTTACCTCAATGAAGTTAAATTAGAAAACGGACCAATACATTTTGTCAAAATAAACCCTAATAAATATGAAAATTTTAGAAAAAAGCTAGGTGAAAATTACAAGGAAAAACAAGAAAATGAAATTAAAGATATTCAGATAGCAAAATATGAACCTTTGACAGGTAAGTTTGGAACAACAATATTCTTTGACACAAATACACCACATTTCGCAGGAAAGATTGAAAATGTTTCAGCAGAAAGAAAGGTTATTAGATTTAATTTTAGCCTTAACAAAAAAAAAATTATTTTTAAAAATTTTTTTAGTATTTAAAGTATTAAAAAACCCCAGCTGTCATAACAGGAGTTATATAATAAATATCAATTATTTTGATTTTTATAAAAATTTTTTTCAGTGCATAAATCAAGCCAATTGAGCTATTAGTACTGGTCAGCTACACGCATTACTGCGCTTCCACATCCAGCCTATCAA
>MDSY01014522.1_pt1 | contig 12114 bp, 10 predicted proteins | sample 811131 | NCBI WGS metagenome assembly MDSY01 (sample SAMN05326643, study PRJNA326480) | marine metagenome | isolation source: seawater | place: Atlantic Ocean: South West | collected 2010
TACGGCCATGACCGGTTATCAGGAGATCCTTACCGATCCCTCCTATGCGCGTCAAATCGTGACCCTGACCTACCCGCACATCGGCAACACCGGCGTGACCCCTGAGGATGTCGAGTCCGACGCTGTTCAGGCTGCCGGTCTGGTGATTCGTGACCTGCCGCTGCTGGCCAGCAACTGGCGCTGCAAGCAGTCTCTGGACGAGTATCTGCGTGAAAACAACATTGTTGCCATCGCCGGTATCGACACCCGTCGTCTGACCCGGATTCTGCGCGAGAAGGGCTCGCAGAATGGCTGCCTGCTGGCCGGAGACGATATCTCCGAGGAAAAGGCGCTTGAACTGGCGCGCAGCTTCCCTGGCCTCAAGGGCATGGATCTGGCCAAGGAAGTGTCGGTCAAGGAAAGCTATCAGTGGCGCTCCAGTGTCTGGAATCTGGAGACCGATAGTCATCCCGAGCTGTCCGATGCCGAGTTGCCCTACCACGTTGTTGCCTTCGATTACGGCGTGAAATTCAACATTCTGCGCATGCTGGTTGCGCGCGGTTGCCGTCTGACTGTGGTGCCCGCGCAAACGCCGGCCGCCGACGTGCTGGCCCTGAACCCGAATGGCGTGTTTCTGTCCAACGGCCCGGGCGACCCGGAGCCATGTGACTACGCCATTGCTGCGATCAAGGAAATTCTGGAAACGGACATCCCGGTATTTGGTATCTGTCTCGGTCACCAACTGCTGGCACTGGCCTCCGGTGCCAAAACCGTCAAGATGGGTCATGGTCACCATGGCGCCAACCATCCTGTTCAGGATCTGGATACCGGTGTGGTGATGATCACCAGTCAGAACCACGGCTTTGCGGTTGACGAGACCAGCCTGCCGGCCAACCTGCGGCCGACCCACAAGTCGCTGTTTGACGGCACCCTGCAAGGTATCGAGCGCACCGACAAGGCGGCCTTCAGCTTCCAGGGCCACCCCGAGGCGAGCCCGGGTCCGCACGATGTGGCACCGCTGTTCGACCGTTTCATCGACGCCATGAAAAAACGCGCCTGAACCCCGGTACACCTAGGATTTGTAAACGACTATGCCAAAACGTACAGACATTAAAAGCATTCTGATCCTCGGCGCCGGCCCTATCGTCATCGGTCAGGCCTGCGAGTTCGACTACTCCGGTGCTCAGGCCTGCAAGGCCCTGAAGGAAGAAGGTTTTCGCGTCATTCTGGTCAACTCCAACCCGGCGACCATCATGACCGACCCGGCCATGGCCGACGCCACCTACATCGAGCCGATCAAGTGGCAGACGGTTGCCAAGATCATCGAGAAAGAGCGCCCGGACGCGCTGCTGCCGACCATGGGCGGCCAGACCGCGCTGAACTGCGCACTGGATCTGGAGAAGCACGGCGTGCTGGAGCAGTACGGCGTGGAGATGATTGGTGCCAACGCCGACACCATCGACAAGGCCGAGGACCGTTCGCGCTTTGACAAGGCGATGAAGGCCATTGGTCTGGAGTGCCCGCGCTCCGGTATCGCACATACCATGGCTGAGGCCTACGGTGTTTTGGAGCAGGTCGGCTTTCCGTGCATCATCCGTCCATCGTTCACCATGGGTGGTACCGGTGGTGGTATCGCCTACAACCGTGAAGAGTTCGAGGAGATCTGCAACCGTGGTCTGGACCTGTCGCCGACCAACGAGCTGCTGATCGACGAGTCGCTGATCGGCTGGAAAGAGTACGAGATGGAAGTGGTCCGCGATAAGAAGGATAACTGCATCATCGTCTGCTCGATCGAAAACTTCGACCCGATGGGTGTTCACACCGGTGACTCCATTACTGTCGCGCCGGCCCAGACGCTGACCGACAAGGAATATCAGATCATGCGTAACGCCTCGCTGGCGGTACTGCGTGAGATTGGTGTCGAGACAGGTGGCTCCAACGTGCAGTTCGGTATCTGCCCGAACACCGGCCGCATGGTCGTCATCGAAATGAATCCGCGGGTGTCGCGCTCCTCGGCGCTGGCCTCCAAGGCCACCGGTTTCCCGATTGCCAAGATTGCCGCCAAGCTGGCTGTCGGCTACACCCTGGACGAGCTGCAGAACGACATCACTGGCGGTCGCACGCCGGCCTCCTTTGAGCCGTCCATCGACTACGTGGTTACCAAGATTCCGCGTTTCGCGTTCGAGAAATTCCCCAACGCCGATGCGCGCCTGACTACCCAGATGAAGTCGGTGGGTGAAGTGATGGCTATTGGTCGCACCTTCCAGGAGTCCGTGCAGAAAGCACTGCGCGGCCTGGAAGTGGGCGTCTGCGGTTTCGACCCCAAGGTCGATCCGGCTGCCGACGACGTAATGACCGAGCTGACCCGCGAGCTGACCGTCCCGGGTGCGGATCGCATCTGGTACGTGGCTGACGCGTTCCGCGCTGGCATGACCCTGCAACAGGTGTTTGATCTGACCAAGATTGATACCTGGTTCCTCGTGCAGATTGAGGACCTGGTCAAGGAAGAAGAGCGGGTCAAGACGCTGGGGCTGGCCGACATCGACTACAACCTGATGTTCCGCCTCAAGCGCAAGGGCTTCTCTGACCTGCGTCTGTCGCAGTTGCTGGCCGTGAGCGAGAAGAGCCTGCGTCGTCATCGTCACAAGCTGAACGTGCTGCCGGTTTACAAGCGCGTTGACACCTGTGCGGCCGAGTTCGCCACCGATACCGCCTACATGTATTCGACTTATGAGCAAGAGTGCGAGTCCAATCCGTCCAGCCGTGACAAGATCATGGTGCTGGGTGGTGGGCCGAACCGTATTGGTCAGGGCATCGAGTTTGACTACTGCTGTGTTCACGCTGCACTGGCGATGCGTGAAGATGGTTACGAAACCATCATGGTCAACTGCAACCCGGAAACCGTTTCCACCGACTATGACACCTCGGATCGTCTGTATTTCGAGCCGGTGACCCTGGAAGACGTGCTGGAAATCGTTCGCGTCGAACAGCCCAAGGGTGTGATCGTGCAGTACGGTGGTCAGACGCCGCTCAAACTGGCGCGCGCGCTGGAAGAGGCCGGCGTGCCGATTATCGGTACCAGCCCTGAGGCGATTGACCGCGCCGAAGACCGTGAGCGCTTCCAGCAGATGGTTGAGCGCCTGGCACTGCGTCAGCCGCCGAATGCGACTGCGCGCAGCGAAGACGAGGCTCTCGCACTGTCCAAGCGCATCGGTTATCCGCTGGTGGTGCGTCCGTCCTACGTACTGGGCGGGCGGGCGATGGAAATCGTCTATCAGGAAGAAGAACTCAAGCGCTACATGCGCGAGGCGGTCAAGGTGTCTAACGACAGCCCGGTGCTGCTGGATCACTTCCTGAACTGCGCCATCGAAGTGGATATTGACGCGGTCTCTGACGGCAAGGATGTGGTGATCGGGGCGATCATGCAGCACATCGAACAGGCTGGCGTGCACTCTGGCGACTCGGCGTGCTCGCTGCCGCCGTATTCGCTGCCGGCGAACATCCAGGACGATATTCGCGAGCAGGTGCGCAAGATGGCACTGGAGCTGGGCGTGGTCGGCCTGATGAACGTGCAGATGGCGGTGCAGGGCGAGGACATCTACGTGATCGAGGTCAACCCGCGCGCCTCCCGTACCGTGCCGTTCGTATCCAAGTGCATCGGTCAGTCGCTGGCCAAGATTGCTGCCCGTGTCATGGCAGGCAAGACGCTGCAGGAACTGGGCTTCACTGAAGAGGTGGTGCCGCCGTACTTCAGCGTTAAGGAAGCGGTGTTCCCGTTCGCCAAGTTCCCCGGCGTAGACCCGATCCTCGGCCCTGAAATGAAGTCCACCGGTGAGGTAATGGGTGTGGGTGACAGCTTCGGTGAGGCGCTTGCCAAGTCCCAGCTGGGTTCTGGTGAAGTGCTGCCGACCAGCGGCACCGTGTTCATCAGTGTGCGTGAAGACGACAAGCCGCTGGTGGTCGATGTTGCCCGCGATCTGATCGACCTGGGTTTTGAAGTGGTTGCGACCGCCGGCACTGCCAAGGTGCTGGAAGCGGCCAACCTGCCGGTACGTCGCGTGAACAAGGTGACCGAAGGGCGTCCGCATATTGTCGACATGATCAAGAACGACGAGATTGATCTGGTGATCAACACCACCGAAGGTCGCCAGTCGATTGCCGATTCCTATTCGATTCGTCGCAACGCACTGCAGCACAAGGTCTACTCGACTACCACCCTGGCAGGTGGCGAGGCGGTCTGCACTGCACTGAAATTTGGCCCGGAGCGCGCAGTGCGTCGTCTCCAGGATTTGCACAAAGGTATCTGAGTTATGAAGTACCCGATGACCAAGCAGGGCGCAGAAGCTCTCGAAGTCGAACTCAAGCACCTCAAGAGTGAGCTGCGGCCGCAGATCACTCAGGCGATTGCGGAAGCTCGCGAGCTCGGCGATCTCAAGGAAAATGCCGAATACCATGCCGCGCGCGAGCAGCAAGGTATGGTCGAGGCGCGTATCCGTGACATCGAAGGTCGCCTGTCGAATGCGCAGGTGATCGACGTGACCACTATCCCGCATACCGGAAAGGTGATCTTTGGCACCACGGTGACCATTGCCAATGTCGAAACTGACGAAGAGGTGGTTTACCAGATCGTTGGTGATGACGAGGCTGACATCAAGCAGCGCAAGCTGTCGGTCAATTCACCCATCGCCCGCGCCCTGATCGGCAAGGAAGAGGGTGAGATTGTCGCGGTGAAAACACCGAGCGGTGTGGTCGAATACGAGATTGTCGAGGTCCAGCACCTGTGACGCCGGCGGCTGTTGGTAGTGGCCGCCGGGAGGGTGGCCGCGTGGTCTGGCAGCTGCTGCTGACCCTCTGGGTCGGTTCGGTATGGAGTCTGCACTTTGTCTTTTTGCCGGCGCTGGAACAGTCCGGCCTGGCGCCGTTGCTTGTTGACGATGCCGCCCTGACCCTGCGCCCGGCGGTACTGGCCATCAGTGCGGTGGCAATGCTGCTGCAACTTTTTGTGCTGGTAGTGCGTGTGCGCGGAGCCATTTGGCGTGATGTGCGGGCCCAGGTTCTCGTTCTGGCGCTGGCGGCGGTGGGGGCATTTTTCCTGTTCCGCGGCGCAGGCAATCAGCTGTTGATGCTGATGAGTTATCTGGTGGTGGCGTTCGCCGGTCTGGTGCTGGCGGTGCAGCCACGACCGGACGAGTCGGCGGGTGACAGATAAGGCAAACGGGGCCGAAGGGCCCCGTTGCTTTTTCAGAAGCCCTGAAAACGTTTCAGGTTGGACAGGTTGGCGTTGGGCTTCTTGGCCCGGCGCAGCAGGATTGCCATCTTGCCGATCACCTGAACCAGTTCGGCACCGGTCTGGCTGCAAGCCTCGGCAATCAGCGCCTGTTTGGCCTCGCGATCACTGACGGTAACCCTGATCTTGATCAGTTCGTGGTCGTTCAGAGCGCGGTCCAGTTCGGCCAGGACGCCTTCGCTGACACCCTGTTCGCTGATGATGACGATCGGCTTCAGGTGATGGCCGATGCGTTTGAGGTCTTTTTTCTGTGCGGAGCTGAGCGCCATAATGTTCCGTATGAAGATTCAAATGAGTGTTGATGCACTAGTTTAACCGGCGGCGTGATCCGCTGCACGAGGTATTCCGTGGCACAGTCCAAGACAAGCAAGCGTTGGCTCAAAGAGCATTTCGATGATCCGTTCGTAAAACAGGCCCAGAAAGATGGCTACCGCTCGCGCGCAAGTTACAAGTTGCTGGAGATTCAGGAGCGCGACCGCATTCTGAAGCCGGGCATGACCGTGCTGGATCTGGGGGCGGCCCCGGGCGGCTGGTCGCAGGTCGCGTCGCGTCTGATTGGTGAAAAGGGGCGCATCATTGCATCCGACATTCTGGCCATGGATAGCATTCCCGACGTCACCTTCATCAAGGGCGATTTTACCGAGGATGCGGTATTTGAGCAGATTCTCGCTGCCATTGGTGATGCCCCGGTCGACCTTGTTATTTCCGATATGGCCCCCAATATGAGTGGGACGCCAGCAGTTGATCAACCGCGCGCCATGTATCTGTGTGAGTTGGCACTCGACATGGCCTCGCGCGTGCTCCGGCCCGGCGGCGATTTTTTGATCAAGGTGTTTCACGGAGAGGGTTTCGATGAGTATTTCCGTGAGATGCGGGGTCAATTCGACAAGCTGCTGACGCGTAAACCCGATGCCTCGCGTGGCCGTTCGCGCGAGACCTACCTGCTGGCCCGTGGTTTCAAGGGTGGTGAACGCTGATCCGTGTGCAGCGAATCGGAACCGGAGCTTGCCCCGGGTGGTCTGTGAGGTGGCTGTTACATAGCGGGTTACACTGAAGCCAATGCCGAGGTGACCTAAACTGGTGTAATGTTGGCAGGTGGTTAAAAGACTCAGCAAGGCGCCCGCGGTCGTGCAGCGGGGCAAGAGGGTAGCAAATTGAACGATATGGCGAAGAACCTCATCCTGTGGTTGATCATTGCCGCGGTACTGGTCACGGTGATGAACAACTTCAGCAAGACCAGCGAACCGGATACGCTGAATTATTCACAGTTTCTGGAACTGGTGGAGAATCGCCAGATCGAGCGAGTGACTGTGGATGGATACATCATCACCGGTCGTGAGCGCAGCGGGGATACCTTCAAGACCGTGCGTCCGGCCATCCAGGACAACGGCCTGATCGGTGATCTGCTGGATAACGATGTCATCATCGAGGGCAAGCAGCCGGAGCAGCAAAGCATCTGGACGCAGCTGCTGATCGCCAGCTTCCCCATTCTCATCATTATCGCCATTTTCATGTTCTTCATGCGGCAGATGCAGGGCGGTGCCGGTGGTCGCGGTGGCCCGATGAGCTTTGGCAAAAGCAAGGCGCGCATGCTGTCCGAAGATCAGGTGAAGACGACGTTCGCTGACGTCGCGGGCTGCGACGAGGCGAAGGAAGACGTGCAGGAACTGGTTGAGTTCCTGCGTGACCCGGGCAAGTTTCAGCGCCTGGGTGGTCATATTCCGCGCGGTGTGCTGATGGTTGGTCAGCCTGGTACCGGTAAGACCCTGCTGGCGAAGGCGGTTGCCGGTGAAGCCAAGGTGCCTTTCTTTACCATTTCCGGTTCCGACTTCGTCGAGATGTTCGTCGGTGTGGGTGCGTCCCGGGTGCGCGACATGTTCGAGCAGGCCAAGAAGCACGCGCCCTGCATCATCTTTATCGATGAGATCGATGCGGTCGGCCGTCACCGTGGTTCCGGAATGGGCGGCGGTCATGACGAGCGCGAGCAGACTCTGAACCAGTTGCTGGTCGAGATGGATGGCTTTGAGCCGAACGACGGCATTATCGTGATTGCCGCGACCAACCGCCCTGATGTGCTTGACCCTGCGTTGTTGCGCCCCGGCCGTTTCGATCGTCAGGTGGTGGTGGGTCTGCCGGATATCCGCGGCCGCGAGCAGATTCTCAAGGTGCACATGCGCAAGGTGCCGCTGGGCGAGGATGTGAATCCGTCGCTGATCGCGCGCGGTACGCCGGGCTTCTCCGGTGCTGATCTGGCCAACCTGGTCAACGAGGCTTCGCTGTTCGCTGCGCGCTCCAACAAGCGTCTGGTGGAGATGAGCGAGTTCGAGATGGCCAAAGACAAGATCATGATGGGCGCCGAGCGCAAGTCGATGGTCATGTCCGACAAGGAAAAGCTGAACACGGCCTACCACGAGTCCGGTCATGCCATTGTCGGGCGTCTGGTGCCCGAGCATGACCCGGTCTACAAGGTCACCATCATTCCGCGCGGTCGTGCGCTGGGTGTGACCATGTTCCTGCCGGAAGAGGATCGTTACAGTCTGTCCAAGCGGGCGTTGACCAGTCAGATTTGCTCGCTGTTCGGTGGCCGTATCGCCGAGGAGATGACGCTGGGCTTTGATGGTGTGACCACCGGTGCATCAAACGACATCATGCGGGCAACCCAGTTGGCCAAGAACATGGTGACCAAGTGGGGCTTGTCTGAAAAGCTGGGTCCTCTGCTCTATGCCGAGGACGAGGATCAGGGCTTCCTTGGGCGCTCCAGCGCTGGCGGTCTGGCTGGTGTCTCCGGTGAAACCGCCAAGCAGATCGACGAAGAGGTGCGTCGCATCATCGACGAGAGCTACGCCACTGCCCGCCGTCTGCTGGAAGAAAACCGTGACAAGCTGGACATGATGGCTGAAGCCTTGATGAAGTACGAAACCATCGATACACAGCAGATTGACGACATCATGGCAGGGCGCGTGCCCCGTGAGCCGAAGGACTGGCAAGGCGATGACAAATCCGGGCCCGGCGCTGTAGTAACGCCCGACGATGCCAAGTCGGATGTCGTTGATACTCCCAAGGGCTCCGGTCCGATCGGCGGACCTGCCGGGGAGCATTGAGGGCCTGATGCGTTCTGACAGCAATAGCTCCCGTTTGCCTTGCGGCATTCGGGAGCTTGATCTTTCTCGTGCCCATGTCATGGGCATTCTCAATGTTACGCCTGACTCCTTTTCCGACGGTGGCCGTTACAATCGTCTGGATGCTGCGTTGCTGCATGTCGAGCAGATGATTGGCGCAGGAGCGTCCCTGATCGATGTTGGGGGGGAGTCCACTCGCCCCGGCGCTGCTGTAGTCTCCGTTGAGGAGGAGCTGCAGCGCGTGGTGCCGGTAGTTGAGGCTATCGCTGCTCGCTTTGACGTGGTGATTTCGGTTGATACCAGTACGCCCGAGGTGATGGTGGCGTCGGCCGCAGCCGGTGCGGGGCTGATCAATGACGTCCGTGCGCTCGAGCGTCCCGGTGCGCTCGAGGCCGCGCGCGATACCGGGTTGCCAATTTGCCTCATGCACCGCCAGGGCGAGCCGGATACCATGCAGCTCGCGCCGCGCTACGCCAGTGTGCTGGATGAGGTGAATGCGTATCTGCAGGCTCGGGTCGAGGCCTGCGAGGCAGCCGGCATTATCCGTCAGAGATTGATCCTTGATCCCGGGTTTGGTTTTGGCAAGACCCTGGAGCACAATCTGGGATTATTTGCGCGTTTGCGCGATCTGCGTCCGGCCGGGCTACCGCTGCTGGTGGGCGTGTCCAGAAAAAGCATGATTGGCCAGGCGCTGGATCGGCCGGTTGATCAGCGTCTGTATGGTGGTCTTGCCCTGGCGGCCCTGGCGGTGGATGCCGGTGCGGCGATTTTGCGCGTGCACGATGTCGCTGAAACGGTCGATGTGGTGCGCATGGTTGAGGCGGTTAAAAGCGCCCGTCAGTCCTAACAATTTCAAGCGGCAGAGTCAGTTAATGGAAAAACGTTATTTTGGCACCGATGGCATTCGCGGCCGGGTAGGCAGTGCGCCGATTACCCCCGAATTCATGTTGAAGCTGGGCTGGGCTGTTGGCACGGCCTTTCGGCATCACGGTGCCTGTCGCGTGATTATCGGCAAGGATACGCGTATCTCGGGTTATATGTTCGAGTCGGCGCTGGAGGCGGGGCTGTCTGCGGCCGGTGCCCATGTTCAGCTGCTGGGGCCAATGCCTACACCCGCGATTGCCTACCTGACGCGTACCTTCATGGCTGACGTCGGTATTGTGATCAGTGCCTCTCACAATCCGTTTTACGATAATGGCATCAAGTTTTTCTCGTCGGTTGGCAGCAAGTTGCCGGACAGTCTGGAGCTCGAGATAGAGCGGCTGGTAGATGAGCCCATGACCGTGGTTGACTCTGCCCTGCTCGGCAAGGTGTCCCGCGTGGAAGATGCCTCCGGCCGCTATATCGAGTTCTGCAAGAGCAGTGTGCCTACCAGCACCAGTTTCAAGGGGCTGAAAGTGGTGCTCGACTGCGCTCACGGTGCAACTTACAAGGTGGCGCCGAGCGTGTTTCGCGAGTTGGGTGCCGACGTCAGGGTGATCGGCGCGAGCCCTGACGGCCTGAATATCAATGCCGATGTCGGGTCAACCCACCTGGCCGCGCTGAGGTCCGCCGTGGTCGCCGAGGGGGCGGATTTGGGTATCGCCTTTGACGGCGATGGTGATCGGGTGTTGATGGTTGATCAGTCTGGCAATGAGGTGGACGGTGATCAGCTGCTGTATATCATCGCGCTCGACCTGCACGAGCGCGGCTTGCTGCGGGGCGGATTGGTTGGCACCCTGATGACCAATCTCGGGCTTGAGCTGGCGATGAAGGCGCGTGGTGTCGAATTTGTGCGGGCCAATGTCGGGGATCGGTATGTTATGGCCGAGCTGCGTCAGCGCGAGTGGATACTTGGCGGCGAATCTTCTGGCCACATCGTCTGCCTGCATCACACCTCGACCGGCGACGGCATTATTGCTGCGCTTCAGGTGTTGAAGGCGCTGCAGCGGTCGGGGCTCTCCCTGGAGCAAGCCTGCGCAGGCATGCAGAAGTGTCCGCAGAAGCTGATCAATGTGCGCTATGCGCCGGGTGCCGGGTCGCCGCTGGAGCAGCAGGCGGTCAAGGATGCGGTGTCGCAGGCCGAGGCCCGTCTCGGCGACGCCGGTCGAGTGCTGTTGCGTCTGTCCGGTACCGAGCCGCTGGTGCGGGTTATGGTCGAAGGTCAGGACGCCGCGCAGGTTGAGCACGAAGCTGCGGCGCTGGCCGATGTTGTTACGCGGATATTAAACGGATGAAAAAGGCAGTTGTGTCACCGATACAACTTGGTTAAGATTGGCGCCCGCTTGGGTAGAGAGGTTTGGCATGCGACGTCCGCTAGTTGCCGGCAACTGGAAAATGCACGGTTCTCGGCAGTCTGTAGATGCCTTGCTGAATGGCCTGGTCGAGCAGGAGTGGCCTGAAGGGGTCGAGCTGATGATTGCTCCCCCTGCGCTGTATATCGATCGGTGTGTAGATCGTCTGCAGGGCTCGCCGCTGTCGGTGGGAGGCCAGACCTGTGCCACGCAGGCTGAGCCAGGCGCGCTGACTGGTGAGATATCGCCGGCGCAACTTCGGGATGCAGGATGTGGTTATGTCCTCGTTGGTCATTCCGAGCGCAGGACCCTGTTCGGCGAGTCCGATGCAGTGGTCTGTAAAAAGTTTGCTGCTGCGCTTGCGTGTGGATTGCGGCCCGTATTATGTGTTGGCGAGAGCCAGGCTGAGCGGGATACCGGTCAGACAGCTGATGTGGTTGCGCGGCAGTTGCAGGTTATCCTCGATGCCTTTGGTGTTGGTGGTCTGGCAGAGGGTGTAGTTGCGTATGAGCCTGTGTGGGCTATCGGAACTGGCTTGACTGCGAGCCCTGAGCAGGCTCAGGATGTGCACGCCATGATTCGAGCCAGGCTGGCGATGCTGGATGACGCGCAGGCACAAGATGTGCGGATTGTTTATGGCGGTAGTGTGAAGGCGGACAATGCAGAGGCGTTGTTCTCCATGCCGGATATCGACGGGGGGCTCATTGGTGGAGCTTCTCTGAACGCGGAAGAATTCGGTGCGATCGCTCGCGCCGCTGGACGAGTGTAATGATTGAGACCGTGATTGTAGTGCTGCACCTGCTGGTTGCCATTGCCGTAGTCGGCCTGGTTCTGATGCAGCAGGGCAAGGGTGCGGAAGCGGGAGCCTCCTTTGGTTCCGGCGCCTCGGCGACCGTATTCGGCAGTCAGGGTTCGGGCACCTTTCTGAGTCGCGTGACTGCGATTCTGGCTGCGGTGTTCTTTGTGACTTCTCTGGGGCTGGCTTACTATGCCAGCCACAAGGCGGACGCGGCCATTGAGGCTGGTCTGCCGGCTCCGGCCCTGCAGGTTGAGCAGCAGGCTCCGGCGCTGATTGACGAGGATGTGCCGGTGCTGGAGCAGGACGTCGCTCCAACGGATGTGCCGGAGTCGATTGGGGAAGAGATTCCGCCGGCGGCTGAATAAGCCTCGGCGCTGGTAGTACAGGTTTTGCGGAAGTGGTGGAATTGGTAGACACGCTATCTTGAGGGGGTAGTGCCTTAGGGTGTATGGGTTCGAGTCCCATCTTCCGCACCATCTACAGGGGTCTGATACATCAGGCCCCTGTTTCTTTTTCAGGGGTGAACAGGTGTGCCGGTTGTCATGTTGCGCCGGTAGACGTATAATTCACGCCCTAGATTCGACGCGGGGTGGAGCAGTCTGGTAGCTCGTCGGGCTCATAACCCGAAGGTCGTAGGTTCAAATCCTGCCCCCGCAA
>MDSY01029204.1_pt1 | contig 12110 bp, 15 predicted proteins | sample 811131 | NCBI WGS metagenome assembly MDSY01 (sample SAMN05326643, study PRJNA326480) | marine metagenome | isolation source: seawater | place: Atlantic Ocean: South West | collected 2010
AGACCCGGTGGTGCAAGTTCCAGTACTAAAGGTTATTCAGTAGGCGGAGCTGAACGAGGTAACCCGCCATATTATTACCAAAGTCAAGTAACAGTAGACGGTTTTCCGTTTTCTTCAGACGGCAATTCCACTGATGTAGGAGATCTCGCATTGGCGCGCTCATATAATGGTACAACACAAGGCTAATTGACATATGACATATAAAACAAATAATACTAATACAATTAATCCTGATGCATCAACTTCTTTCAACAAAATCTTTGTCAACCGTATTTTTAGAGCTGGTGGAGCTACTGGTGGTGGATCTAGCCCTGCTATAGGATCAGTAGCTTGTTATAGCACTGGAGGTTATAACGGCACCCCACCGTATTATGGAGGAAATTATTATTCAAATAGAATTGATAAGTTTCCTTTCGCTTCAAGTGCAAATGCTACTGACACTGGCGATTTATATACAGGTTACCCCACTGCTAGAGGTATAGGATTACATACGTCTGCAAGTTCAGATACTGATGCATTCACACTGTCTGGTGGGTCGCCTAGTGGCGGAAATTTTCCATTTGCGGGTTCAACGTTGATACAAAGCTTTTCATTTGCATCTGAAGGTAATTCAACTGATACCGGCCGAGATCTACTTAGTGCAGATCCTGTTAGAGATGGAGCTGGAAATTCTTCAAATACACACGGATATACATCTGGTGGTTATCCAAATTTTACCAACACTATACAAAAATTTGCATTTGCTACTTCTGACAATGCAACTGATGTTGGTGATATGTCTGGAACTCGAGTACTTAGGTCTGCTAATTCAGCTAGTTCACCTGCATTTGGTTATTTGTTCGGAGGAGCAAGTCCTTACCCGAATGAATTGAATATTATTGAAAAATTTCCATTTGCAGCAGACACGAACTCAACTGATGTAGGAGATTTACAACACCCTAGAATAGGCCTCGGTGGTCATAATTCTCCAACACATGCTTATGCTAGCGGTGGAAGTAATCCTTATCCATATTCATACAACTATATTGAAAAAGTACCATTTGCTGCAGACGGCAACACCGTTGATGTAGGAGATTTAACTACTGGGACTGCAGTTCATGGTTCATCAAGCAGTGAAGACGGAGGTTTCCGTGCAGGAGGTGCACCATTCCCAGCTAGATATAACATTATTGATAAATTTCCATTTGCATCTGACGGCAATTCAGTAGATTACGGTGATTTGACTCAAGGAAGAACTTATGTTGGTACAAATATGGATTAAACGAATATGTCATATTTAAAATTAAATGATACAGCAGTAATAATTGAATCTGATGGAAAATCAATTTTAGTTTGTAATGAATTCAATTATAATGAATTAATACAAAGTGGAGGAGACTCTGATATTCTAGCTGTAGATTATATTACTAACTATTTTGGTTTTACTCAAGGCACATCGAATGGATATACTACTGGTGGATATACTGGTAGTACTCAATCCAACGTCATGGATAAATTTCCATTTGCATCTAGTGATGACGCTACTGACGTTGGAAATTTATTCCAAGCAAGAAATGCAGTTGCGGGAACATATTCTACATCACACGGTTATTCATCTGGAGGTTTCAATGGCTCGATATATAGTGATGTTATTGATAAATTTCCGTTTGCTACTGACGAGAATGCGGCTGATATGGCGAATTTGTCAGTAGGCAGAAGCGGTGTTGCCGGACAAAGTTCAACCACACATGGATATTCATCCGGAGGAGGAACCTCTGGAGTCTATGCTGGTATGACAAATATAATAGATAACTTTCCGTTTTCTTCGGATACAAATGCATCGGATGTCGGTGATTTAACTTTAGCTCGTCGAACTTCCGCTGGGCAAGAATCTACTACAAATGGATATACGACGGGTGGAGACCAGGGAACGCCTGGATCAACATATCCTTCTACAAACAATATTGATAAGTTTCCTTTTGCTTCGAATGCCAATGCCACTGATGTAGGAGATTTAACTAGTAATAGAAAACAAGTGGTAGGACAATCGTCTGTTTCTAACGGATACGCATGCGGCGGATCTACTGTAGGTTCTGGACAAACTGGTCAGTGGGTAAGTAATATAGAAAGATTTCCATTTGCAACTAATTCCAATTCAACTCTAATTGCGGATTTATTTGATGAAGATAAAAAAGAAGGTATAGCTGGGCACTCTTCTGATATAAATGGATTTAACTCAGGCGGAGCTGGTTCTCCATGGCCGGGAAATCCTACATCTACTTTTTCGAATAGAATAGAAAAATTTTCATTCTCAAGTGATGGAGACGGAATTGACTTAGGTGATTTAACTGAAGCAAGATATCAAGCAGCAGGAATACAGGTGTAGTTATGACTAGAGGAGCTTACAGAATTACACTATCAAATGGAGAAAGAATTCCTATTATTGATGAAAATAGAAATCTTAGAATCGACGAAATACGTGCACCACAAACTGCAGGAGTTTTTACAGGATCATATGGAGCCAATGCATATCAAGGAAGTACATCTGGATTTATAACTGGAGGAGGACCAAATTCGCCTTATGCTAATCGTGCAATAATTCATAAATTCCCATTTGCTTCAGATACAAACTCTACAGACACCGGCGGCGATCTATTGCAATGGACTTCCTCAGCAAGCGGATCTTCTTCTCCTACACACGGTTATGTTGCAGGTGGTTATAAAGGACCAACTAGTAGTGGATCTCTTACTGGAGCGATTGAAAAATATCCGTTTGCCATTTCGTCTGGAACTTCATCATCAGTAGGAAGTCAAGCAACTTCTAAATACTATTCACGTGGAGCTTCTTCAGATACGCATGGATATAGTGTAGCAGGATATCAACCAGGGCCTGTGCCTAAATCTATTGATATTGAAAAATACTCACACAGTTCAGATGAATCTGCTACAGACGTTGGAGATTTGTATGATGTTGCTGAACCAAGACATGGTTATATTTCAAACAGTGCAAGAAATGCAGGAATTGCATTCATTTCTGGTGGTTTTTCTAATCCACCTTCAACTGGAGGCTTGATTAGTAGAATACAAAAATTTCCATTTTCAACTGATGAAAACGCTGTAGACACAGGAGGAGACTTAATTGGAGGATTATATGTCCCCGGCATCGGTACGTATGATGCTGCTGGAACTGTGTCGCCAACACATGCATATGTAGCTGGTGGAACTCCACCATACGCATTTAATGTAGATACGATTCAAAAGTTTCCGTTTTCAATTTCATCTGGAAGCGCAACAGATGTAGGAGATTTATTTTTTGGATATAGTGGTCTTAAAGGTATTTCTTCTACAACTCATGGATATGCTGTAGGAGGTAATGCACCATATTCGGTACCACCACCATATCCATACGCCGGCGTTAATATAATTCAAAAATGGTCAATTGCTTCTGACGCAAATGGAACTGATGTGGGTGATATGATTCATGCAGCAAACAATCATCCTGATCCCGGACATCAAGTTTAAAGGATATAAATACAATTATGACTGGTAGATACACCATAAGATTACCTCTCTCTGATGGAACTTATAGAGAAAAAGTAGTAGTTGATGAGAATCGCGATATATTTGTTGATGAAATACGAGTCAGCACTCCTTTTGTTATTACTAATGAATTTCTTCCAACAAGCCCTAATTTTATTGATTTAAACATTCGAGGTCAAAGTCAAGGTCATAGATTAGGTGGTAGATCTGGCAGTCTTACTTTTACCGGATCGCCTTTAACTGCAAGTCAGAATATAAATAAGAAATTTCCCTTTTCTGTGCCAATCCAAACATCTGAAGACGTTGGTGATTTAACTGCAGGAAGACACGAACTAGCGGCATCGCAATCAACGTCAGCTGGATATACTGCAGGAGGAGTTTCAAATCCATTCACTCCTCCTGTCACCACATCGACATATGTAAATATAATAGATAAATTTCCATTTTCAGCTGGAGGTAACTCTACTGATGTAGGAGATTTAACACTTGCGCGTTTTTGTAATAATGCTGGAACAACATCAAGAACACACGGATACACGGCTGGAGGCGGAACTGGAGGAGGAAGCACTATGACTTTAACCAACGTCATAGACAAATACCCATTTTCAAGTGATGCTAATGCCACTGATGTAGGAGATTTATCACAAGCAGTCACTGGTGGATGTGGACAATCTTCAGAAACTCATGGCTATCATTCAGCTGGCACTACAGGTACTCAATTTACATATGTCATGGATGTTGAAAAATATCCATTTGCTTCGGATGCAAATTCTGCTAATATAGGTCATTTATCTTATTATAGTGGAGTTTATCAAGCTGCTGGACTTCAAGATGCTACTACTGGATACATGCATGGCGGATATAGAAGTCCTCCAGCTCCGCAGTATTCTAGTAATTATGTTCCCGGGCAGCTTTGGGGATTTCCTTTTGCAAGTGATGCAGATTCTCTTACAGGAACAACAAATTTTTACTCACCGGGTGCAAGTGGTGCGGTTAGTCCTTATAATGCTGGTCGAGGATCAGCGAGTTCAGACACAGTCGGATTTGTATTTGGAGGTTATAACAATAATACTTTGGCTTCATTTCCGTTTGCTAGTCAAGGATTGACTGTTACGTACAATAGTTGGGGTCCTTATCCACTCAACACTCCTTTCGGTGGTGGTACAGGAACTTTTAGATAATGACATTTAAATTAGGAAATAATGCATATTTATTTGAAGAAGACGGAAAGGTTATATTAGTAGCCAAAACTATTAAACATGAGGGTGGCGCAGGTGGAAGCATGGTTCATCCTTCAGTACCTTCAGTAGGTGTTACTATTAAAACGGGTACTATTGGTACTCTTCCAGAAGGTTATATTGATGATGCTTTTTTTACGTTTCAAGGATCCACAAGTGGTTATGCTTCAGGCGGTAGACAAAATTTTTCCGTGTGGATGACTAAAATAGATAAATATCCTTTTAGTAGTGATACTAATGCAAGTGATGTAGGTGATTTATCACAAGCAAGAGACGGTGCAGGTCAATCGTCTGCGGTAAATGGTTATACTGCTGGAGGTAGTCAAACCTCATTTAATAACTATGTTAACTTTATTGATAAATTTCCATTTTCAATTTCTAGTGGCACTGCAAGCGACGTTGGCGACTTAACGGTAGCAAGAGCCGGTCATGCTGGCCAGTCTTCAGGTTCAAATGGATACGTAACAGGCGGTAGTCCATATACCGATGTCATTGATAAATTTCCAGTATCTTCTGACGCTAACGCGACAGATATAGGAAATTTAACAGCTCCTCGAGCGGCTGTATCCGGACAATCATCAACTACTCATGGCTATACATCTGGCAGTCTTGCTTTTCCTACTTTTTCAGGTAATATTATAGATAAATTTCCTTTTGCCGTCAACGGTAACGCCACTGATGTAGGAGATTTAGTAAAACCTACAATGTATGGTTCTGCAAGCACTGGCCAATCTTCTACCAGTCACGGATATCATAGTGGTGGAATTAGCACTCCTCCTTATATCGCAGAAGATACAATACAAAAATTTACTTTTGCAAGTGATAATGATGCAACGGATGTGGGAAATCTTACTATAGCAAGACAATCTGTATCCGGACAATCATCAACTACTCATGGTTATGCAACAGGAGGCTACAACAATCCTCCTCAAGTATTCTATAATACAATAGAAAAATTTACTTTTACAAGTGATAATGATGCAACGGATGTTGGAGACATGACTGTCGAAGGGTTTCATACTGCAGGCCAACAAGTTTAACACTTATATATAATATTAACAACAAACATTATGGGAACTAATAATGACAAATAATTTAACTTCACAAGAATATTTTAAAAATCATAAACACATTTATCTTTCTGAAGTGTTAAGTAAAGATCAATGTAAAGATCTTTGCGATCATATGCATAATTTGCATAAAGAAGGTAAACTCATTCAAGATGATCAATGTCCGCTTTCTTGGTCAGTTTATGGTGATCCAAAATTTGATTCACTATTATCATCTTTATCTAAACCTATTGGAGAAAAATTAGGTATAGAACTTTTACCGACGTATACTTATGCTAGGTTATATCAATACGGAGATGTATTAAAAAAACATACTGACCGACCTTCATGTGAAATATCAGGTACATTGACAATTGGTCATGATCCAGATTCTAAAATTTGGCCAATTTTTGTCGGTAAAGATGAAAATGATGCAGGTAGAATGTATGAAATAGCTGTTGGCGATCTTGTTATGTATCGTGGAAATGAAATGCTTCATTGGAGACCTAAGTATAAAGGTAAATGGCAAGTTCAAATATTTTTTCATTATGTTGATGCCAATGGGCCGCATAAAGAATGGGCTAATGATAAAAGAGAAGCGCTAGGAAGTGTGCCTGTTCTCGAAAGAATGAGTAAAAACGATAAAGATGATACAAACGTAGTTTCAGCTACGATGCCATTTAAATATTTTAACAATCCAAATAGCATGACTATAATGCCTCAAAGTGGGTTTTTGCCGGGCTATTGCGCATTTTCGAGTAATTTTAAAAAAGAAATTGCACTTACACCAGAAGAATGTGATAAGATTATAAACACCGCTAAAAATGATTATGCAACTAAAGCTTCAGTAGGTACCTCTGAAAATTCTAAGCAAGATTTAAAAATAAGAAATGTAGATAATTATTTTGTATTTTTAAATGATGACACTAGATGGATTTATAATAAAATAATGCATGCTGTTTCATTAGCTAATCACGAACACTTTCATTATAACATTTCAGGAATTACTCATGAATTACAATTGCTTCATTATAGATCTGATGATGGTCAGGGACATTATGATTGGCACGTTGATGTAGGTGATGGAAGTGCATCTTGTCGTAAAATTTCTATGTCAATTATGTTGTCTCCAGAAGATAAATATAAAGGTGGAAACTTAGAAGTAAATGATCACGGCGTAATAAAAGAAGCTTCTAAAGAGCAAGGGTCAATTCATATGTTTCCAAGTTATCAACTCCATCGCGTAACTCCTGTAACAGAAGGTGAGCGATGGGTTTTAGTTATATGGATTAACGGGTCAGATAGATTTAAATAAAGGAGAAATATATGCCTGTTGTAGAATATAAAATGCACGCAGTAACTAGTAAAGAAGGTATTAGTGCACCTCTTTGGATAAAAGATGGTGGTTATCACACTTCACCTATTGATCACACAAAGGTTGGATGGGTTAAACCTGAATCTGAAAGAGAATACTACGTACCAGATACAGTAACTGAATTGTCAAAAACTGATTTTATTAATAGACAATTAGGAATACACGCTATAAATCCAATGGTTGAAACTAGAGACAGTGCTGGTGAATTTGTAGATATTGAATTAGATTCAGCTCAAGTTACGTCTATCTCTGGAGCTTGGTATGATTCTTTTGTGAGTTCAAACTCATGATTGAATTAGAAGGTCTTTATGATAAAATAATGGAAAGCGAACGACATGAAATTATTGAAGTACTATCTTTTATTCAAACAGAATATCCAGATGTGTTTGCAGAAGTTGTAGAACGTATTGAAGAAATTATTTAAGAAGAGATTATATTATGGACTTAGATACTGCAATTTTAGATTGCCAAAATAATATTTTTGCAACTCCGGTGTGGGGTTTTTATTTAAATACAGAAAAATATCATGTTTCTGACTATATCGAATATATTAATGAAATGTGTGAGAATCAATCTTCTGTAAAAAAAAGTAATTATGGAGGTTGGCAATCGCATGATGATTTGCATAAAGAAGGAATATTTCAAGAATTAAAGAATAGTATAGATCATGTTGTTAATAAATGTGTTCCTAATACCAACATAGAATCTTTGTGGGCAAATGTAAATAATCATAAAGATTTTAATATGCAACATAATCATGAAGGCCTTTTATCTGGAGTTTTTTATTTAAAAGTTCCTGAAAATAGCGGCAATTTAGTTTTAGTAAATCCTAAACCTAAAATGAATCATTGTTACTATTCTAAAACGTTAAGTCAATACATACCTAGTCTTAATCATGATTTTGTTATTAAACCTGAACCTTTGGCTGTAGTAATTTTTCCAAGTTGGCTCGAGCATTATGTTGAACCTAACTTGTCAAAGAGCTCAAGAATAAGTGTTAGTTTTAATATTGAAATTAAAAAATGAGTAAATCAGTAAATTTAAATAGTTCTGAATATATATTTGCTGAAAATATGTTTGGTGGTGATAAGAATAATAATGTCACTTTAGATCATTATTTGTTAGTTATACCTTTTGATTTTCAAGAATTAAATAGAATTCATAAATCATATATGATACAAAAATTCAAACGTGATAGATTAGAGGGTCCTTCATATGATTTACAGAAAAAAGGATATAACACATTATATGATGATGAAGCATATACGTCGATTATAAGCAAAGCTTTTACTGCTATAGTCAAAGAAAATTTTATAGTTTCATCACAACTTGCACCTATAAAAACTTGGATATACGTTCAAAATAAAGAAAATTGGAGTAGTGTTTGGCATACACATACATCGACATCAACAGTTAATGCGGTTTTTTATATAAATCCACCAGAAAAAGGAGGAGGCCTTAGTCTCAGACTAAATGGTGTAGAAACTACTATACAACCAAAGCCTAATTATCTTTACGTGTTTCCGTATTGGATGGAACATAAACCTAATCCACAGGAAGATGAAGATTGGCGAATAAGTGTAAATATTGAATATGTGTGCTCTCAAAGGGCAATAGTAAAAGAAACAGGAGTAGTATGGTAAATTCAAACTATTTTTTTTATAAATAGATAAAAATACTTAAGGACTAAACATGGCAAATCCAAATTCCAGAGCTACATTAATAGATTATTGTAAAAGGCGATTAGGTGATCCCGTTATAGAAATAAATGTTGATGAAGATCAAGTTGAAGATAGAGTAGATGAAGCTCTACAGTATTATCAAGAATTTCATTCTGACGCCACTGTAAGAACATATTTAAAACATTTGATAACTGGCACTGATGTTTCGAATGAATATATATCTGTAAATTCAAATATTTTATTTGTTTCAAAGATGTTTCCTTTAACGAGTACTTTTAACAATTCTAGAAACTTTTTTGATATTAAATATCAAATGATGTTAAACGATATCGCTGATCTTATGAATTTTGCAGGAGATCTTGCATATTATGAGCAGATGCAGCAATATTTATCTTTATTAGACATGAAATTAAATGGTCATCCACAAGTACAATTTTCAAGAAAGCAAAATAGATTATATATCTTTGGTGATTTTGCCGATAATGACATTAAAGCTGGTGACTATATAGTTGCTGAAGTTTACAGCATAGTGGACCCTAATGCACATACGTCTGTATACAATGATATGTTCTTAAAAGAATATACAACTGCATTGATAAAACAACAATGGGGTGCTAATTTAATTAAATTTGAAGGAATGCAGTTACCCGGAGGAGTTATATTAAACGGTAGACAAATATATGATGATGCAACTTCTGAGATAGCTACTCTTAGAGAAAATTTAAGATTAGAACACGAGTTTCCACCAGACTTTTTCGTAGGTTAATATGAGAAATCTTTATTTTTCTGATAAAGTTAGATCAGAACAAAAATTATACGAAGATATTATAATAGAATCTTTAAAGATCTATGGGCAAGATGTTTATTATATTCCACGAGATCTTGTTCAAGAAGATAAAATTTTTGGAGATGATGTTCCTTCAAGATTTAATTCGGCTCACAAAATTGAAATGTACATTGAAAATGTTGAAGGGTTTGATGGTGAAGGTGATCTATTTACACGCTTTGGTGTAGAAATAAGAGATGAAGCAACGTTTGTAGTTTCGCGAAATAGATGGTCTCAACAAGTTGCTAAATTTGATAGTGGCATAACATCAGTAAGGCCTTTAGAAGGAGATTTAATTTATTTACCTTTATCGAAAAAATTATTTGAAATATCTCATGTAGAGCACGAACAACCTTTTTATCAACTAAGCAACTTACCAGTATTTAAATTAAGAACACGTTTATTCGAATATAACAATGAAGATCTCGATACAGGTGTTACTGAAGTAGATAAGATAGAACTTGATTACGCATACAAATACATACTAACTTTAGATGGAACAAGTGGCATAATAACTGTTGGCGAAAAAGCTACACAAACTCTTTCAAGTGGAGTAACCATAAGTGGAGAAGTGGCTAAATGGTCAGATTCTGATCAAAAATTACACTTAATACATGTAGATACTAGTGATGATAAGTATCATACATTTGTTACAGGCACAAATATTACAATAAGTGCACAATCTGGAAGTCCAACTGAAAGAATTGGAGATTCTGCGTACAACGTAACAGCAATTGCTGAAGATAATCAACTTTCTTCAAATGAGCAAAATACAGATTTTTCAACGGGTACTGACTTTATAGATTTTAGCGAGTCAAATCCATTTGGCGATGTGAGTAGTAACTAATGTTCGGTAATCATTTCTATCATGCAAAAACCAAAAAAGCAGTTGCGTTATTTGGTAGATTATTTAATAACATCTATGTGGTGAGAGTTAATAATCAAGTAAAGGTTCCACTATCATACGCACCTAAACAGAAATATCTTGAAAGAATAAGAGAAAATCCTGATTTAAGTGCTAATTCTCAAGTTGCAATCAAGTTGCCAAGGATGTCATTTGAAATTACGTCAATTGCTTATGACGCTTCTAGACAACTGCAAAAAGTTTCCACATTTAATACAAGAGCATCAGATTCTAATGTAAATAAAAGACAAAAATTTTTTACACCCGTTCCATACTCAATTAACTTTCAATTAAATGTTTACGCTAAATCACAAGATGACGCTTTGCAGATCGTTGAACAAATACTGCCAACATTCAATCCTCAATATTCAATAACAATAAAACCTTTTTCTACAGAATATCCGGGGCTAGTTGAAGATATTCCTATTATAATACAAAGTGTATCATTTAGTGATGACTTTGAAGGATCTATGGAACAAAGGCGTACAATAATATACAGCATGGACTTTGAGATGAAGATAAGTTATCATGGTCCGATTGCTGATACCAACGTCATTCGTAGTAGCGTTGCAAAAGTATTTGATATTAATGCAGGACTAAAAGATTCTGACATTGGTATGGAAACAATAACAGTGACACCGAATCCCATTAGCGTAATTGGATTAGCTGATAGTGATTTTGGCTTCACAACAACAATAGTGGATAGCGCATAATGTATGAATATAGATGTAAAATAATAAAAATAATTGATGGTGACACAGTTGACGTGGATATTGATTTAGGTTTTGGTGTGTGGATGCACAAAGAAAGAGTTAGGCTTTATGGAATTGATACTCCCGAATCAAGAACACGCGACTTAGAAGAAAAAAAGTACGGATTGGCAGCAAAGAAATTTTTAACTGGAATGTTAGATGATGAAGGTGGCATAATATTAAAGACACATAAAGATAAAACAGGCAAGTTTGGCAGAATACTTGGCGAATTATGGAGAACCACTGACTACGCCGATCAGTCTATAAATGATTATATGATAGAGAAACATCATGCAGTTGCATATTACGGTCAATCTAAACAAGATATTGAAGAACAACATGTTAAGAATCGAGAGTTTGTTACATTAAATGAGTAATAAAGACGAAATGAAACAGTTCTTTCCTCCTGAAGAAAAGAATGTTGATAATGATTACAAATACTCAAGAGACACATATTATGAACTCGTGGAAAAAGGTAAACAAAGTTTAGAGTTAATGATTGAAGTCGCTCGAGAAAGCGAACACCCGCGTGCATTTGAAGTGTTATCAGGTATGATTAAAAACATTTCAGATGTTAATGACAGATTAATGGATTTAAACAAAAAGAAAAAAGACTTAGATAGAAAAGAAGAGATTAAAAAAATCGCAAACACTACAAACAATCTCTTTGTTGGGTCAACATCTGAATTACAAAAATTACTTAAGAATGAAACGGACCTAGTTAATGTTACACCAAAATCAAAATGAAAACTATCTAGGCAATCC
>MDSY01037144.1_pt1 | contig 12110 bp, 10 predicted proteins | sample 811131 | NCBI WGS metagenome assembly MDSY01 (sample SAMN05326643, study PRJNA326480) | marine metagenome | isolation source: seawater | place: Atlantic Ocean: South West | collected 2010
CCTAACCCCCCCCCTCTAACCCCCCCCGCAGCTCCACCTGCTCACCACACAGCCGGACGTCTATGCCGACTTGATCAAGTCGGCTGCTGGTGGGGGAGGATAGGCCACTTCCTAGGAGGGTAGACTTAAGGCATCAGCGGAGGGTTAGGGACTCAGAGTCGCCTTGTTTTCAGATCCAGGTGGTGACGAGTGGAGGCGATTCACTGCACACTTTGTTCGAGTATGATATCGTGCGATATCAAACAGGAAGAATATGCCTTACTACATAGGTATGTGTGAAAACCTTCTTGTACAGGTTAAGCCCCCAAATAACCTGGAAACACGTATGTATATAGGGATGCTAATGTACTCCTCCTGCTGTACACGAATAAAAGATAAAACAGCAGGGCTACATGTACACTAGGTCCTACCAGGTTTATAATAGAACACACAGATCACAGATAAAAAAGAGTTACATACGAGTAGTCCTAACAAAAAATAACAACAATGCAAAACTTGCCTTGTTCCTAGAAATTTGCTCGCAAAATCGCCATGCCCATTGGCGCTTCTCCAGGTGGTAACCGGCTGAGTGCTCGTCACCTCTTCTTGACGGGGCAGCCGGGCGTGGGGAAGACGACGCTGGTGCGTCAGCTGGCGGCGCTTGCTCCATGCGGCGGCTTCTACACCGAGGAGTGCCGCAAGCAGGGCGTGCGCGTCGGCTTCGACGTCGTGACGATCGCTGGCGCGCGTGGCCCTCTGGCGCGCGAGGGCCGCGGCAAGGCGATGGTGGGCAAGTACGCGGTGGACGTGGCGAGCTTTGAGCACCTCGCGCTCCCCACTCTCGACGAGGCCATCGACTCCACCTCCTCATCCACCTCCTCATCCAGCTCGTCCCTCCTCTGCTGTAGTCTAGATGAGGTTGGCAAGATGGAACTCCACTCTCATCTCTTCCTCCCCAAAGTGGAGGCGCTGCTGGGCTCTGGGCCACTCGTGCTTGGGACGATCCCAATGCCACGGTACGGCCATAAGATTCCCGAGGTCGAGGCGATTCGTGCGCGCCCAGCCGTCGCCGTCGTCAAGCTCACGAAATCGAATCGAGACGCTGCGGCAGCGGCGTGCATCGCGCTCGTCAGAGAGTATGCAGCGAGTGCGACACGTGGCGAGGCGATCGATGTGTCGACACTCACAGAGTTCCTCGAGGAAGGACAGGCCGAGAAACTCACTGCTCGCGAGACGCCGACGCTCGTCACGCCCGCCGAGTCTGCGAAGACGCAGAAAGTGATCGCGAAAGTGATCGCGAAAGTGACGCCATCAACGCACCGCACGGCGTCCTCGAAGCCAACCAGGGTGACTCGAATCAAAGGAGCGGCGGGTGCCTCTATCGATCCATACGACTCCCACTCATACGGCTCCCACGACTCCCACTCATGCGGTCCGCTCATCGGAACCGATCCTCCACCACACGCTTTACTCGTTGGCGAAACTGGCTCACCCCTTCCGGAGCGGACGGGTTTCGAATATAGCGAGCGGAGCATGTGGAAGGTTATAGCAACGGCACTCGAGCTTGGCTCGGCAGATTTTCCATCCGTCCGGGATGCGCTCTTGGGCGCTGGCGTCGGCGTCTGGGACGTTCTCGCCGATGCGCATCAATCAAAGGTCAAGCAAGCAACGGGTAAAGCAACGGGTGCGGCCAGAATGTGCTCGTCCAACGGAAGATGCGAGCGCGCGAATGAGATCGAAACGCTTCTGGCCTCGCAGCCCACTATTCGCAAGATTTGCTTCATCGGAGCCAAGGCCAAGGCGGCGTTTCTTCGGCATCACTCGCACGCCGAGAGCGGCGGCGGCAGCGGCGGCAGCGGCGGCCGCGGCGGCTATGATGGGGTTGGGGTTGAAGCGTATGCAGGAGACGAAGCGTCCTCGAGCGTGCAGAAGCGGGCGCGGCATGGCTCCGTTGCTCGTCGACAGACCCACCTCGCGCTTGCAGGCCGTGATGTTGAGTTGGTCGTGCTGCCGTCGTCGAGTCGAGCGAACACGATGCCGCTCGATGACAAGGTGCGAGCGTGGGCTCAAGAGCTTGGGATCTGAGAGCGCCTGGGTAGATAAGCGACAATTTCTTGGTCTGGAGGTCTTGTAGATCGAGATGTATTGTTCTAACGGGGGTTGCGTCACGGCTGCAGGCCATTTTCGCCTGTGGGTAATGGTTGATTTGTTCTCCACAGTGAAAGTATGTACAAAAGTGTCACACCCTGACTCTCTAATACCTGGTAACCTATGTGACACTACTAATATCCGTCAGTCCGATTGGGGTTTCGGTTGATGGCCGCCCTGGTGGCGCTCGCCCTCGTGGTGGGCGTCTCTGCAGATGGGCCGCAAGGGGCAGCTGCGGACATACCCGTGTCGTGGAAGTGGGAGCGCCAGGCTCCCTTCAGCGAGGAGGAGCTTGAGAAGGCTGTCACGTCGCTGCGCAACCTTGCGCCCCGAGCGCTCACGGTGCCCGTCACGTCCGAGGCGCGGCTGCGTCAGCTGCTCAAGGACTCTGCGCACGAGTCGCACGAGGACTGGGCACAGACCGAGTTCGCCTCGCGCGCCCTCGGCAAGATCATCAAGGGTCCAGGCGATCCCACGTTTGATCGGATCTTCCGCGCAGTGATGACTCGCGGCTACTGGGACGAGGCGAACGAGGCTGCGAGTGAGCGCATGTCTGACCCGCTGCGCAAGTATGAGATGCCGTGGGTCGTCCTCGTCTCCGGCCTCAGCGGCATCCGCAAGACGACCACCATGTACCAGCCGTGGTTTAAGCTCGTGCTGAAGCAAGCACTCGGCTCTCGATACACTGCGCCCAAGGACGAGCTGCCGGATGGCTTCGACTCCTTCTACAGGCAGCTGGACTACATTGTGGCGACGGTGGCGAATGAGGACTTTAGAGGCCTCTACCACAACCACTCACGCCAGGAGGGCTATCAAGAGAGCGGCGGCGAGGGCTACGCTGGCGACAGGACCGATCTGATGGAAGGCTACTCGGCTGAGGAGGTTGCTGCGTACTCGCATGCCAAGACGAAGCTCTTCCGCCGGTACCGGACGTATGCGGAGATGGTGGGTGCCATCTTCATCAAGGAAGCCATCAAGCGCAAACTCAACGTGATCCTCGAAACCTCAGGGGCCGACACGAACGCGTACGAGTATGTCGACCACTTCTTCCCCTCTGGCTCCGGATACCGTAAGCTGGTGATCCACTTCGAGCTGGTGCCCGACATCAAGTACGCGGTGCATTCGGTGGACACGCGCATGCGCTGCGAGATGGCCGATGGACTCAACAGCCTCGAGCGAGGCGACGTCGACCTGCTCGTCCGTGCGAACGCGGGCGGCGCGCCGTACGGTTACGCAAAGCTCCGGGCTGTGCAGCGTGCTTCAGCGGAGACGTGGACCAAGGTGAGTCACACGACGCGCCAGGGCGCGTCCAAGGCGCAGCTGCATTCGAACTGGTTCAAGGCAGAGCTCACCGTTTCCGCAGAGACCCTCGGCCACTCGTGGACCGTGAGCGCCGGAAACGCGCGCGAGGCCTTCATCCTTTGCCGGCTCAACCGCGCCTTCTGTCCGGAGCAGTTCCCCTTCATGCTGTTCGGGGTGCAGGACAAGGACAAGGGGCGCGCGAAACCGTGCGAGCTCGCCGGCGACGAAGTCTCCATCGAGCAGTGGAAGCCTTGGATCACAGAGTGGCACGAAAGGCTAGACCGCTGGCTGCTCACAGTGAGAGAGCCAGACTACTGGCGGCAGTGCGCTGGGGCGCTCGGTGTCTTCCTGAGCGGGAGGCTGACTGCTGCGACGCTCTCGCTCGGAATCGCAAAGGCAAAGCAGCCCGCCGTCTGGCTCCGACAGTACGCGCCTCCTCCACCGCCACTACCCACCGACCGCACCTCGTGTGACGCCGTACCGCAGCGTGCAGAGGAGACGCAGTTGCCTGACTTCCCAGAGATGCCACGGAGCGAGTATCAGTTGATACCGCTCCCTCAGCTCGCGCCGCAGCTCGTCCCTAGGTGGTCGCGAGGGGAGCCGCTCTTGCTCAAGGAGGGGGGCAAGCCGCCCAAGCAGCGCAAGGGGGGTGGGGGGCGGTATGGGTTCAGATCGACAAGGGAGTCTGAGACACGGCGTATTCGCCGTTTCGATGGGAGGCGCAACTGGCATCGTCACGGGCGTCCTCCTGCTCTGCGGCCTCAGGCTGCGCAGACATCGTGGCGCCAGGGTTCGACTACGGCTCGGCCGACTTCAGATCTGATTCCGAGAGGTATTCAGAACTCGATCTCTGTCTCTCTCATCTGGCGCGCGCCGATACATATAGCAGGCACATGTCTACGCACAGGTAGCAGGTACGCATACGGCATGGACGTGTACGTTTAAATGCAAATTGTCAAATATGATCAAGTCAAAGTATTCGTATTCGAACATTCAATTTTCGAATTTCAATTAACAATATTTATATTAGGAATTCCTGCAAATATAAAATAATTATTGAATGATTTATTGATTTTGATTATAAATAATTGTGATATTTTGTATTTACATTTAGGTATTTGTATTGCTAATATTGGTATTGAATACCCTTGCTTCTGAATAGGCTATTGGTGATATATAAATATAGGAACCTAAATACGTATACACTTATTTGACGTCTGCGTTAAGAATTACAAAATGAAAATTCAAATTGATGAAAATATCGAAATTATTGTGGTAAATAAGAATAGCCAAAATTCAAATTATACGAATACCAACTTCAGCAATTTTGCAATTCGAATTCTAATTTCAATACCAATTCAATACGAATATAATACGAATACGGCTACGGCCTGACGCACGCGCGGAGAGCGGGCGAGAAATAAACGCGCGTATAAACGCAAAGCTGTCCTGAGCATGCAACGGCATCAGAATGAGACTGGCATTCACATATACATGTGTATGTATGATTCAAGCGCGCTGCCGGGCGCCGGTTATATACCCGCGCACCTCCGCCAGCGCCAACATTGAACATACTCATACGTTTGCCATATATTATTATTTCTATTTGTATCAAAATGATGTACGCGTCTCGGCTACTTACGCGTGCGTTTGGAGGCGTGAATGCAAAACGCTGATGCTCATCGAACACTCGACCAATCAGCACTTGTACAGATTGGATGAGGAGTCCAAGCTACATGGGCAATTACAAAAAAAGGGATTCGAACCGGCGGGAGGTGAAGCGGGAAGGCGACAAAGCAGTGAGCAGTGGTTGACAAAGCTGTGAGCAGTGGTTGCCCTGTCGGCGAGCTGAATGGCGGGGCGATGAGGACTATGCGGCTAGTCTGCAGCCGCAGCAATTCTCGCCGCTAGTGCCTCGCTATCTATGCAAACGCGCACTGCATTGGGTCCTGCAGTCACGACCGTTACGGAGACGCTCGATGCAGACTCGGAGCTCTCAGAGCTGGTGGTGGGCTCGACTTTTGTGGACACGTCGACCACCCGCAGCCCCATCTCACTGGCTAGGTCCATGATGTTCAGGTCCGTCATCTCAATGGCACTATGCTTCCTGCTCTCGCCGGCTTCAAAAAAAGCTTCTCTTTTTCTTGGTTGGTTTATTTGATTTCGTCACTCTTGTCAAGACGAAGCAGGCTCAACCACGGCGAGCTTTTTTACCTAACACCTTTTTCTGGATATCTTTGTGCCTCTACTCCTACTGATTCCACATGGCAGAGCGCTCGTGTGCGGGTGGGGCGCGCTCGCGTGGCGGCGGGCTGCGGCTGGCGCTGCGGCTGCGTGGTGGCGGGGGAGATGGCGGTGTCTACCCGCTCACCCACGCCGAGATGCAGTGGATGACGCCTAGCGGCGTCGGCGGCGGCGGCAAGGCTTGGACGCACCAGTGGGCAGATAAAATCGGGGAGGAGACTCGGCGGCTTGACAAGGCGTGCAACTGCGCCATGTCGGACAAGCCTCTGAAGGCACCGATCGTCGTCACTGACCTCGGCAGCCTCTGCAACAAGGAAGACCTCATCGAGGCCCTCCTCTCCAAATCTCTCCCGCCTGACCTCCAGCATGTGAAGAGTCTTAAGGATGTGAGCACGGCGACGCTGCACGGTAACCCGAACTATACGGGCGAGGATCTGAAGGCTGGCTTTGCGGATGGATCGTTCGTCGATGTGCCCTACCGCTGCCCAGTCGCTGATCTCCCATTCAACGGCCGATTCCCGTTTGTCTTCCTGAGGCCTTCCGGACACATTGTCTCTGAGCGTGCCTTCAAAGAATTGGGCGGCAGAAAGTGTCCGGTCACAGAGGAGCCGGTAGGGGAGGATGATGTGATTCCTCTCAATGGTGATGAGGAGCAGCGCGAGGCACTCGCCGAGCGCGCCGCCCTCCGCAGGGCCGCACTCAAGGAGGCCAACAAGAAGAAGAAGCAGGCCGCCTCCGCTACAACGGCCGCCTCCGCTACAACGGCCGCCTCCGCTACGACGGCCGCAGCGGCGCAGCCAACTGGGAGCTGCGCCGGGTCGACTTCGGCTGTGGGAGGCTCGAGCACGGGTCGTGGGGGAGCGGAAGCCGCGGGGGGGTCAGTCCGCTCAAAGGGAGCCGTCGGCGCTTCGGTATCGGCAGCGAAGAGGGCGGCTCATAAGTCGGCGTCGGGATCGAAGCGCAAGGCCGAGTGGGAGGAGGTGGTTGCATCGAAGAGCTCGTCTTCTGCGGTGTACAAGTCGCTCTTTGTGTCCAAGGAGGACCGTGAAAAAGAGCTCTCGCAGGGGAATAACAACTTTTGCGCTCGTGGCATCCCAATGTCACTCTCGAGATCTACAAAGTTCACAATGTGAATGTGAAATCGGCATCGGTGTCACACATGGAAAGGACGGGGCATTCGAGACATTGAGTAGAGTAATACTAATAGTAACAGAAGCAGCTGCAGCTGGGTTTCGGAAGAGTTAGAGTATACTACACAGTTACTACGGGGGTCGTGCCAGATGTCAGAACTTCCAGTGGAGTCATGGAGCAATGGACCATTGCATTAGCGTCATGATTTTATTACTAGTATGTAGTCATACAAATAGAGACACTAGTCATACAGTCCCTAGTACCTAATATAGTACAAGAAGTTTGTCAATTATAAGTTACGCCTGCTGCTGCACTAAAATTTATTTTAATATTAATACTAATACTTGTACTAACACTTGAGTAATTACTTTTACTTAAACTTAAAGTATATAAATATATATATATCTATCGCATATAATAATATAAGCCTATAAGTTAATTAGAATGTGAAGGCGTTTGCTCTTTTGTAGGAACCCCTTGCAGGATTCAGACACAAGACACTGTCTTCGTATCCCCTGGCTCTACTTGATGCGTCGCTTCATGCGGTCTCGAGGGGTACCCTCCTCTCGAGCGCCGCTGCTGCTCCTCCCTGTGAGAACCAGTTGCTGTCACCCTCAATCTTCTCGAACCCCGCCTCAATGGCGTCGAGTGTGGGGCGCTCGGCGCTGCGCCCGTGCACCTTTGGAGCACCCGTGGAGCCTGCAGCGCCCAGCTCCCAGGAGGAAGGGTAGGCACGGTAGAGGAGACCCCCCCTCCATTCTGGGTGGGGGTTATCCTGCAAGCAAAATACTGACTCAAAGGCGAAACGGCCTGGTGCGCCGCCGGGTAGTGTGGACTGGCTCTGCGCAGGATTGAGTAGCACGACAACAGCGTTACTGCCGAGCTCCTCAGAGATTGGTGCCAGCTCACGCAGCGTCTGCGTGCTGGCGGAAGAGACGATGAGCACTTTTGGCGCTTCCGTCACACGGCTCCTGGTGGCAGCTCCAAAGCCGCCGCCTCCGGAGGCTGGCATGGCCTTGGCGAGGGAGTCGACGACGCGCGGGGTCAACTTCGAGCGCGCCCACTCCCGCTCCGTTGCTTTCACCTGCTTCGAGTCACGCATCACGCAGGCACACTGCGCGCCGTATGCCTGGAACATCTCGACGAAGAGGAAGGCGAGCTCGCGTTCGGCGAGGCCACGAACGGATGCGCTAGGCGTAGCGGAGGGATCACCAAGAAGCTGCTTGGCGACCTCCTTGCCAAAGAGACCGAAGCACAGACCAGGAGGGGTCGTCACCTCGAGACGGTACTGCCGCGACTGCAACGCCGCTTGCACAGCGACACTCATCTCGGTGGCCACCTCCTTTGGGCTGGTGGGTAGCGCCATCTGCACGGCATGCATCTTCGTGCGCCACTCCCTCTGGATGCTAGGCACCGCCGGAATCGATAGTGCGCCCACGCTCACAACAGCCAGCATGCTCGGCCACAGCATACCTAAAAAATCGTGCGTGAAGGAAGGAACCACCTTTAGGAACCTGCTGGTAACTTTTTACTATGTACTAGTATAAAACAGTAAGGTTTTTTACATGTGGTCGCAGCTGCGCCGAGGGACGGCGCCCACGCTGGGAGCCCTGCCGTGGCGGCAGCGGGTGTGTGCAGCGAAACCGCGCAGCCTGGTCCTCGTGCGCTGCCTCCAGCGCGTCGGGCGCCCATCGCAGACGGAGCACTGCTTGCTGGTGCCTGCTGGGCAGCTGCAGCTGCAGCAGCGCGGCCAGCTGCAGCAGCGCGGCCAGCTGCAGCAACGGAGCTGGCCCAGCCGCTGTTGCAGCTCCGATTCCAAGAGCGGGTCTGGCTCTGGATCCGGCTCCACCCAACACTCCAGCTCGTCCAGCGACTTCACTGACATGACCACCGACGGCTGGTTGCGCTGGCTCCCTGCGTCCGCACTCCCTTACGCTCAGCTTGCTCGGCTGGACCGGCCGATCGGCACGTGGCTGCTGCTCTGGCCTTGCCTGTGGAGTATCAGTCTCGCCACCCCCGCCGGCGCCCTCCCCGACCTTGGTATATGCGCCCTCTTTAGCGCCGGCGCCGTGCTCATGCGCGGCGCCGTCTGCACTGTCAACGATCTATGGGACCGCGATCTTGATAAGCATGTGGAGCGTACCCGCGACCGTCCACTAGCCTCCGGTGCACTCTCAGTGCGTCAAGCGCTCGGCTTTCTCAGCCTCCAGCTCAGCCTCGCCCTCGGTGTTCTCGTCTCCCTCCCGCCGCCTGCCGTTGCTTGTGGGCTGCTCGCCACGCCTCTCTGGGCCTTCTACCCGCTTGCGAAGCGATACACGGACTGGCCTCAGCTGGTGCTCGGGCTGGCGATCAATTGGGGCGCGCTCCTCGGGTGGGTCGCAGTGAACGGCACCAACATTGACTCCTCCGTAGTCGCGCCGCTCTATGCTGCCTCCGTACTCTGGACGCTACATTACGATACGGTCTATGCGCACCAGGATAAACGTGACGACGTGCGCGCGGGCGTGCGCTCGACAGCGCTACGACTTGGGGAGCATAACGGCATCTTTCTCAGCAGCTGCTGCGTTGGCGCCGTCGGCTCGCTCGCGCTCTCTGGCGCAGCCGCCGGCCTCGGGCCAGCGTATTTTGCGGGAATCGGCGGTAGCGGCGCACACCTCGCCTGGCAGCTGCGTCACTTGGAGCTCGGAAAGCGCGAGAGCTGCCTCGCCGTCTTCCGCTCGAATCGAGACTTTGGCGCAATCGTCTGGCTTGCCATCGTTGCTGGAAAGTACTTGCAGGAGGGGTGACAACGACGACGCGGTTTAAATACTTGAGTGGTTCAATTGGTTATTGAATGCGTCATGTTTTTATTTTAAAGACAATGTGGAGTATAATTGAAATTGTGATAAAATATTAGTATACTAAAAACGCCCGGAAGGAAAAACAAGCTGAGGACGAACACACCGGACACGACAAGCCAAAGGCGAAAGCCGATGGATGAGTTAACTATTACTATATATCCGGAAATTACGTTGAAAAGTACATGGAAGAATTCAGATTGCAGCCTGAGTTTCAAGTACGCTTAACTTGAACTGCGCCTACCTACGGAGGCCTACCTTACGGAGGCCAACCTCGCTACGGAGGCTGTACCCGGAAAGCCGCCCAATACCCTCCACCGACACCCCACCCCAGCAAGATGCACATGAGCCATTCTCTCCTTGCGAATGCTGCGGCGATCGCCCCGCCCGCCGCGCAGCCCAGAGACGGGTCAAAGAATCGACACAGCGCAGTTCCCATTTGGAGGCTGCGCAGCATCAGTCCGGCGAGGAAGGTCATGCGCGGTGTGTACCCGGCGCCGAGGAGTGCTCCGACTTTGGATGCGCGTCGGCGGCGTTTGGCGATGGCAGCTCGGATGCCGCGGGTACCTTCGCCCGGCTCGGGTGGCCGCAGCCGTATGGCAGACCACTCGTCAGTGCGAACAGACTCGATGGCATTCTTCGTCGTTACGGAGAGGATGGCCAGGTGGATGATTCTCTCCAACGGGGCGCGATTGAACTTGACACGCTGGTCCACGACCCACGCGCACAATGGCTTCTGTGGCGGGGATGACGGAATCGAAGCAGGCCCTGCGGTGGCGGCGGCCAGGCAGACGTGGAGGAGGACGGATCTCATGGCGGCTGCTACTTTTTACTATGTAGAAACATTTTAATCGAAGCAAGGAGGGGGGTTCCTTTGGAAGGAATCGTTCTATATATAAGACGTGCCTTTTTTTGTTAATTGAGATCATCTTGCAGACGCTGCTATTATTCCATCGGCGAATTCCCAAAATTTGCTACACCCGTGCCTGGGGCCGTCCAAAGTTTACCGAAACATGGCAAACAAAACGTGGCCTCGCAGCCGGCGATCTCGCCCCCCCACGGGGTCGCCTGACGCGAAGGGTGGCGGGGCTGGGGAGACACCGTCACGACGGTCGTTTGCGGATGCGCCGGGCTACCCTCTGTGCGACGAGGGAGCCGACTTAAAATCGCTGAGCTCGGACGTGACCCTCAGCAGCAGCAGCAGCGCCAGCAGCAGCGAGAGCTTGGCCATGAGCAGCTTCGCTCCCCTGCCCACGTGCGCGCCAACGCCATCGGAGTGGCAGCGAATGGGCGCATTCCATACCCCGGGAGCGCGCTGGGCCGACCTCACCGCCCTCTCACTCCTCGGTCAAGGTGAATTCTGCGCAGTTTACGCCACCGAGCTCGATGGGAAGCCTATCGCCCTCAAGGTGCTTCGCAAGACGATGCAGAAGTTTGCGAGGTCGATCTCGGATTTCAACCTGGAGATCCAGCTCATGAGCCGCTTGAATCACCCAAACGTCGTCAGGCCGCTCGCCGCCGGCCTCCACCCATGCGGGCTGCCGTTTCTTTGCCTTGAGCGTCTCGCGACGACACTTGCGGACGAGCTGCCAAAGCCCGTGGACGCGGTGCCCTTCTGGAAGCGGATATCGGCGGTGAGGCGCTGGCCGCTCAAACGAGCCATCAACTACGCCAAAGAGCTCGCCGCCGCGCTCGCCTATTGCCACCACCATGCGTTTGACGGGTACCGCGTATTGCACCGAGACCTCAAACCGAAGAATATAGGCATCACCCAATCGGGTCGGCTGGTGCTCTTCGACTTTGGGCTGGCGGCTGTGTGGAAGGTGGGCGACGACGACGAGGCTGGCAAGGAGAAACGCCGGCTCACTGGGGAGACCGGTAGTCTCCGCTACATGGCCCCAGAGATGGCGCTCAATCATCCGTACAACCACAAGTCGGAGGTCTTCTCGTTTGGCAGGTACGAACTCAGACCCATTTGGCCCCTGTGTCATGCCGTACTTTTCCCCATGCATTACCGCCATGTTTCTCCCCAACTCCACCATGTTTCTCCCCTCCTTTCCACTCGCAGCATTCTCTACGAGATGGGCTCTCACAAGCGGCCGTTTGCGGGGATGGACGAGGACATGTATTTGAACGAGATCTGCTCGAGCTCCAAGCGACCTGATCCGCCAAAGTCATGGCCGGATGAGCTCGCACAGCTGCTCCGACGGTGCTGGGATGCCGACCTCGACCTCCGTCCAGACTTTCTCGAGGTACAGGACATTCTCAACAAGATGGTCGAGTTCAGCTAGCCGAGAGGACGTTACGACAGTTACGGAGTAGGAACTCCAAGAGCAGTTGGGGGGAGGGGGGAGGAGTATCAGTATGGGTGGGGAGTGGCAAGCTTGCAAACCAAGAAGCACTGAATGTTCATCTTTAAGTTCGGCTCGAGAGTTGATTCTTTTGTAACAATTGCATTGAATCTATATA
>MDSY01064052.1_pt1 | contig 12109 bp, 13 predicted proteins | sample 811131 | NCBI WGS metagenome assembly MDSY01 (sample SAMN05326643, study PRJNA326480) | marine metagenome | isolation source: seawater | place: Atlantic Ocean: South West | collected 2010
TCAGAACCAATGGATAGCATTGAGGACAATACTGAAATCGATAAAGAAGAAAAAACAGCAGAAACAAAGCCTCCATCTTCTGGTATTGATGAAATTAACGAAGACGATTTAAATGACTAAAGAAAGGATTATATCTACTACGGATCGAACCTACTTTCAGCTTTGCCAATCCATATTGTCAATGAATGAGATCCCGTTTCAAATTTCGAGCACAGTGGACTCTATGTTTAATGATTTTGGCACATTCGAAATCTATGTAAACGAACAAGACAAGGACAAGGCAATTGATGTATTAAACAATCATGAAGACGCTGCTGACGCGTAGTATTTCAGGGCTAATTTTTGTAGCCCTCGTAGTTCTTAGCTTAACGCTAGATCCGATATTCTTTTTGGGCTTCATCTCTATGGTTGTTTGTATCGGTTTATTTGAGTTCCATAAGTTATTCTCAATAGAAAATCAGTTCCAACATCCATGGCTAATTACTGTTTTATTGGGCTTTATGAGCTTTTTAAGCTTGGTACTTCCCTCCTACTTAATCTATACTTTCCGTTTCAATCTGACATTACTTGTTCCTGTTTTAATTTTATGCTACGGCTTACTTCAACTATTAATTTATAAAGAGAAATCAAGGAGCTTCTTTTTATTTTTAGCTGCAATATTATATATCGTTGTTCCCTTTTATTTGGCATTTGAAATTCACCTAAAAGATACTGGAACGATTCCTATCATTCTTGGTGTATTCTTGTTGGTTTGGACAAATGATACATTTGCATATTTGTCTGGAAACTTATTGGGCAAGCATAAGCTCTATGAAAAGGTTTCTCCAAACAAAACATGGGAAGGTTTTGCAGGGGGGATTACGTTTTCAATAATTGTAGGCTTTGTTCTCGATCATTATCTCTACATGGATGCGGGATATGCTTCATATTTTTGGACAAAAGCAGCTGTGTTCATTGCTCCATCAGCTGTAGCTGGGGATCTTTTTCAGTCAGCCCTTAAAAGAAGAATGAGTGTGAAAGACACAGGGAATATCATGCCTGGTCACGGAGGAGTTTTGGATCGATTTGATGCGATGCTCTTTGCACTTCCTGTTTTTTTCCTTTTACTTTATTTTGGAGCAATATAATTAACTTAGACAATGACTTTACACAGAGAAGGAACAAAAATTATATTTACAAGTACTGCAATTTGTATAATTCTAGGCGTATTAAATGGACTTTATCTTTTCCCTATTTCTAACATTCTTGGTTATGTTTTTTATGCCCTATTATTGGCTATGCTGATTTTGGTTGTTCAATTCTTCCGCATACCCAAAAGGGAAAACACATACCAACAAAAAGAAATCACTTGCCCTGCAGATGGAAAAGTAGTCGTCATCGAGGAGACAACAGAAACAGAATACTTCAAGGATAAAAGAATACAAGTTTCCATTTTCATGTCACCATTGAACGTACATGCCAATTATTATCCAATAAAGGGGACATTACCTTTTGTTAAATACCACCCAGGAAAATTTTTAGTTGCTTGGCATCCTAAGAGCAGTACCGACAATGAAAGAACCACAATTGTCGTAAAAAATGATGATGGCAAAGAAATCCTAATTAGACAAATCGCCGGTGCCGTAGCAAGAAGGATCTGTTATTATAGTCAAGAAGCAGATAATGTAGAACAAGCAGGTGAATTAGGCTTCATAAAATTTGGATCACGTGTAGATTTATTTCTTCCGTTGGATACTAAAATAGATGTTGAGCTCGGTCAAAAGGTTCAAGCCAAGCTCACGCGTATTGGATTTCTTTCCTGAAATTTAATATATTAGGGGTCTAAACTATTTATCATGAAAAAACTATTTTTTACATTAACCCTGTTGTTGTTCGTCGGTACTTTAAGTAATCCAGTATTTGCCTCAAGTACTGAAACAACAATTGAGCTCAAAAAAGACGACAAAAAGAAAAAAAAGAAGAAAAAAAGAAAGTCAAAAAAATCTTCTTGTACTACTGAAAAAGCTGCATGCGGATCAAACGAAGCAAAAAAAGCTTGTTGTGCAAAAGGCAAAAATTAAGTAATTTAAAACAGAAATTTGAAAGCGTCTTTTAGGACGCTTTTTTTATGCCAAGAATAAATAGCAATACCCCCACAAAGTTAGTACAGCGATTATATTTAAAAAAAATCCTATCGAAGCCATTTGTGCAATGGTTACCTTTCCTGATGAAAACACAATAGCGTTAGGCGGAGTACTCACGGGCATCATAAATGCACAACTCGCTGCCAAAGTCAACGGAATCGTCAGCTGAAAAACTGAATAACCCATCTGAATAGCCAAAACTGCAACGAGAGGAACAAGAACAGATACCAATGCTAAATTTGACATGAGCTCAGTGGCAAATAAAGAAACAACGATCACTACGAGTAAAATAAAAACAAAGCTCCATTCGTTCAAAAATTCACTATTGGCAGCTAAATACTGAAGCACCTTACTTTTCTCAAGTGATAATGCCAAAGCAATACCACCTCCAAAAAGAACCAAAATCCCCCAAGGTATGCGCACAGTATCTTGCCACTTGAGCAGAGGTTCATTCTCATCAGAAGGAATTAAAAACAATAAAAACGCCCCAAGAATAGCAATGGTCGCATCCTTAATTTCTATCTGAACCCAGGCAACAATATTGGAACGGAAAACCCACAATAATATGACACAAGCAAAAAGTAACAACACTCTTTTCTGAGGTTTAGTCCAATTGGACTGAAGAATTTCGTTTTTAACAGGCAGGGATCTTTCTTTACCTAATAAAAATTGAAAAAATAAAGTAAAAAACAGAAACAAAATTAAACTAACAGGACCGCCTATGCGCATCCATTCCACAAATGATATATGTAAATCGTAAGTAGCAGATAAAGTTGCAGCCATCTGTGTATTTGGCGGGGAACCGACCAAGGTTGCCATTCCTCCTATACTCGAAGCGTATGCCACCGTCAACATAAGCAGTAAAGGGAAGCGATCTTTAGCATCGGAATCTTTATTATCCTGCAGTTGTATGATGGAAAGAGCCATAGGAAGCATCATCAAAGTTGTAGCTGTATTAGAGATCCACATGCTCAATAAATAAGCACTCAATCCAAATCCAATCAAAACACGCGATTTTGTAGAACCAAATAGCGCAATGATCCTAGAAGCAATTTGATGATGGACCTTCCACTTTTCAAGTGCCAAAGCAAGAATAAAACCACCTAGAAAAAGATAAACATTATGATTACCGTATGACTTAGCCAAATCGGTAGAGTCTAATAAACCAAGGGGAACGGCTAAAAAAAGAGGGATTAGTGCTGTGGCATAAATAGGAACAACCTCAAAGACCCAAAAAATAACCATGACTGACGCCATGCCTAGGGCATTATGCGCCTTAGAATCACCACCTCCTAAAAAAACAAGTAGACAAAAAACAAGAAACGCCAAAAAGGCAACTAAGGATTTTTTGTGCTTTACCAAAAACACTACTATTTGTTCAACGCATTCAGTTGTTCAACAAAATATTTACCTTTTTCACCAACGTAGTTTGTCAGTTCTGTGAATTCTTTTTTAGTCTTACTTCTATATATCTTTCCCAATACCTCGTCCTGAAAAGCAGCGGTTTCATCAATAAGCGTCTCTGTTTTCTTTGTTTTAGAATCGTCAGCCATCTGTAAATAGAAACATTCCTCTACAATATCAAAAACCATTTCATTCAGGTTTTTCTTAAAATCTCTTTTGTTTGCCATTTTTTAAATTTAAAACAAAAATAAAGAAGAATAATGGAACAAAACTGATTTTCAAAATTGAATGTACACATTACCGTAATTTTAAACGCACCAATAGGGTTCAGAAGCAAATTGTAGTAATTTTGAGTTCTGTATGACACTCGACCACAAATACTCAAGTCTTTTGAAGGTTTCTATGCCCTTAATGGTATCGGGATTCATCCAATCGATTGTATTACTTACTGATTCTGCTTTTCTCAGCAGGTATTCAACACTTGCCTTTGATGCTGTTGGAAATGCTGGCTTGTTGTTTATTACATGCTTCATGATATTAGTTGGTCTAGGAGACGGAACACAAATCATTTTAGCGCGAAGAATAGGTGAAAAAAAAACGGAACAACTCCCATACGTATTTACTTCAGCTCTGTTGGTTCAATTCATATTTGCGGTAGCACTATTCGCAATCTTATTTTTTATCGCACCGCAATGGCTTCTTTCGATTTCAAAACAGCAAAGTATTGCAGCACTTCAGGGAGACTTTTTAAGCATCAGATCTTTCGCCTTTTTTCCTAGCTGTATCTTTCTAATTATTCAAGCATACTTTCTCGCTAAGGGAAAAACTTGGCCGGTTCTATTTTCGGCCGTTCTGACTGCTTTATCAAATGTTGTGCTGGACTATTCTTTGATCTTTGGTAATTTTGGCCTTCCTGAAATGGGCGTCAAAGGGGCTGCACTTGCAAGTACCTGCTCCGATATCATTGGGATGCTTTCAATGGTTCTACTATTCATTCTAGACAGAGAATTCAGATTGTTTAAATTGCAGTTCTTTAGCCTTAAATCAGTAAAAAACATCCTCAAAATATCAAGTCCACTAATGCTTCAAGGAAGTATAGCGCTGGGAACATGGACACTCTTTTTTATGATGCTCGAGCAAAGGGGCGTATTTGAGCTTACCGTATCACAGAACATACGCTCGATTTACTTTTTGGCCTTCGTTCCTGTTTGGGGTTTTGCCGGCACCACAAAAACCTATGTCTCGCAGTATTTGGGCAGCGGAAGAGCCGAATTAATTCCTCAGCTACAAAGAAGAATTCAACTATTGACTACCTTCTTTCTTCTAGTTACCTTCCACGGTGCTGTTTTATACCCTGAGCTTTTGGTTTCTTGGATTAACCCTGAAGAAGCATACATCGAAAAAAGCGCATCAATTTTACGTTTGATTTCTCTATCAATTATTCTTTATGGGCTCATTTCCGTCTATTACCAGACAATTCAGGGAAGTGGAAACACATTCTATTCGATGTGTATTGAATTGTCCACCGTATTTATTTACGTTTCTGCGTGCCATTTATTCATTAATGTTTTCTCTTTTGATATTTATTGGATTTGGACAGTTGAATACATATATTTCGGCGTAATTGGTATAATGAGTATTCTGTATTTAAAAAACTCAAATTGGAAATTGAAATCGATTTAGATTATGGAGAAAGGACTTAAAATCATCTTTATGGGTACACCAGAATTTGCACAAGGTGTTCTTGCGCAAATTATAGAAAGTAAGCATGAGGTTCTTGCAGTCATCACTGCACCCGACAGACACGCTGGTCGAGGACAAAAGCTCAGGCAGAGTGCCGTAAAAACATATTCTACATCTAAAAACATAGCTGTCTTACAGCCTGAGAAACTCAGAGATGAAGGTTTTATTGAAACACTTGAAAATTATAATGCAGATTTATTTGTAGTTGTTGCTTTTAGAATGCTTCCTGAAATGGTTTGGTCCATACCCCCAAAAGGGACCATCAATTTGCACGCGTCGTTGCTTCCAAACTATCGAGGTGCTGCTCCTATAAACTGGGCCATCATGAATGGAGAAAAAACATCTGGCGTAACTACTTTTTTTATCAATGAAAAAATTGATACCGGTGATGTTATAAAGCGCAGATCCGTAGATATTTCAGAAAACATGAACGCCGGACAACTGCATGACCTTCTAATGTCGGATGGAGCTGAACTTGTCGTTGAAACCCTCAACTATCTTGAAAAGGATGATTTTGAGAAAGAAAAACAAATGGACATCCAAATCGACGCGCTCAAACACGCCCCAAAAATATTCAAAGCGGATTGTAAAATCCAATGGAATCTTGATGCCCTCACTATTCATAATAAAATCAGAGGACTTTCCCCCTATCCCGGGGCTTGGTGTAAAGTTGAAAACAAATTAAAAGGTTCTGTAATTCAATTTAAGTTGTTTCGCGCAGTGTTAACGGAAGAAACTCCCACACCAGGAGACACTCGTCTAAAAGCAGCAGAAAACGGGATACTATTCCCTTGTAAGGATTTGTTTTTATTGGTTGAAGAGCTGCAAATGGAAGGTAAAAGAAGAATGCACTTTAAAGAATTTATTGCCGGAAACAAGATTGAGGACTTTGCACTTATTCGGGAATAACAAAATCTATTTCATGCTCAAAGTTGGCCTTTACACTTGTTTTTCTAGCAAAAGAAAAACGCCTCTCCGGAGGGCTGAATGACTTTGGCTCAAAGGGGTCCCATATTTCATTTTCGTTTACATCTTCTACAACATGAACAGTATAGTTCCCGGGAATTAGGTTTTGAAATTTAACCGACTGGCTAGCACTCAAGGCATTCCGACGTGCTATTTCTTTTCCATCCTTCTCAAGCACGATGAACCAATGTTCTATAAAAGTCCGGATATCAACATTGAGTATACCAAGGTCTTCAGGCTCTTTTCTTTGAATCACAGTTTGTATGCCTGAATTTACGGACCCATTTGCACCCACAATCGACCCTGAATCAATCTCAAACCGAACATTGTTACAAGCATATCCCTTAGTGTCAAAGCTTAGCGTATTATTTAGAATTGAAATACCCGTTTGAATTTCTTGATAAGAGCTATCTTGAGGGGAAAACAACCTAAAAGAACCCTTTGTCAAATCAATCGATTCAAGTGGCATATCGAAACTCATTTTCAAACAACAATCATCTGGTAATAAGGTGAACTTTTTTACATCTTTAAATAAGCTAAATGTGGTCAAATCCTTTTTATTTCTAACCTTCTTACTCAAGGTATCAAATGAAACCTGCAAAAACTCATGGTAAGTGGGTAAATAGAAATGAATACTATCCCAGTTGAATTCTTTTATGGGTGTTTGCGCTATATTCAATCCTTTTATTTCAAGCCCTTCAAAAGAGGATTCTGCGGGTATTCTAATGGCCAAAATATAAGGACTTATAAAAGATGCACTCAATGAACTTTTAGGAACCAATGGTTTTGAAGTGACTAATTTCAGAGTATCCTTGAAACTAGAATCGACCTGAATCGAATACTTGTCAGCAAATTGAAACTCATCTACATCACGAGCCCGGTTTTGATTTTCATCCGAAAAAGCCGCATAAAAATATTCCCCATCGGCAATCGCCCTGATTCGTGCCCTACCTTCATCATCTGTTTTTGAAAAATAAATGGGTTGGAGTTGTTCCAAAGAATCAAATAATCCTACCGTAATTCCTGATTGAATTTCATTTGTGTAGGCATCTTTAACCTGAAAATCAACAATATTAGAATCTAAGAATGGGCCTGTTGAAAACACCAACTGAATTAAGGTATCATTCCCCTCGGTAAGGTCTTTAATTGCGCCGTTCAGGTATAAAGAATAAGTTGTATTTGCCGCTAATTCATCCTGTAAATCAAGGATTAGGGTTTTATTGATAAGCTTTGTCTCATAAGAGACATTGGAAGGCAATAAAACCAAATTTTCTTTAGGCTTTTGTAAAACAACAAATTCGTCAAATTCGATTTGAATTTGGCTTGTGTTCACATTCACCGAACCATCTGCAGGGATGCTTTTCTCAATTCGAGGAGGCACCATATCTTTTTCTCCTCCTGTAATTGTTCCAATTTGTGCGCAGGATGAAAGAAGAAAACCTACTAATAGACCTCCGAAACGAACCATTTTATAATTTTTTCTAACCATGTTTGGTCTATTTCATCAAAATAATTGAAATCACTACTATCTATGTCTAGTACAGCTAAAACTTCGCCTGCTTTGTCTAGAAGAGGAACAACAATTTCGCTGTTAGAATCACTACTACAAGCAATATGACCAGGAAACTGATGTACGTCATTGACCAAAAAAGTTGTTTTATTGGACCAAGATCTGCCACATACCCCTCTATCAAATGCGATTTTCGTGCATGCTATAGGTCCTTGAAAAGGGCCTAAAATAAGTTCCTTGTCTTCGACTAAATAAAAACCAACCCATAAATAATTGAAGTGACTTTGAATAGCAGCAGTAAAGTTAGACAAACTCGAAATAAGAGCATCATTTCCAGAAACCAAGGCTTTGAGCTCAGCTTCCAACAAACTGTACTTTTCTAATTTGAGTTGATTATTCATAAATGCTTGTCACTGTCATGTGGTAGATACAAAATTGAGCTTTTTCATTGGATTTCGCAAAAAGAGTTGCTACTTTCAAATGTCGAAAAATGACACTGGAAAATTATATAAAAATGATTTAACGATTTATGGGGAAAGAAATTATAGTTCTTGATATTGAGACAACCGGATTAAAACCAAAAGAAGACCTTATTCTCGAACTAGGTATGGTTAAATTAAATTTAGAAACTGGCGAAATAAGCGAGCTATTTGACAAAGTATTTAAAGACCCAAAACTAACTGCCAAGCATAGAGAAGCATGGATATTTCAAAATGGCTTCATGGATATTGAAGAGGTCAGAAATGCGAAACCGATCTTCGAATATGTAAATGAAATCCAAGAGATAATGAATGATTTTCAGGGTTTAATTACTGCTTGGAATAGAGCGTTTGATAGCGCATTCTTGGAACATGCAGGATTTAATCTAGGGTCACCTGTTGACTGTCCAATGAAGAAAAGTGTTGACTACTTTAAAATCGAAGGGGCTTTCGGTTACAAATGGCCAAAAGCGCAAGAGGCATGGGATATACTATTTCCAGAAACGCCCAAAGTTGAGGAGCATCGTGGACTCGATGATTCTAAAATGGAGGCTACCATAATTCATGAACTATACAAAAGAGGTCAATACAGTCCATTTTAAATATCTATTGTGGACTTTTATAACCTCCCTTGAAAGGTAAAAACCGACCAACAGATTTCATGTAACGCTTGTATTCAGGATACTTCTCCTCGGAAATTAATTCTGAAAAATCTGAGCTTCCCTTAAACAACAGAACAAGCAACAGACCCCCAGTTATGGTCCAATTGATCCAATAACCTGTTGCGATTACAGAATAGAAATAAAATACAATCCAAATCGCTTGCTCTGCCATGTAATTTGGATGACGCATGTATGCCCATAGACCGGTATGCACAAAACCAACCTTATAAAAAGGCTCCAAGTTGCCTTCGCGCCTTTGCTTATACTTTTCAGTCTGGTAGTCATACTGCTGCTGATCTGCCAAATACTCAATATAAATGAATCCTAAAATTGATATAGCAAGTAGAGCATCAAAAAAACCTAATTCTCCTGAGGTTCCGAGTACACGAAGTGCAGGCAATGTTGTCAATAGAACAAGTCCCATCTGGTATGCAGAAATAAAAATAAAATTGAATAAAATCCATTTCCACTTTTGTTCAAATCCAGGTTTAGCTCGTAACACGGACCAACGATAATCTTCTTCTCCCGTCCAAAATCGAATTGAATAACCACCTCTTCTCGCAAAATTCAAGCTCAATCGAACTCCCCAAAAGGTAACCAAAATAGCCATCAAAACGATTCTATGGTCATAACCGGAGTAATCTGCTAAAATCCACATGTAAGGTATCGGCATGACACTCCATAGCTTATCTACCTGGCTATAATTGTCCGTAATTGTACTGACAACAAAACATAGCAAAGAGGCTATTCCGTAGACATAAAGCAGTGTGTAAAGCGCCTCGTATTGAAGGGAGGACAATGGATCATCGTAATAAAAGCAGACGACAGGTACGGTGACTAATGTAAAAATTAATAACAATGCTACTTTCCACATATTCTAAATTTAAAAAAATCAATAATTAAAGATACCATTTCAAATTTAGGAATCTTAGAGCACACCGAAAATTGCCACCTATTACCTACAAAAATATTTAGTGCTAAATTTCTTCTTTCAAAAAGCAACATATTTGGCCTTTGAATCGTTTAATGTTTGTGGTTTTTGAAGAAAAAAGTATAAATAGCCTTAATCAATATTTTGGCACCAAAATTTTGGTGACATTGTTAATCCTTTTTTCCACAATTTCATACCACTCCCAAGTTGTTAGTCCTTTCGATATTCGTTTTCAAGCCAACCAAAAAGGGGGTATTGAAATGATTTCAAATGTCGCAATCACATGCAATAGCTCAAACCAAAACTGCGGGAATTTTCAGAATCAATTTCCTCCAAATGGTAACCACAACCAGGACGGTGGGGTTACTATGGATTACGTTGACATTGACAACGTAGGTTCAACATTTATGTCATCAAGTGACAGTTTAGCTCTCCCATCATGTAGTGAGGTTAGCTGGGCCGGATTATATTGGAGCGCAAGAATTCAAGAAAACACAGTTGAATATGTGACGCGAAAAGATGTAAAAATAAAACTTAACAACTTATTCTATCAAAATATCATTGCAGACGAAACCATTGATGTTCCGAATATACCCGGAAACCAATCTTTTGCGATGCCAAGCTATTTTTGCTTTAAAGACATAACCGACCTTGTTCAAGCATCAGAGGGGAACGGACGTTTTACATTAGCGAATATCTCGTCAAGAACTGGAGACGAAAATTTATTCGCCGCATGGACCATTGTCGTCGTGTATAAAAATGAATTGGAATCGCTTAGAAACCTTACGGTATTTGACGGTATGGGATACGTCAGTGGACAAAATAATTTAGACATACCTATTTCCGGTTTCATCACGCCAAGCACGGGACCCGTCAGCTTTGAACTAGGAGCAACTGCCTATGAAGGTGACCGAAGTATTCAAGGAGATCGTTTTCAATTTAATGGCACAGGAACTTTTTTAGACGTCCCTGACCCGCTTAGGACCCCATCAGATTTTTTCAATAGTACAATTACAAATGGCGGTACACTCACACCATTTAGAAATCCGGACTACAACAATCTTTTAGGTTTTGACAATGGGATATTTATTCCCGACAACTCTGCTTTTACCTATCTTGGAAATAGTGCGACTGCGGCAACTATAAGAGTTGTAACCTCGCAAGATGCGCTTCTTCCGAGAATTATCACATCCGTAATAGACGTTTACCAGCCTGATTTACGTGCAAGTGTAACAATCAATGACCTGAACGGGCCACCTGCACAACCGGGAGATATTTTAGAATATACTGTTGTTGGAAAAAATATTGGATCTGATGTATCATTAGACACTTATATGCAAACGTCTCTTGACATCCGAACGTTATATGTCCCAAATTCCATAGAATACCTCAATGGACCTTTCACTGGTTCCAAAACTGATGCAATTGGTGACGACCAAGCAGAGTATGATGCGACAGAAAGAATTGTAAGAACACGTGTAAATGTAGGTGCAGACGCAATCAATGGAGGCACAATGGTCAATTCACCGCTAGGACTTGATAGTGCTGCAATTCGTTTTCAGGTGGAAGTTATTGATGATTGTATTTTATTGCTTTGTGATACGACCTTAGAAAATTTATCTTTCATATATGGAAATGGGGAAATTGGTGGTTATGCTTATGATAACGGTGGCGCATCTGCTTCATTCGATGCAAATGGATGCCCAACACCAACCGATAACATTGTTACGATTAATGCGCCAAATTGCACGGAGATAGAAATCACCTCAAATAACACCTATTGCGAGGGTGATTCAGTTCAATTTATTGTGCCTCTATCAGCATATGCCACCTATTCTTGGGAAGGTCCAGATGGCTTTACCTCGACAGAAGCGAATCCAACAATTTTAAATTTAAGCTCAACAAACGAAGGCATATATACAGTGAGTATCGCGCTCATTGATAGCTCTTGCATATATGACAATATAACAGACACTATTCAAGTTTTGGCCTCACCAGAAAGTATTCTTGATTCGATTGTGAACATCTCATGTAATGGATTTGATAATGGAGAAATTGCAATAACACCAAGTGGATCAGGACCTTTTGATTTTACATGGAATGGTAGTATTGGTGATAGCATTATTTCTGGGCTTTCCCCAGGAGATTACACCCTGGAATTAATTGATTCTAACAGTTGTTCAGATTTATTTACCTATTCAATTACCGAACCCTCATTATTAATTTCTAGCGCTTCTGTTCTGACTGATTTCAATGGTTTTAATGTGAGCTGCTTTGCAGACAGCAATGGA
>MDSY01134795.1_pt1 | contig 12108 bp, 9 predicted proteins | sample 811131 | NCBI WGS metagenome assembly MDSY01 (sample SAMN05326643, study PRJNA326480) | marine metagenome | isolation source: seawater | place: Atlantic Ocean: South West | collected 2010
TTTAAGCATGACTCAATAATCTTTTCTTTTGTTGGCAGTAGGTATGTGTGCGCTTCTCCAATAGGAATAAAGCAATCTTCAGCTGTTATTCTTTTTAGGGTTTTTATATCTTCTTTTTTTTCAAGAAGCATACATACGAGTTCTTCACTTAAGGAACCTGTTTGTCGGCACTCATCAACAATTAAAACTTTTTTAATCCCTGAGCATGCATTAAGTATGGCTTTTACTGCAATTGGCTTGAGCCATCTGATATCAATAACCGTTATATCGTAAGAGTATTTTCGTTTGAGTGTGTCTTGTGCTTGACGAGAAAGATAGAGGCCATTAGCATACGTCAAGATCGCCATTTGCTTACCTTTACCATAGGCTTTTATTTGAGAAAGTCTAATTTTTTCATCTAAATCTAATGGATAACTTGATAACCATAGTTTATCATCCTTTTTATATAGATCTTTTGTTGAATAAAGAGCTATGGGTTCAATAAAAATACAGACAATTCCCTGACTTTGAGCTAAGTCAAGACAGGTTCTAAGCATTCTTACAGCATCAGACCCAATTGCCGGACAAGCAATAACAATACCAGGTATATCTCTTAAAACTGCTATTGAGTTTTCATTATGGAAATGACCACCAAACCCTTTTTGGTAGGCTAAACCCGGTATTCTAACAATCATAGGATTGATAAATTGCCCACTTGAAAAAAACGAGAGGGTACTTGCTTCACCTCTTATTTGATCTTCAGCATTATGAAGGTAAGCTAGAAATTGTATTTCAGGGATTGGTATAAACCCATTATGAGCCATACCAATAGCTGTTCCAAGTATTGTTGTCTCATCGAGTATAGTATTGAACACTCGGCGGAGTCCAAACTTTTTATATAGATTTGAAGTTACATTGTAAACACCACCTTTGTGTGCCACATCTTCACCAAGTATCACGGTATTTTCATACTGTATTAAAATATCCGTTAGAGCATGATTAATATTTTGTGCTAGAGTCCTTTTTTGTTTTAGCTTATGGTAGTCGGTGGCAAATATTCTTTTTCTTTCAAATTCTATGTGATTTTTTTGATGGGAGTTTTGTTTTCTTTTTGGACTTGTTATTGTTGCCTTAATTTCCGCAGCACTCTCTAAGTGTGGGTGACCGATAACCTCTTTCGAAAGAGATAAAATTTTTTTTTCTATCTTATAGTAGAGGTTTACAATTTCTTCTTTAGATAATAAATTAGCTTCTAATATCTGTCTAGCTGTGTGTAACAGTGGATCGTTACTTTCATTATGATTAATTAGATCTTTTGACAAATAACTTGATTCAATGTCTGATCCTGCGTGTCCCAATAATCTTACACAACTCATATGTAAAAAAACCGGTCTTTTTTTTACTCGAGAAAGATATTCAGCCTCTTTTGATTTCAAGTAAAGATCAGCTATATTTAGACCATCTACTTTTATATATGATAAGCAGAAACGATTTTTCATATTATTTTCTATCCACCCAGGTGGTGTTGGAACTGAAATACCAAGACCATTATCCTCACAGATAAAAATGATTGGTAAAGGAATTTGACAGTAGCTAAGCCACTGAGCCGCATTGAATGTTGTTTGAGAACAAGCGTGATTAAAAGAAGCATCGCCAAAGCTACAAAGGATAATAGAGTTTGACGCTAGTGGTGTTTGCAAGTCTAATTCTTTGGCTCTTCTTATAGAAATTGCTGCGCCGAAGGCCTTGGGAAGATGAGATGCAATTGTGCTTGTTTGGGGAGGAACATTTAATTCAAAGGATCCAAAGACTTTATGTCGTCCAGAAGAAATAGGGTCGTTTTTTGCGGCAACACAAGAAAGAAGAATATTTTTAACCATATCTACTTCAGGTTTTTGTCTTGCCCTTTGCAACATAAATCCACCACTTCTATAGTGTAGAAATGCCATATCCGTGTGTGGAAAGGAAAAACCAAACACAGTATTACCTTCATGACCTGCACTCGAGATAGTGTAGAAACTTAAGCCTTTTGCTTTTAAACGTCTCGACTCAAGATCTAAGTGGCGGATTGTTATCTGTGATTCAAAGATACTTATGATTTGGTTTTGATTTAAATTAGCTTCTTTTAACTTTGCTTTTGATAGGCTTTCGGGAAGTTGTTCTTCTTTTATTTTTTCCTCAAATTGATGATAAACTCGTAATAAATTAATCATAGTAACTATTTATCCTGATTTTTTGTGGCTTAAATTTTTTATATCTTAAAGCCAAGGCCGAGCACAATAGGCACATCAATTCCTCCATTTATTGGGAAAAGATCTCCGTTGGAATAATGGAAAATTCTTAAAGAAATTTCGATTGAAGGCTTGTTGGAAAAACTTAAACCTAAACCAAGTTGATCTTGGAAAACAAAGTTATTACTAAATTGAGTGGATGCAAATTCTTTTTCAGAGATATACGATGGACCACCAATACTGTAGTAGAGGAAAGGTCTTATTTTTTCGTAAGTAAAAAGATAAAATCTTGAAGAGAGAAAGATTGAAAAAGAGTGAAAGTACTGTTTCTTATATACTTCATTTTTTTGATAGACTCCCCATGAACAAAAACTAAGTCCCCAGTCTATTAAAATACTCTCACTAATTTTATAGAGATTTTTTTCCATGCTCAGTATGGAACCAAAATCGGCAAGTAAGTCAGCTTCCCAAAATATTGGTTTCGGTGGTCGTGGCAAGTCTTTTTGCAAAATAAATTTATTATAAATTCCAAGTGTGTATGTGTATCGAGGAGTTTCTTCTGCTGCAAAAGAAATGAAAGAACTACTCAAAAATATAAAGGAAAAAAAGAAAAAAATATATATTATATTTTGTCTGTAAATTTTTTCGATTTTTTTCTCCTTTTCCTTTTCTTTCTTGTCTTGGGGGGTATGATTATTATAACAAAGTTTTTCGTCGCGTTGATATATTCCTAAATTTATTGAACAAGAAAATTTTTAAGATATAATATTGATTTTAGAAAAAATAATTTTTATTATTTTGTGACTTTTGTTCTTGGTGAAATACATTTTTAGTATAAAAATATTTATTATAAGTAGGTCTTAGTTTAAATTCTTGATAGGATATTTTTACCCAATACAAGTGCAAGTTAATGACTAGTCAATAAAGCTTATGAAAGCCCTGGACGACCCTAAGCCAAGAAGGCTTTACTTCTTATTATAAAAATATGTTGGAGGATTCGATGACTGACAGTAAAGATAGCAACATTCATTATCAGACTCTAAAAGATCAAAAAAAAGAGCATACTAGAAACGCTAAAGCAAAGCGTAAGGAAGATTATAAGTTAATGAAAGAAAGCAAGAAAAGGGAAGAAAGCTTAGTGCGTGAAAAAAAAGAGAAAGCCAAATATGATAAGCTATGGATGTCTATGAAAAAAGCTTCCGAGCTTAAACCTTCATCAAGTTCAGATTAAGATGGGTATTTCACAAAACACAAAAAAAAACTCCTCGTGAAAGAGGAGTCATCAGAAAGGATTTGACAGAAAAAGGAAACATTAACGTTTCGAGAATTGGAATTTCTTTCTCGCTCCAGGTTGTCCTGGAAGTTTTCTTTCTTTCTTCCTTGAGTCTCTCGTTAATAGTCCTTCTTTTTTTAAAGTTGGACGATGAGCTTCATCAAGAAGACATAGAGCTTTTGAAATAGCATGCCTAATTGCACCAGCTTGACTTGAAAGGCCTCCGCCTATGACATTAACATTAAAATCATATTTTTTTGTTGTTTCTGTAAGCTCTAATGGCTGCATTACTAGTTTCTTCGATGTTGGGCGAACGTAATAGTCATCAAGAGATTTTTTGTTGACTGTAATTTTACCAGACCCTTCTTTTACGTAAAGACGAGCAATAGATGTTTTTCGCTTACCAACTGTGTGTTGCAAATAATCTGACTGAATCATAATGTTTACTCTCCTGAGCTTAAGCGGTTAGGCATTGATTCGGGGTTTTGAGCGCTATGAGGATGCTCGCTGTCTGGATAAATACGTAAATTTTTCATGATTTGGTTTGCAAGCTTATTTTTAGGCAGCATACCTTTAACTGCTAAACGAATCATGTTTTCTGGTTTATCCTCAATCATCTCTCGAGCTGTGGTGGCTTTGATGCCTCCAATATAGCCTGAGTGGCGGTAATAAACTTTTTGATCTAACTTTCTACCCGACAATGATACTTTATTTGCATTGATAACAACAACGTTATCACCACAATCAAGGTGAGGAACAAAGCTAGGTTTGTGTTTTCCTCTTAGAAAGTGAGCTATCTCAGAAGAAATTCTTCCAAGTGGTTTAGATGCCACATCTACCACGAGCCACTTTTTTTTAATGTCTGCTGCTTTCACACTATGAGTCTTCATCTATTAATGCCTCAAAAACACTTTTAAAATTTAAATATCTTGTTATCTAGGTCTTGATATACGTCATGAACGGTCAAAGAATCTATACCTGCCTAGGCCTCTAATTGCTGGTCATAGCAATAGTTAAGTTCGATAATATATAATGATATTCGCTAATGGTCAACTACCTTATGGCTTTTATCTCATGATCCCCATTTTTTTCATTGATATCAAGCATCTTAAAAGGAAACAGTCTTTGGATGTCGCGGGGAAATAACAACATCTCTTATGTTTTGCATACCTGTGATATACATAACAAGACGTTCAAATCCAAGCCCAAAACCAGAGTGTGTTGCTGTGCCTTGACGTCTTAAGTCCAGGTACCACCAAAGAGCTTCCTTTGAAACATTCAACTCTGTCATACGCTTACTTAAAGCATCGAAACGCTCTTCCCTCTGGCTTCCACCAATGAGTTCTCCAACTTTAGGAACAAGAAGATCCATAGCCCTGACTGTTTTGTTGTCATCATTAGCACGCATATAAAATGCTTTAATATCTTTAGGGTAGTCAAAAACAGTAACTGGTCCTTTGAAAATAACTTCAGTTAAATATCGTTCATGCTCTGTTTGTAGGTCCAGTCCCCATTCAACTGGATACTCAAATTTTTTCTGTGAATCTTGTAAAGCTTTTATGGCGTCTGTGTAGCTGAGACGGTGAAACTTTGCCTTTGATACAGATTCTAGTTCAGCTATTGAACACGATTTATAAAATTTTTCAAAAAATCTCAGTTCTTCGTGGCAGTTTTTTAAGGTGTGCTGAATAAGAAAGGAAATGAATTCTTCTGCTAAATCCATGTTGCCTTCAAGGTCACAGAAAGGCATTTCTGGTTCTACCATCCAAAACTCAGACAAGTGTCTGGCGGTGTTTGAGTTTTCCGCGCGAAAAGTTGGACCAAATGTGTATGTATTTCCAAGGGACAAAGCCATGATCTCTGCTTGCAGCTGGCCGCTTACAGTCAGGTAAGATGGAACGCCAAAAAAATCATCACGGTAAGAGACTTTCCCTTTTTCATCTTTTGGAATTTTTTCTAAGTCAAAGTTTGTTACTCTAAAAAGCTCCCCGGCTCCTTCGCAGTCTGTTCCTGTTAAGATTGGAGTGTGAGCCCAGACAAAATCTTTGCTTCTAAAAAACTCGTGAACACCTTGAGCAAGACAGTTTCTTACTCTGAAAACAGCGCCAAAAGTATTTGTTCTTCCTCTTAAGTGAGCTATTTCTCTAAGAAACTCAAGACTGTGCCCTTTCTTTTGTAGAGGGTAGCTTGGTGTCGTGTTGCCAAGAATACTGAGTTCTTCAACATGAAGCTCTAACTCAGTTTCTTTTTTAGGCGATTTTTGTAAGGTCCCAACAGCTTCAAGGCTTGCCCCTGTATTTACTTCTTTCGCTTTTTCATACTCAGGTGAGCTTGCATCAACAATGAGTTGGAATGTTCCTTGTGAACTCCCATCATTCACAGCTAAGAAAGCTACATGTTTTGAAACCCTTGCAGATCTAACCCAAGCTGAAATCTTAACTTTTTGACCTTGTTCACCTGTTTGTAGAATGTTTTTGACTCTTAAGTTTTTCAAAGCTTTGCCTCTATGATCTCTATTAATGTATAGCTGAATGCAGGAAAATAACTGCAGTATTGAAAAAAAAATGCTCGCAACCTATTTCAAACCCATTAAAAACAATAAAATAATGAGCACAAACGAGTTTTTATGTTTGACATATATTTAGTTTCAAGGGCCTTGTCCAGCTATTTTCTTTTACTGTTTGCTTGTCACACTAGAGATAATAGCTAAACTTTCGTTTTGTTTTTAGAAAGCTTCTTTCCTTTTGACAGCCAAGATGGGACTTGGACTGATCAAAAGCATACTCAAGCTATTTTTTGTTATTGTTTTTTATCTAAAGAACAAGGGGGGTAAGATACATCCTTTACTTTAAGATGGGAGTGATTTAATAGCTAAGAAGGTCTACTTTGGAAAAGGCCTAATTAAATGTTAAAACAGAGCTTTTTATGAAAGAATAATGTAATGGATATTATAGCTCACAGGGGGGCAACAGAAACAGCTTTAGAAAATAGCTTGGAAGCGTTTACTGAGGCAGTGGATCTTGGGGCGAAGTTTATTGAATTAGATGTTCGCCTGTCTTCTGACGATAAAGTTTTTATCATGCATGATAACAGTTTATCTCGAACAACTGACAGCCATAGAAAAATATCTGAATTAACGGCAGTCGAGCTTCAGTATGTTAAATTAAGTAATGGTGAAAATGTACCTTCTTTGAAAACCGTTTTAGATCAATATCTGGATAAAATCGGTTTAAATATCGAATTGAAACAAGATTCAAAAATACTTTGCCAACAAACAGCTGATCTAGTTTCGACTAATCGCTCTTGTAAAAATGTCATTATTTCATCTTTTTATACTTCAAATCTAGATTTTTTGTCTACCTATGCTCCAGATCTCCAGCTTGCTCTTCTGTGGGGAGAGGATAACTCTAAACACATTGATCCTGAAGAGTACTTACGCAAAAATCCCGGACTATTTTTTCATCCCCAGTGTGATCTTTTAAACAAAGAACTTGTAAGTAAGGTTAAACAGTTCGAAGGTAAAATTTATCCTTGGGTGCCGTCAAGTTTTACAGAGGAAGATGAGACAAAAACGTGGATTCAGATGAAAAATTTAGCTGTAGATGGTCTTTGTACCAACTTTCCAAAAAGTTTGTGCCAATGGTTAAAATCAAATAGTTGCTGAGGGTGCTGAATATGCAAAATCTTTCTAGGCCTCAAAGTTTATCGAAAGAGTGGGTGATTGGAATCTATGAAAGCTTTGACGGAGAAAAAATACGTTATGGTTTGTATCGAAAAGATCCTTATACGCCAATAACAAATTATATAGTTTTTTTCAACGGACGATCTGAATACATAGAAAAATATTGGTTTTTGCCGGAAGATTTAAATTTACCAAAATCATGGGCTTTTCTAACTTTTGATCATAGAGGGCAAGGAGGGTCAGGGGGTGCACCTTGTCACATAGATAGCTTTGATACCTATATGAAAGACAGTGTTGGTTTAATTGAAAAGATCGTCGCAGATAAACCTTATTATGTTTTTGCTCATTCTCAAGGAGCTTTGCTTTCTCTTTATAGTAATTTAAAAGGAAAACTTAGACCCGAGAAATTACTTTTATCCTCACCTTTTTTTGAGATTTACAATCCTTCTCTCCCTATTCCCTACCTATATTATACTGCCCGATTTCTTAGTTTCCTGGGTTTTGGTGAAAAGCCTTGCAGGAAAGCTCCTGAAAAATCAGTTTTAGAAACGAGCCGTTTAACGACTTGTTCCGAGCGTTTCAAAGAAATTACTAATCCTTGCTATACTCACCCCGAAAGCAGTCTTTCATGGTTTGCTGCTTGTTGTGAAGCTCAAGATTTTATTTTTTTGGAGGAAAATATTAAAAAATTAAATATACCCATTCACATCTTTTTTGCTCAAATAGAAACGGTTGTCTCGAATAAGAAAATTATGGATTGGGTTGTAAAATCCTTCAAATTATGTGGGACCCAAGAACTACACTGTTCTTTTTTTCAAGCAAAACACGAGATTTTCAATGAAAGGTCTGAAATTTATCAACCAGCAATAAAAAGAGTGAGACAATGGTTACTAGGTTAAAGCTAGTTCTCCTTCTTTAATTTCTATGATTTTGTCAGCAAATTTTTTAGCTGTATTTCGGTGAGTTACAAATAAAACACTTGTTTTTTTATTTGCTTTGATGACTTCGTGGATATTCGTTAAAATTTTTTCTTCTAGTTTTGGATCAACAGCTGAAGTTGCTTCATCCATGATAAGAAGAGGGTAAGAATGGTAAAAGAGTCGTGCTAGAAGTATACGCTGCTCTTGCCCACCCGAAATAGTTCTTCCTTCATGGGTATCTATTTGTGTTGCCATCCCTAAGTCTAAACTTTCAATGAAGCTTGTAAGGCCCACTTTCTCTAGTGCTGATTTAACTTCAATATCAGACCCTTCACTTTTAGGGTAAATTATATTTTCTTTTATAGATCCTGGGATAATAAAAATTTGCTGAGATATATAACCAATGCTCCCTAAATTTAGTAAGCTTTTATCATAAAAAATTTTCCCTTGCCCCAGTTCAATGAGGCCAAGAATAGCCTTTAGAAGGCTTGATTTCCCCGAACCTGAAGAACCAAAGATGCAGTATATTTGACCTTTTTCGAACGTATAAGAAAAATTTTTGAGAGCAAATTTTTTCTGTCCTGGGTAGCGTATAGAAGCATCTTCGATTTCTAGTAGTGTTTGAGGGTTTAAGTCGTTTTTGATTATGTTTCGTTTATGGTTGTCGTGCATTTTTTTATTAGAAAGATAAGTAAGTATGTTTTCAACTCTTTTAATCGCAGCGACCCCTTCTCGATTTTTGTTGATATAGCGTCCTATTTTCGCAGCAGACTGAATGAGTATTGCAATTGTCGCAAAAAAGGAGAGAGCAAGACTACCGCTGATAAGCCCTTGATAAACATCATTTAGAGCGAAAAACAGTGCAAGTACAAGTGCTGTTATTGCTGTAAATTCAAGGAGTGGGCCTGTCCAAGCTTTGGATTTCTCAAGTTGAAAAGTCTTCTTGAAAAGATCTGCAGTAAGTTGTTCGAGTTTTTTAGTTTCAAACTTTTCAGTTTTGTATTGTTTGATTGTTTCTATGCCAAGAAGTCTTTGTTGTGTCCACTCTGAAAGTTGAGAATATTCATTTAAAGCGGAGTTTGCTTTTTTTTCAACTTTTCGCCCTAGGTATTTAACAATTAATATAGCTGGTGCTAGAGCAAAGAAATAAATGATAAATAGCTTTGCCGACAATAAGCACAAAGTCATAGCTAATAGTACGACTTGAAAAATTTCTCGAGGCATACTTCCGTAGAAATGAATCATATATTCGCGCATTAGCTTTATGTCTGTTGTAACAATTGAGGAAAATTGCGACTCCTTATTTATAAAATCTTTAGATCCTCTAAGCGTCGGTGAAGTTGATAGAAAGTCAGAAACAAGGTTAAGTCTTAACTTTCTTTCTATTTTTGCACCAACTCTTTCCCAGATAACATTTTGTATGATGAAAAATAAATTTTTAATAAGAGCAGATGATATAAAGAGTAAAGGTAGAGATGAAATTAATGCTTCTTTCGTTATTTGAAGAGGAAACCCTAAATAGCTTAGAGTAAAGCTTAAGTAAGGTCCAAGGATATCTTTCATATGAAAAGAATTGTTAATTTTTGTATTTAAAAGGACGTTTAGAACGGGACCTATCATAGTTGCAACAGCTGTTGAGGCAATACCAAAAAGTATAGAGCAAACTGTTGCAACGCAAATAATTTTCCAGTAGGGACTTAGGTAATTTTTTAATACTTTATTTTCTTGTTTGATGTTTAAAACCCCCACTTTACAAAGAGATAGGATAGAATAAAACATTGTAACAAAAGAGGGGGTGGGTGTCTTATTTGATTTGTGACTTTTGTGTTACGATCTTTCCAATGAGACCGTATTCAATAGCCTCAGAGGAAGACATCCAATAATCTCTTTGAGTATCTTGTTCAACGCGCTTTAGCTCTTGCTCGCATGATTCGGATAGAATTTGATTTAGGCGGTCTCTAGTCTTACTAATTTCATGCGCAGTGATTTCAATATCTGAAGCAGGCCCTTGCACCACTCCTGAGATAAGAGGCTGGTGAATGAGGAACCTAGCATTTGGCATACTGAAACGCCTAGCTTTAGGTACGGAGACATTGATGATTGTTGCAATACTAGCGCAAAGCCCTGTGTTGACAATAGTTACTTTTGATTCTAAAAAGCGAATTGTGTCATAAATTGAAAAACCGCTATTGACTTCACCGCCTGGGCTATTCAAGTATATTGTTATCGGGTCTTGGCTCAAGGTATCAAGAACAATTAAGTCGGAAACAAACTTTCTCGCTGAATCACTCGTTATAGCTTCCGAAATGAAGATCGACCTTTTGCTCAGCATCGCAGAATCTCGAGCGTGCTGGGAAAGTTGTGAACTTAAATCATTATTCATATTTACAGTGTCTCCATTTTAGTTATTTCTTGCCCAATATATGATTTTTGAATATGTGGGTGACGCATCTGTCATAAATCACAAATGACCCGTCATAGTAACTTCTTTAGAGGAAAAATCCTTATTTTTTTTTTAGAAATAGTAAGTTTTTCTTTTTTCAGGAGCTTACATCATTGACTGCGGATCAATGTCTATTTTTAGGCGGATATCTCTTTGCTTAGAAAACTGCTTGAGTGTATGGTTAAGTATAAAGTTTAATTTTTTATAATCAGGCGAAGAGAATAAAATTTGTTGTCGATGTCTAGCGCGAATTTTCTCTATAGCTGGGGTGTAAGGGCCAATTATTTTTATATCTTCAAAGGTGTTAGGTTGATTTTCCAACCACTTTTCTAGCCATTTTGAAAGTTTCTGAATAGTATTTTTTACCAAAGATGGCTGTGATCCATTCATCTCTAAATGTATGAGTTTGCCAAAGGGAGGGTGACCGTGAGCTTTGCGGATCATAAGTTCTCTTTTTACAAACTCAAAGTAATCATGATTAAGAGCTGATTTAAGGATAAAGTGCTCAGGTCTTACAGTTTGTACCAGAACCTTACCTTTATATTTATTACGACCAACCCTCCCTGCTGCTTGAACTAAAAGTTGGAAAGTTCTTTCCCCAGCTCTTAGGTCAGGGAAGTTTAAGATATCATCAACCTCCATCAGTATCATCAAGGTAACTTTGGGGAAGTCATGTCCTTTCGCCAGAATTTGTGTTCCAACAAGAATATCAATTTCTTGTTTTCTAAACTGCTCTAAGGTGCTTTCTAAGCTTTCTCTGTTTTGTGAAATATCAGAATCTAAGCGTGCTATTCTAGCTGAGGGAAAATAGCTTTTAAGGGTAGCTTCACAGTTTTCACTTCCATAACCTAAGGCTAGGTATTCGTTACTTTCTCCTGCTTCTTTAATAAAGAGTGCTAAAGCCTTGTTATAGCCACAATAGTGGCATGTTAAGCTCGAATTATTTTTATGTACAGTTAAGGTAATACTACAGTTTGGACAAACAACAGTTTCTTGAGTTTTTTTATCTATCAAGTAATATGCGTAGCCTCTACGGTTGACAAGGACAATGGATTGTTGCTGCGCCTTTAAATTCTCACTTAAGGCTTTAAGGATCCTTGGGTCTAAGGAAGTTGAGCTTGGTTGAGAGCCTAAAAGCTGATCTTTTCCTTGGTTTGCTTGTATGGATTCACCCTTTAGTTTGCTTTTCACTGAGATGATATCTATTTGAGGTAAAGGGTTTCCAAGGGCCCTTTTACTCAGACGTAAGAGTTTGTATTTGCCAGTTTGTGCATTCCAGTATGACTCTAAAGATGGAGTTGCTGAACCTAAAACAATAAATGCTTTTTCAAATTTTGCTCTGACTACCGCAACATCTCTACCGTTATAGGAAAATTTTGTTGTTTGTTTATAGCTGTTGTCGTGTTCCTCATCCACAATTATCAGGCGTAATTTGGCAAATGGAGCAAAAACAGCAGACCGAGCGCCGATAAGAACACTGACTTTCCCCGATTGAATATCTTGTAAGTTTTCCCAGCGTGCCTTATCTGTTAAGCCAGAATGGACAACAAGTACTTGTCCTGGAAATCTTTCTTCAAAAA
>MDSY01017324.1_pt1 | contig 12104 bp, 10 predicted proteins | sample 811131 | NCBI WGS metagenome assembly MDSY01 (sample SAMN05326643, study PRJNA326480) | marine metagenome | isolation source: seawater | place: Atlantic Ocean: South West | collected 2010
GAGCCAGTCTCCGATTTGAGCCACCAACCGGATCGGAGGGGCAGGGTTCGGCCTCTACCACGGTGCTCATCATCGAGGACAGTTACGAAGAAGTGATCGCGAAGGCTCGAAGCTTCGACGACCGACAACTGCAGGGCATGCTGCGATCAGCACTGCCGGACACCGAATAAGAGCGCTAAGCCTCTTTAACCCATCTCCAAAGTTCCGGAAGCGTCGGCCTCTTGCCCGACATCAGAATCCCAACCTTGTAGATCCGACCAGCAATCCAAGCGATGACCCAAACCATGAGAGCCATCAAGATGAAGGAGAGCAGTACCTGCCAAGAGGGAACTCCTCCACCTGCGACTCGCGCCCACATTAAAATCGGTGAAAAAAGCGGGAACAGCGATAACCATACCGCCATGGGCGTGTTCGGCTCCTGAATCACCGGCATAACCATTAATATGGGAACGATTAACAGCATGATCATCGGGAACTGCGCCTGCTGGGCTTCCTCATCCGTGTTGCACATGGCGCCTACCGCTGCGTAAAGCCCTGAGTACATCAGGAAACCGAACAGAAAGAAGCCTAGAAAAAGAATCACCAGACTGATTCCGGGCACTATCTCATTGATGCTGCTCAGGTTCGTTAATTCCGGACGGGCTGCAATGATCATCGGAATTCCACCGGCAATAATCGCGGCGGCGGCACTAATCCATATTGCCATCTGGGTTAAACTGACCGCGCAGACACCCACGATCTTCCCGAGCATCAGCTCCCATGGCCGCATCGCTGATATGATCACCTCGACGATACGGCTGGTCTTCTCCTCAAGCGTTGCCCGCATGACCGCTACAGCGTATAGCAGGATAGTCATGTAAAGGAAGAAGGAGCCAATATAAGCTAGGCCAAATCCTACCTCGGTAATGTCTGATCCTGCCTCCGAGATGACCTCTATCTCCAATGCACCCCCACCCATCAGCCCTTCGGCGTCCACCCCTCGCTGCTCGAGCTGATACTCAAGAGCTGCCCTAGCGATGGACGTTTGGACGGTCACCCTGCGCAACCCGCTAGGTATATCCATGGAATAATAGATCGCCTCACCGGTCTCGAGCGTAAGCTCGTCGACCATAATGAAGCCGCCGAGGTCACCTCCATTAGCTCGCTCCCGCAGCTCAGTCACAACGTCCGCGTGCCAGCGAACTTCTTCGACTTCGAAGCCCCCATTTTCTAGACGAGGCACCAGGCGCTCTGAGAGCACCCCCGTCCCGTCGACAATTGCCAGCTTGAACTCATCCCGTTCACCCTGGATTGCCAACCAAGCCGGAAGGACAGTGACCGCTGCCATGAGAAGTGGGCCAGCCACCGTGGCCGCTATGAACCATTTGGACCGAACCCGCTGGAGGTACTCGCGCCGAATGACGGCAATCACGTTATGCCACATCTATGCGGTCCCGAAGTGGGTAAGCCCGTCAGAAGAAGCTGATCGTGGACCGTCAGCCATTCCTGCATCCCCAACCAAGCCCTCACCCGCATGGCGGACAAAAATCTCATGAAGGCGAGGCTCGATGAGATCGAAACGCAGTATCCTCGCCCCCGAAGCAACCGCCCGATTCAAAATGTGCTGATGATCCTGTCCATCCTTCAGAGTGAGATGCAAGCTGCCTTCTTTTCTCTCAATCCGGTCTATTTCTGGGCCCTGGATCCAAGTATCCGGACCCTCAAATTCAACCGCTACAAGACCTCGCCTTTCCGCCGCCTTAATCTCTTTCAAATCGCCATCAAGCACTTTTCTGGATTTAGAGATAAGACATACCCGCTCACACAGACGCTCAGCTTGGTCCATAAGGTGCGTTGAAAAAACGATCGTCGTCCCTCGCGCGTGATACTCCCGAACGATCTCCTCGAGCACGTCCTGATTGATCGGATCCAGACCCGAAAATGGCTCGTCGAGAATTAGCAGCTCTGGCTCATGGATTACCGTCCCAATGAACTGAATCTTCTGCTGCATACCCTTAGATAGATCCTCGACCTTCTTCTCAGCCCAGTCGGTCAAACCCATTCGGTCAAGCCAGTCGCCACCCCGGCGCCGGGCTTCGCCCCGCCTCAGTCCTCTGATCTCTCCAAGGAAGGTGATCAGCTCAAGGCACTTCATCTTCTTATAGACACCGCGCTCCTCGGGAAGGTATCCCACCTTCGCTCTCCTAACGACATCAGGGTCTTGCCCGAAGAGAGAGACCGAGCCCTCGTCCGGTCCGAGGATACCCATGATCATTCGAATGCTCGTCGTCTTCCCCGACCCATTCGGCCCCAACAAGCCGCAGATCACACCGCGCGGAACCTCGAAGTCAAAGGAGTCCACTGCCGTGTGTTCGCCAAACCTTTTAGTGACACCTCTGAGTCTCAGGGCAGGGCTGTCTTCGCTCATCTTTCTTGTTACTTGAGGGCTTTAGTGCAGCTAGTGTAAACGAAGTTGATTAAGGCGTTTATGTACAGGTGCAAGCCATATGTTCTCCGCGCCGTACAAAATCCTTGATAATTCACTTAGATTGACGCCCTCCAAGATTAAGATCACAGGAGTTCCGATGGCCATTTACCGTACTCTTTATTACGCAGACGTCAGTGTAGGTGTCGGTGGGCGTGTGACAATCCCGCAGGATATGCGGGACGATATGGGAATTGATAAAGGTGACGCGTTAACCGTCCGAGTAGAGGAGAACCCTCGAGGTGGACGTCAGATGGTCATATGGCGCACCGAGCAACAGCCCGGAGACGAAGACTGAGTTAGGTGTCTCATTGGACTTCGACCCATCCAACCAAGGCTCTTAAGGGCCCTTGTCCGTCATGAAGCCACCACGCTGGCGGGAAACTCATGCCATCGAAGGGCACGACCCGTGACGCCCCGGCGCGACCAAACAAAACGGCGAGGTCATTAACGCGATCTTCGGCCACCGCATACCCAACACTTTGAATGTGGCGACAAGCTTCCCCTATCAGGGACGGCACATCCTCAAGGTTCTCCACGGTCCGGAGCCGCAAAGACCGTCCCGGAAGGGAGGGTAATTGGAGAAGATCCAGTTCGGAAACAACGGTCCAATTTTCTAAGCCCCCGTGCAGCATGCTCACAGAGCCGGCAGCCTGTTGAATCTCAATAGTGTCTCGGACCTGGCGAAGAACGATGCTCTCCTGATCAGCGAACTCCGGCTCTACATGTGATGGCCACTCCGAAGCGAGCCTCTCGAGAGACTCGGCAATGAGGTGCGCGAACGCTTCGACCTTCACGTCCCCACTCCGTTCCACGAAGAGTATCTGGGGACAGACACAGCCACGATTTTCGAACATGGCAACCGCACGAGCGACTTGATTGGCTAGATGTGTCATGCTGCCCTTGAGCTTCTCTCTGCCAACAATGCCGACTCCAAAGCGGTGATGGTACGCGATGAATCGACATGATGCTGGAACCATGCCTCGGACTGACAACACCGACTCGTCTGATCCGTAGACAACGACAGCGTCAGCGCCTGCAACCGCTTGCTTTGTTAGCTCGTGATCCTCTTCACCCGACCAATAACACACCGCAACCGCCGACCCAAGCTCGGTATCAGCGTCACGAAGTGCCTCGGCAAAGAGCCGGGTTAAGACTACGTCTCCAGCTCCAGGTTTTATAAGAGTTGGGGCCTTCACTAGCAGGCTCCGAATAAGAGCATTCACTCCCACACCTGGAACGCTCCCGGACGAAATCTGGACGCAGAGTGTGGGGCCTACCGCCATAACACTAGGAACCGACAAAGACCTGTCATTACCCCTCTGCTGGGCCCTGACTAGACCATCCAGCAACGCTGGGTCAGCAAACTCGTTCTTGAGCAGCTTGGACAGAGACTCCCTTGTCCATCCTGCAGCCATTCCATCAAGAACGACCTCGGCAAGCTCACTAGAGAGCTTGGCCGCGGAGGGCAGCTTGTCCAAGGCCGTCCTCCTAAGCTGGTCACCCGGATCAGAAAAACGTTCACCTACTCGGCCCAGCACATCAGCGATTTCCGTAACTGGTCGAGACAGGATCCCCGGCCTTGCTTGTTGCAGCACCACCTTCGCTTCACTGAGTTGCCCTAGCTCCGCATCACGATTCACACTCACAAGCGACCGCCACCAGCCATCAAGTCATCCATCGCGCGGGAACACCCCCGGGGCTCTGAACCGGGTACTCGCCCGAACACTGTCAACCGACCGTCTTCTAAGGCGCCTACATCCTCGGTGAGGACGTGGCTCACTGAACCTAGATTGGCTAGATCAAAGAAAGAGATGATTCCCTGCTCACCTTCGGGCTGATCCTCGAGTGTAGCCGGATCAAGAACGCGAACGGCGAGCCACGGCGGCGCTGCCAGTCTTCTCGCTGCTTTTATTCCTTCAGTCAGTACAGGCTCATACATCTGTGAGAGAAGTTCGGTCATACCGTACTCATTCACTATCCTGTTCCTATCTATTCCGGTGCAATCGGTGATTGTCGAGTATAGCTCAGAACGTCCGATAGCCCGACGAACTCCCTTGAATCCTCCCGTCACCATAGCCCGGGAATCAGCCGGAAGAGTAATACTCGGCTCATCACCTGCCTCTTTGAGGTGTAAGAAAGCAAGAGCCGTCCCAAGGACGAGAACTGGCGCCTCTTCCTCACTGGCGGCACGCAACACATCGAAGGCGTCTCTGGCCCATTCGCCACTCGCCTGGATTAGCCAATCTACTTCGTCCGCAAACGCGTCTACAGCCATACCAACCATCCAAGACAGGGAGGAGTGCGAGGCTGCGACCGGTGAGGGGATCAGCGAGATAACCCTGATTTTATTGACGTCGGGCAAGAGAGCCTGCCTGAACGGTTCATGAAACGCCGCCCGGTATAGACTTTCACGTGGCACAAAGTGGCACCCCCTGCGCTCTGAACCAAGCGTAGTTCCACTCGTGTAAAATGCTGCGTCTGGCTTTCGAGAAATACTGGTATAGGGTGACGATACTAGGTCGAAGTATTTGAATGCCGTGGTCGGAACCGCAGGAATCTCACGCCAATCAGACACCGACGACGGCGTAACGCCCCGTCGCTCGCAAAAAGAGCGGTAGGGGGCACATAGTTCGAACTGCCAACCGAAAACCTCTTGGGCAACTCCTTGAAAAGCCTTTTCTTTCCAGGGTTCCAACCCATCAACACCCCCTGACACACCCATTAAGCGGCCCTCTAGGCGCCCGGCGAGCAACTCCCATTCTTTCGACATACCAGAAAACTAGACTTGAGAGCCAACATCGACGACCTCAACGGTGTCATCGTGTTGTTGCACAATCATCTTATATAAATGGTCAAGACCGGAGCCACGCATGACTCGGCCTGTCCGTCATACAGGTTTCCTAACACTGCTAGTGGTCGGGATCTCTCTTCCAGCCACAATTGAGGCGCAAGAGCAATCAAGCGTTTCTGCAAGGACTAGTGATGAAGGTGTCCCTCTGCGGGCGTTCGAATTATCTGAAACCCTCGAAATCAACCTCGACGGACGGATAGACGAAGCCGCGTGGCAGCGTGCTACGCCCATAAGTGACTTTACACAGCAGGAACCAGTTCAAGGCAATGAACCGTCGGAGCCGACTGAAATCCGTGTCGTATTCGACGAAGACCACCTGTACATAGGGGCAATCGTCTACGATGACCCGGATCAGATCCTAGCATTCCAGCGTGAACGTGACGCGTCGCTGGGAACCGATGACCGTTTCATGTGGATCCTAGACACGTTTCTAGATGGACGTACTGGCTACTTCTTCGAGATCAATGCCGCCGGCCTGATGGGTGATGGGGTCATCACCGGAGGCGGCGGACGTGGTGGAGCCGGTCGCGGAGGAGGCATCAACAAAGCGTGGGACGGTATCTGGGAAGCACGGACCGCCACGCGCCCAGATGGTTGGTCTGCAGAAATCCAGATCCCATTCCGAACACTCAACTTCGACCCGGACGAATCGGAGTGGGGCATCAATTTCCAGAGAACGATCCGACGGAAGAACGAGGAGATTCTATGGAGAGGATGGCGAAGAAACGAAGGGCTATTCAAGCCAGTCTTCGCAGGCCGCATTCAGGGCCTGCGCAACATGTCACAAGGGCTTGGGCTCGAGGCGGTGCCATCAGCGATCGGAAACTACCGTTACGTAACTCCGGCAGACCCTGTCGATCCTACTGCACCCGATGCTACGACATACCCAAGCGATATCTCTTTGGATGTCAACTACAGTCTCACCTCAAGCCTCCGCGCCTCAATAAGCGTCAACACAGACTTCGCAGAAGTAGAAAGTGACCAAAGGCGTGTAAACCTGACACGCTTCCCCATTCGCCTGCCCGAGCGGCGCGATTTCTTCCTTGAGGGTTCAGGCGTCTTCAGCTTCGCCCCCAGAAGCGGCCCCTCCCCGTTCTTCTCTAGGCGTATAGGGCTAACTCAAGGCCAACAAATCCCAATCAATTATGGAACCCGCCTCACAGGGCAGGCGGGAGCATTCGAGATTGGTTTTTATCAAATCGGCACAGCAAAGCAGGATTACTACAACACGTTTATCGAACAGGATGTCACCGTTCCCAGTGAAGCCTTCACTGTCGCCCGAATTCGGAGAAAGCTTTGGGAACAATCAGCTATCGGGGGCATCTATACCCTGCGGAGAACCACCCAAGACGCGGGAGCCCTCGACGGGGTCGACCAACACACAGCAGGTATCGACCTCGACTTTAAGACCCGAAACTTTTTCGGTAACAAAAATCTTGAACTTGAAGCGTTCTTTGTTTGGAATTCCAACCCCCGCGGCCTGGCTGACCCTGAGCGCATCGATCTCGGCGTTGACGACCTCAGTGCTCACGGAGCGCGACTTAACTATCCCAATGACATCTGGACCGCACACATTTCGTATCGTCAGTTCGGAGACTGGTATAGCCCCGCCGTCGGCTTCGTCACGCGTAACAACTTTCGGCGCATAGAGCCACGGTTCGGATGGGCACCGCGGACACCGTCAATCTCATGGCTGCGCCGGCTGGACTTTTCGGTACAGTTCCGTGAATTGGTGAGCCTCAGCTCCGCCTTTCCAGGCGCGGATCCGTACCTCCTAAGGGGACGAGGAGGCACAGCTGAGCGGCAATGGCAATTCAACCTTTTGGGGGTAGACCTAGAGAGCGGCGACGGCTTCGACGTTACCGCAACACAGACATACGAGTACCTAGATAGAGAGTTCTCACCAAGCGGAGAACTAAGAATCGCACCCGGTGACTATACGATCTGGGAATACCGAGTTTTTGGCCGAACTGCTGGGCGCCGACGCGTATCTCTGTTCGGAGGCGCAACCGTAGGTGGCTTCTGGAATGGAAACCGGCAGCAATACGGCGGCCGCTTAAGTTTCCGCCCCAATCCAGGTATAAGCCTCTCGACCAACATTCAGTACAATGATGTTCAACTTCCCGGTGGTGAGTTCACAGCCTCACTGTACGAAGTATCTACCGACTGGAACCCTTCACCATGGGTCGCGATCACAGGACAACTACAGTACGACGATCAGTCCAACATCGTGGGCCTCTTCTCCCGCCTCCGCTGGATCGTCAAGCCAGGCAACGACATCTACTTCGTGTTCACGCAAAACTGGCGCAGGGAGTTACTCGACCTACTCGATCCCAATGCCCACGGTTACAACACGTTGTCTCGGGGAGCATCAATTAAGCTCAACTACACCTATCGCTTCTAGGGCTCACTCTACCCTCTAAGCCTGTGCGCCACTTCCTGAATGGAGCCCGAACTCCGCGGAAGGCGCCTGCACCGACTCTGGATTAACCCCTACGCACCCTTCCCGCTTCAAGTCCTCCTGAGTGCAGAATCTTTTCCTGAAGCCGTGACGCCTCGTCCTCAGTAAAGTCAAGTAATTGTCGGATGGATAGATTCATGCCTTCGTAAATATCAGACGGGAAATCGGTCCCCTCCGCGTGTGAGAGCGCACCTTCGAGCTCAACTATCTCGCGTTGGGCTTTCTCAAGCGCACGGCGCAGTCGATTTAGGGCCTTTCGGGCTTCGGACTCGGCTGTTGTCATGATGAATTCTGCTAATTATTGACAAGCTGGAACAGATGTTGCGGATGGGGTAACGTGATGCAATGAATGCCAGATATGAATTGATTGTAGTAGGCGCCGGTCCGTGCGGGATCGCCGTCGGAGCTGCTGCTGCAAAGGCCGGACTTAAGTGTGCCCTGTTCGACCGGGGAGCAATCACAAACTCACTGCTGAGCTATCCGCACTACATGACGTTCTTCAGCACGGCTACGATGCTGGAGGTAGGGGATGTTCCATTCACAATTCCAGACGCAAAGCCCACCCGTCGTGAAGCCCTGGCATACTACCGAAGGGTCGTTCAACACTGGAGCCTCGACGTTTACCAATACGAGGAGGTGACCTCGATTTCCGGAGAGCAAGGCAATTTCTTGGTCCAAACGAGTAAGAACGATGGGTCGGTCTATGATCATAAGAGTCCCGCCGTGGTCGTCGCGACCGGTGGCTTCCAGACCCCGAACTATCTAGATGTCCCCGGGGAAGAACTGGACAAAGTCAAACATTACTATCACGAGCCCTATCCTTACTACGATCAGAAGGTTCTTGTCGTAGGCGCTGGAAACTCTGCGGTAGAGGCGGCTCTAGAGATGTATCGAAACGGTGCGAGCGTCAGTCTCGTTCACTTTGGGAACACCATAGATCGGGGCGTGAAGCCATGGGTCATACCAGACATCAACAATCGTCTGGATCGTGGTGAAATCCCGGTGTACTGGGAGCATAGAGTGGCCGAAGTCAAACCGTCGACTGTGGTTTTGCGGTCTGAAGAGAATGGTGTCGAGACGGAAATCCAAAACGATTTTGTCGTCGCGATGACAGGCTGGCAATCGGACCATAAGCAGCTCGCCATGCTTGGCGTATCAATCGACGAAGAGACGGGCATCCCCTGTCACGACAAGGAAAACATGATGACTGATGTCCCCGGACTGTATATCGCTGGGGTGATCGCCGCAGGCCATAACGCAAACAAAGTCTTCATTGAAAACGGTCGGGAACACGGACATTTGATCGTCTCTGACCGTCTCGCTCAATCTGTCTAAGTAAAGGTTGTGGTCACTATCGTGCGCTCAACGCCGAGTGACTGAAGGTTGCATTTCAGTCTTTGATCTCATCAACCACTACTGAGCGATCGCCCAATAACACGGTGCTGACTCCTCTCCTCACATATCCCAGTGCAACAACACTGTGGGCCCGAGGCGACTGAACCACCGAAGTGAGGCTTCCCACAACCTTGCCAGACCCATCAGACGCAAGGAGTTCCGCGCCACGGCGGGGCGCAGGGATATCACCTAAGTCCAGTAGACGAAGATGTTTGTTCACGTGGCCTCGGTCTCGGATACGGACTATGACTTCTTGACCCGTATAGCAGCCCTTCGTGTGATCGATAGCCCTCTCCAAAACGCCGACTTCGGGCGGTAACGTCTTTTCATCCATATCAGTGCCAAAGACTGGTCTTCCTGCCTCAACACGCAGGGTGGTCCAAACGCCAAGACCAGAAAGCTTTGTCCCTTGCGCCGCTAGCGCGCGCCAAAGCGCACGAACCGCGTCTGCTGGACCATAAACAGTCCAAGCATTGGGCCAGACCTCCTCGGTCCGAACTACCATTATTCCATCTAGTGCAATATCTGAGCCTGAATCTGGAACGCCCGAACAGAACCAGGCACCCTCGTCCGCCGCAGCGAGAGAGCCCAGATCGACACGGAGACCAAGAGCCAGTCTTCCAAGCATCAGCATAGAGTCCGGCCCAACTACAGAGATGGCAGCGGTCTCAGTCGAAACGTCACTAACTGTGGCCAACCGCGGTGGCAAAAACCTCTTCAGATGCTCTCGTAACCCGGGTAAACCAGCTACTGGCACGTCCAGCAGATATACCTCCCTCTCCTCATTCCCTAACCTGTACGCCCAGAGATCAGAAATCATCTTTCCCTTGGCGGTTAGAACCGCATGATAAGTTCCGGTACCACTGGTAACGGAGCCGTCACTTGCTGGTGTCTTAGGTATTCGACCGGTCAGCAGACCAGTGAGCATCTGGCCTGGGGATCTTCCAGATACGGTTAATCGAGCCCTGTGGCTCCGATCGAACACAGCTGCTGCCTCTGTCGCAGCAACATATTCGGCGGCAGGATCTCCGAAGTGACGGACAAGGGTTCGGCCATGGTACTCCGTCACCACGCCGCCCACCTCTAAAAGATCAGCCAAGAGAGCGCTGTTCATCTTTGGAGACTCGGTCATTTCAAATCTTCTCCCCCCTCATATCGTCCTTCACGAAGCTCTCGCACAAGCTCCCGTACGTGTGTCCAATCATTAGCAGATGGGGAGATCCGGAGATAGGCTTCAAGTTGATTCGCAGCGTCAGTGTGTCTACCTAGCCGAGCGAGCAGGATGCCCCTGGAATGACTCTCTAATGGAGAAGCTGGAGAAATCATCATCAGGCGCTCCACAACTCCTAGAGCACGGCGATCATCACCGATGTTACCGTAAATCCCTTTTAAGTTCGTCAGAAGTCTTGCTAGCATTTCTTTCTTCGACGCTGGTCGCAGGAATTTCTCTCGCATCGCCACGGCCCCACCGTAGCCCTGGTCGAGGAGATCTTGCGCCTCATCCTCAAAGCGGATCCTCCCCCCATCAAATGGGTCGATCAACAACCTCACCTCACTGCCCACGTATCGTACAAGAAAGTGTCCTGGGAAATTTACGCCCTCGAGGGCTAAGTCGAGGCGCCATCCGATTTCCAATAGCACGATCCCTAGCGTGAGTGGGATTCCCATGCCGCGATCTAGTACATCATTAAGAAAGGAGTTCCTCGGATCGTAGTAGGCCATCCGATTGCCCCCATACTGCCTTCGCTCGTAAAGGGTCTTCACCAGATCGTGGAGAACCACGAGCGGAGCGGTCTCGTTAGCGAGTCGGTCTTTCACCTCTTCCGCTACCTGGTCAAGCCGAGCTAGGTAAAGATCTACCGAAAGTTGTGAGTACTCCTCCGAAGCGATCAGAAGACACGCCCTCCCAAGATTGAGCTCTGCCTCAGAGCGAGATAGCTCTTCGGCTAGTGAAGTTCGTGACTGGTGTTTTCGTGTGCTCACGCGATTCGCTTTCGTCTAGACTAGGCTGTCAAATTTGTCCTTAGAGCCTTGAGCGCATTGCTTACCCGTGGACGCGGTCGTGTTTCCGAGAGACTTTATGCTTCGGAACCGACACTTAAGTCAACCAAGGAGATTGCATGACCAGTCAGCCTAGGGACAAAAGACCGGAGATCCGGCTGTCCCAGCTCAGTCATGGAGCCGGTTGAGCGTGTAAACTCGGTATGTCCGAGCTGGCGCAAGTTCTGCGTCACGTGCTTCCAGTCGAAGATCGAAACGTTCTTGTCGGCCACGCCACAGGGGACGACGCTGCCGTTTACCGCCTCACCGATGATCGTGCACTGGTGGTAACCGCCGACTTCTTCACGCCCATAGTCGACGACCCATATGACTTCGGTCGTATAGCTGCCACAAACGCCCTCTCGGACATATACGCAATGGGGGCAAAACCACTTTTTGTCCTAAATCTTGTTGGATTTCCGAGACATCTGCTGACCGAGGGAATCCTGGACGAAATAATACGGGGGGCGTCAGCCGTGACGTCATCAGTGGGGGTGCCAACTCTTGGTGGACACAGCATTGACGACGACGAGCCAAAATACGGACTTGTCGCAATCGGTGAAGTTGATCCTACCCGAATGGTGACTAACGCCTCGGCTCGGGCGGGAGATGCGCTGGTACTGACCAAGCCGATCGGTTCTGGTGTAATCGCGACAGCAATCAAGAGTGGTGAGGCCCCTGAAAATGTCATCAAAAGTGCCGTCGGCTTCATGACTCAACTGAACGCCGATGCTGCTAGTGTCATGGTCACCAACGGGGTCACGGCAGCGACGGACGTAACAGGGTTCGGACTCCTAGGGCACCTTCGAAGCCTTATGCGCGCCTCAAACGCATCTGCAAAACTGAACGCCGATGCGGTCCCGGTGTTACCAGGAGCGAAGATGCTTGCA
>MDSY01127955.1_pt1 | contig 12099 bp, 10 predicted proteins | sample 811131 | NCBI WGS metagenome assembly MDSY01 (sample SAMN05326643, study PRJNA326480) | marine metagenome | isolation source: seawater | place: Atlantic Ocean: South West | collected 2010
CAGATGAAATGCTTAATATGGGATTCAAAGATGATTTGGATTTAATATTAGGAGAAACGCCAGAAAATAAAACTACATGGCTGTTTTCAGCTACTATGGCCAAAGAGGTTGAGAGAATTGCTCGAAATTACATGAATAATCCTCACAAAATCACTGTTGGTAGACAAAATGTAGGAGGTGAAAATATTGAGCACAAGTTTTACTTAGTTCAAAATAGAAATAGGTTCCCAGCATTAAAAAGAATTGTTGATGTAAATCCTGAAATTTTCGGATTGATTTTTTGTAGAACAAAAAGAGATACTCAAGAAGTTTCTGATAGATTAATTGCTGAAGGATACAATGTTGATGCCTTACACGGTGATTTATCACAGCAACAACGCGATAGAGTAATGGATAAGTTTCGTGAACGAAAAATTCAATTGTTATGTGCAACAGATGTAGCAGCAAGGGGAATTGATGTAAGCGATATTACCCATGTAATAAACTATGAACTTCCCGAAGATATAGAATCCTATACGCATAGGTCTGGCCGTACAGCTAGAGCTGGTAAAAAGGGTGAGTCTTTAGCTATTATTACAGATAGGGATAAATACAAAATCAAAAGAATTGAAAAGATTATTCAGAGTAAATTTACTCAGGACAAAGTTCCAAGTGGCGATGTAGTTTGCGAGTCACAGTTATTTAAATTAATTGCGGAAGTTAAATCTGCCCAAATAATTGAGGAAGAATTCACTAAATACCGTGAAAGAGTTTTTGATGAATTGAAGGAGTTTTCTAGAGAGGAGTTAATTGAACATTTTATTTCGAAAGATTTTAATAGGTTCATCGAATACTATAAAGACTCAAATGATATCAATTCAACAGGAGGAGGTAGAGATAGAGATAGAGGAGGTAGAGATAGAGACAGAGGAGATAGAAGAAGAGGAGATAGAGATAGAGGACCTAGAGGAGATAGAAGAGATAGAGGAGATAGAGGGGATAGAGGAAATAGAGAACGTGGTAGTAGAGATAGAGATGGTGGAAGTAGAGACGCTGAAAAGGGTTTTAAAACTGTTTTTATAAATGTAGGAAGCTCTGATGGTTTGGATAAAGGAGGTTTAATTGACTTTGTTTGTAGTAATTCAGATGTAAGGGGTAGAGTGATTGGTAAAATCAGAATGAATGAAAAATTCAGTTTTATTGAGGTTGAACAGGCTTCTTCTGATAGAGTTCTTGATGGACTGCAAGGATCAAACCATGATGGAAGGTCATTAAGAGCGGAATTCGCTAAACCTAGAACATAAATTGAGGCACAATTTATAATTGTAAGTCCCAGTAAGTTTTAACTTGCTGGGATTTTTTTGTTATCAAATTCATATTAATTTTGAGTATGTCTAAATTGAAATCATTTTTAGATTTAACCTTTCCAAAAGAGGATTATACCTTTAGGAAAGTAATTCAATCATTATGGAATGGTTATGGAAATATTGAGCGGTGGACTAATCATAATGGTAGATCAATCATAGTAAAACATATTGAATTTCCAAATCAAACAAAACATCCAAAGGGGTGGGATTCAAACATAGGTCATTCAAGAAAGGTTAAGTCATATGAGGTTGAGAGTCTTTGGTATAAAAACTATTCTAAAACTTGCATTGCCAAAATACCAAAGCTTTTAATTAGTGCTCAAATTGGAAGTTCAAAAGTTATTGTTATGGAAGATTTAGATTATTTAGGCTTTGATCTAAGGTATTCTAATGTAACAGAGAGCCAATTAAAATCATGTATAAGTTGGTTGGCCCAATTTCATGCGCAGAATTTAAATAATTCAGGAAAAGGACTATGGAAGATAGGTACCTATTGGCATTTGGAAACTCGATTGGAAGAACTAAAAGAAATGGAGTTTGGACCGCTCAAGAATTATGCTGGAAATATAAATCAAAAACTTAATAAAGCTAAATTTAAAACTTTAGTTCATGGTGATTCTAAACTTGCAAATTTTTGCTTTTCTGAAAATGACGAGGTAGCAGCTGTTGATTTTCAATATGTAGGAATTGGTTGTGGAATGAAAGATTTGATTTACTTTTTAAGTAGCGTTGAAGATTTTGAAAGTAAAACAACAGAAGACGAAATTCTAAATTTTTATTTTAAAAAATTAGCCAAATTTATGGGAGGTAGAGATATGGAATTGGAGAATGAGTGGAGGGGTTTATATAAGTATGCTTGGGCTGATTTCAGTAGGTTCCTTCAAGGATGGAGTCCAGGACACTGGAAATTAAATAATTATGTTGATCAAATTACTGCCAATACAATCCTTGAAATTCAATTGTTTGAATGTTTGGAAATAGCAAAAAAAGCAGCCAAGGAAGCAGGTGATTATATTCAAGAAAAGGTGAAAGATCACTATACTATTCGCTCAAAAGGAATTAAGTTAAGTTTGGCTTCGAGTATAGTAACAGAGGTTGATTTAGAATCTCAAAATATGATATTAAAAAATATTAATCCATTATTAAATAAATTTAATTTTGGACTCTTGTCTGAGGAATTGAAAGATGATTCTTCTAGGTTTCAAAAAGAATACTTTTGGTGTATCGATCCATTAGACGGAACACTTCCTTTTACAGAAGGACGAGAGGGCTATTCGGTTTCAATAAGCTTAGTTTCTAAAAATGGTGAACCTATTCTTGGTGTTATTTATAATCCAGTTTCAGGAGATCTATATTCTGCTATGAAAGGATGCGGGGGTTATAAAAATGAAATTCCAATAAGTTTAAATTATTCAAAATCATGCTTTACTTTTATTACAGATAGATCATTTATAAACTCTGTAGATTACGAACCACTCTTAAATAAGTTAAGGTCTGTATCAGAAGAAAAAGGATTGAAAAATTTTGATATAATTACAAAAGGAGGTGCTTCTATGAATGCTATCTGGGTAATTGAAAATGCTCCTGCTGCTTATATAAAACCTCCTAAGGCAAACCCTGGAGGAGGAGGGTTGTGGGATTTCTCAGCATCTGCATGTTTGTTTAATGAGCTAGGTTTACGAGCAACAAACTATAAAGGAGAAAAGTTAGATCTCAATAGGAAGGATTCTACTTTTATGAACCATGAAGGAATTTGGTTTGAAGCTTAATCTTTAAATAAATTTATTTTTTTAACCTTAAAAACAAAGGCACTTCCACTTTTATTGTCTTTAATTGAAAGTTGATTATTTAGATTTAATTTACCTTGATGCCAACCTGTTAAATATACCATATTGTCAATTATAAGTATTTTGTTTATGCCTTCTTCTAGTGGACTCGACAAAACTTTTAAGTGTTTGATATCGCCCTTAATTATTTCACTTAAAACGATATCATAATTCCCTTTTTGATCTGGAATAACCTTTTGGTTAATAGTACCATTGCAACTTACAATCGAACTCATAATTAAGCCTTTATTATATTTCGTTAAATTCATACTCCAGTCACTTTTAGGAGAAGTTTGTAATTGGAAATTTTTTAAACGTAATTGCTTATCAATAATTGCATAGAAACCATCTTGTCCACCTAATGATTTTAATGAGATTGTGGAATCATTAATTAATAAAGAATCCCCATTTGACTGTCCTACTAGGTGATAATTATTATCACTTTCAATGCAATTTAAGACTATGTCTTTATTTTTGGTGCCAAATTGAAGTTCATTTATAGTTTTGAATTTTTCATCAAGTACTACCAATATAGCATCTCCATTCCTAGTGCCATAAAGTACAATGTTATTTTCTGAATTTTTAATTAAGCCTCGTCCTTGACCTCTTAATTTTGTAATAGGAATAAGTTTATTGGCAGAATTTAATTTATAAAATATTGGATTTTTTTTGTCTTTGAAACTACCTGTTACCAATATTTGTTGATTAATGATACTGAGGTTAATAAATTCACCAACAGAAGCTAATGTTAGTTCAAAAACTTTTTCTCCAGTATTGGTGAACTTTGATAATATAGGATAATCCTTTTTTTTGATTTTAATTGATCCGCATGTGTAAATATTGTCAAATTCATCTAATACAGAATTGTACCCCCAGTCGTGTTTTTTATTGCCTAAGTTTTTAGCCCAAATAAAATCCCCATTGTTAGAGAGTTTTATAATGTATATGTCGTACCCACCATTAGAGGTTAGAATTGTGTCGTCTTTATAAATAAGATTTTTAGTGAAAATTCCAGTTAAGATTATTTCTCCTTTAGAATTCAAGTCAATATCATAACCTTCATCAAAGTTTTCCCCACCAAAGCTTACTGTAAATTCTTTAGATTCTTGAGAGCAGGAAAAGAAAAAAACTGTTAAAAGAAAAAAGATGATTGATTTCATGATCTAAAGTTAATTGATGTAGCCAATAATTAGGTGCGAATAATTAATGTTTTTATTCAAATAATAAGTGATCTATTGTCCGAATATTGATTTCATTAGATTTAAAGTATGATTAAAAAGTTTGTAATATTTATTTTGTTAGGTTTTGTTTCAGCTCTATTCTTAGTTTCATTTTCAACTAAATTAGTTTTGGATGCTTCTAAAATGTACATTAATTCACAAAATAAATGTGATGTTGCTATTGTTTTAGGTACATCTAAATTTACTTTGGATAAAAAAGAGAATTTATTCTATGCCAATCGAATTAAAAAAGCGGTCGAATTATATAAATGCAATAAAATAAAATTCATAGTTGTATCTGGTGATAATGGAAAAAAAGATTACGATGAACCAACTCAAATGAAGCTAGATCTAATTAAAGCAGGAGTACCTAGTTCCCATGTTTATTGCGACTATGCAGGATTCAGTACAATTGATTCAATGTTAAGAATGAAGCTTATTTTCAAGGAATCAAAATTTATTGTTATCTCTCAAAAGTTCCATTTAGAAAGAGCAATTTACATAGCTAGGAAAAACGGAATTGAAGCCTTTGGAGAGGCAGCAAAAGATGTTCCTGCTCTTTATGCGCCTTATCATAATTATCGTGAAAAGTTAGCACGAGTTAAAGCGGTATTAGAAGTTTTAATATGTAAGGGTCCTAAATTTGGAGGTAAGCCTGTTTTGATCAAAAGAATTTAAGGACTTTGACTAATCCACTAAGTAGACCTAGAAGAATTAGTACCGTAATCACAACTTTTGCAGAACCTTTATAATTTTCTTTTCTTTCTTTCTTATCTCTTCTGTATCCCCAAACTAAAGCTATTGCAAAGGCAGCTATAAAACAAAGAGCAAAAGCGATTCTTCCAGGTGTAAATAACATATTGTAAATATAGCAGAATTATAATTTAAATATATGTTGTCACACTTAAAAGAATAGAACGGTTTCTATTTAATTGAATTTAATATTAACTGTGCTTCTATTTTAACTTTTTTATTGCCCTTTAAAGCGCTTTCTAAAAATGGTTTTGCTTTAATATTATCTTTTAGTTTTAAATACGATTTTCCAATGTGTAATTGAGCATTGAAAAATTCAGTATCACTCTTTTTAACTTCTGAAAGTTTTGTAATTGCATCTTTGTAAGATTTATTGTTAAATAACCTCATTCCCTCAATGAATACCAATTCAATTGATGTAGAATCTATGATGACTTGATGGGTTTTTTGAAGAATTTTATTTTTATTTTCTGTTTTTTTTATCTCTTTAATTTCTGAAAATTCATAATCAATACCTATATCTTTAACGGTATCTTGAATCGAGTATAATGTTTCATTTGAGATTTCTGAAATTATTACATCTGAGTCATAGTTATCTATATTTTCAGCTGAATTTAGAGAATTCTTACTTAGTGTTTTAATGTCTTTCCCCTCTAATATTTTCTTTTTTTTGTTTTTTTCTTGCTGAATAGACGCTCTGTCATCTTGTGAGATATTAGGACTTTTTTCTACAACGAAATCGGATTCACGCTGAAATGTAGTTTCTCTGAACTCCTGTTTAGAACTATTTTCAATCTCAATAAGATTGTTTTTAACAACGAATTCTTCTTCATCAAAAAGTTCTTTAATATTGTCATCATTTAAGGTGTTATTTAATTTTATTCCTGAGTTTTTATTCCTGTTGGTTTTAACCATTGATTTATTTAATTGCTTGCTCCTTTTAATAATTGAATCTGCTTTGAAATCAAATAGCTTCAAAGAGTCAGAAATTGCATGCACTTTTTCTTTAGATTTTGTTATTGGTGCGGATTTTCTTAATGAGATTGAATCGACTAAATCAGTAACAGAGGGTTTGTTTTTAGCATTTTTTGAGTTCGACTCATTGTTCAATAAAAAAAATGCAATTATTACTGAAGCAGCAATCCCTGTAATAGTAATAATTAAAGATTTATTTGAATTTGATTTGTTGTTAAATAATACTTTGGTTGTTTTATAGGCATTAATAGAGTTTGGATATTTCTTAAATCCTTCCAAAGAGTCGGAACAAAACTTGCAATTTATAGCATGTTGTTCAACTTCATTTCTTTCAATGTTTGAGAGTTGATTTTTAGTATAAGCAATAAGTTTGGCTTCAGAAAAACAATCAGAATTTGAAAATATTTTATGTAATTGGTCTTTATTCACTTTTTAAATCTATACAGTTTTTTAAATTTCTTTTTCCGTTTTGAATGTAGCTTTTTACCTTTTTTAAGGTATATCCTGTTTGGGCAACAATTTCATTGTAACAAAGCTGTTTTAAATAGAAAAGTTTAATGCTTTTTTGTTGCTCATCTTTTAGTTTTTCAATGCAGTCTTCAAGATGTACTAAAAGTTCCTCTTTATCAATACTTGGATGATGAAACAGTTTAAATTCCATATTTTCCACTTTATCTAGTTGATATTCTTTTTCTTTTAAATTTCTCGTACTTACTTTTCTGTGAAATTGCATGCAATGATTAAAAGTAACTCTATATAGCCAACTCTTAAAATGAATAATCTCATGCGAGAGAAGTTTAACTGAAAGAAGTTCGTATATTTCCATGCATACATCTTTTGCATCTGATTCATTTTCTAAGTGTTTCAGACAAGCACCAAAAATTAAATGAAAATATCTTTCATAAATTAAAGCGAGCCATTTAGTGTTTTCAGATGACCTATAAAGATCAATTAGCTCTGAGTCAGATTTATTTATCTTCAGTACTTTCAATTTTGTCTAAAGTAAAAAAAATAAAGAATTACGAAAATTTTAATCAAAGTACTTTTAAGCAGGTACAATCTTTTTAAAGATAAGAGGCAACTACTAAAGATTACATACGTTATTTAAAAAAGACCCTTATGAAAATTGAAAATATTAAACAAAGCTATTCAGCTCTAGATGAAATAAAGAGTTGGCTTCAAGATGGTGTTTTTAATGATGATTCTTATACAGAGATTACTTCTGTTATAGAGGCTGTTGAAGATTATATGGGGATGCCTCTTCCTGCAAAGAAGTTTATTGAATCAAATTGCAGAGCTTAGTTAAGCCTCTAAAGAAATTTTCAATTCTTCAAACAGAGATAAATCTTCTTTTTTCACTCCCCCTGGTTTAGTCTCAGGATTATTTAAATAGAAAATAAGGTTGTTTAAGTCTGAGGCTAATCTTAATTTTTGTTTTTCTTTTGCTGACTTATTTTCGGTATACAAGCGATCAATTGCAGTTTTTTTCTTTTCTCCTTTCAGTTCATTAATTATGCGCTCCATTCCCTTAGTCATACAAGTTAGTTTTATGCGTTTTAAAATTATGTAATAGGTGGTACAAACTTATAAAAGAAAAGTGTAAATCTAATTCTTAATTAAAAGAGGTGTTAAGACATCAATGTTAAAAGTGTTTTTTTTAAGCTTTGATTTACTTTTATAAATCAAATTAATTTTTTTGTTACTTAAAGTGTAAATGAATTCTTCGCCTAGGAAAAGCTCCTGTTTAATTTCATAATCTTCTCCATTAGTTAATTTTATACTTGATTGAGAAATCCAGTAATCATTATTTTCATCAAGTTCTAAACCTATTGCCTTATTTAGTTCAACGCCTGAAAAAATGTTGATAAGACCTAAGAGTTGAGCTGCATATTTAGATGGTGGAGCTTCTGTAAGCTCCTGAGGAGTGCCCATTTTTAAGAGAGAACCCTTTTGAATGACCATTATTTCATCTGAAAAAGTAAGGGCGTCCTTTGAGTCGTGGGTGACAAATAGCAGACCGATTTTAAGTTCTTTAACAATATCCTTTAGAATTATTTTGAATTCAGCTTTTGATATATTATCCAAGTTACTAAAAGGTTCGTCTAACAGAAGAAGGGGAGGTTCTTCTATCATAGCTTTTGCTAAAGCTACTTTTTGCTTCTGACCACCTGATAATTCTTTTGATGTTTTATTTCTCAATAACTCTAATTTGCAAAGTCTTATAATCTCTTCAGTTTTGGACTCCTGATATGATTTTTGATATTGAATTAAATGGTGACGAATATTATCATAAACTGTATAACCAGGCTCAAGTTGAAAGTCTTGATGAACAATTCCAACTCCTTTTGTACCCGGTACCAATTTTTCAGATTTATTAAATACACGCTTATTTTGAAAATAAATTTCACCTTTATCCCTATCCATAAAGCCTCTTATTGCTTTAAGAAGAGAGGTTTTACCACATCCGCTTTCACCAAGAATACACAAAATCTGACCATGATTCATTTGGAACGAAAGGTCCGTTAGGACTTTCCAAGAATCGTATGAAAGAGAAACGTTTTCGACCTTTAGCAGCATTGGATAAAAATAAAAAAAGCCACCAACCAATTGGTCAATGGCTTATTAGAAATATTGATATGATATTATTTTAAACTATAGTTTGAGGTATTAACGATTTCATCATCAATTAAAATATCTATTTGATATGAACCTATTGGGAGTTTAGTTTGATTAGTGATATATTCTAATGTTATTTCTTGCGCATTTCCTGAATAAGTAAACGCTTTAAATGCAGCATATTTTTTAGTTCCATTTGCTTGAACATCAACATTAGATCCGTTCTTGTCAAGTTTTCCTAGTAATTCACCATCTGGGGCAGTTACTATCATTGTAACTTTCTTTTCACCAGTTTTAGTAATCGCATTGGCCATGATTGTGATGTCTACTTCAATTTTATTAGTTCTCCTAGCCAATGATGTTTTCTTCCAGGGTTTAGATTGACTATTTCTTTTTCTCCAAGAACTAATATTAGGGTTCGGAATTTGTAATGCTGAGGCAATGGCTACTTTTTGTGATAATTCATTGTTCATTGTGCTCACAGAGTCTAAATCACCTGTTAGTTCTGTATTTTGACTCTCTAATTTTCTGTTTTCAAGCAAGAGCTCATCCACTTTCGTTTCTAATTGCTCATTTAGCTTCCTAACCATTGCTAAATTCGCTTTTAATCTTCTGTTTAACTCTTCTTTTTTCATACCCGAATTAATCAACGAGTCATTTTCTATTTTTATTCTTTTGATTTCAGCTAATTTTGATTGAATATCTTCATCCATTTCAGCAACATCACCCTCTAGCTTTTTGGTGAGTTCTTTTGAGTCTTCAAATAATTTGTTAACTTCTTGCTGCTCTTGTGATAGCATAGTTATTTCTTGCTGTGCTTTAGTTTTGTAATTTGTGAGTTTTACATATAATAAGAAATTTAATGCAATAGAACCTATTAATAAAATAGCTAAACTAACTAGTAAGCCTTTGTTTTTTTTGCTTTTATTTTGTTCAGAATTACTCATGTTTCACGTTTTAAATTATTTCTTTTTTGGTCAAATATAACCCAATTTTTTTCAGTGATATAAACCGTTGGTTGATGTAGTAACGACCATTCATGACTAAATATTATCGTTTATCATTTTTTAAAATTTCTTCAACATTAAATAATTTAACTTTGTCACCATTAATTTGAAAGAAATGTCTAAAATAAATAAGAAAAACTGGCTATTGTTTTTATTCCTTTTGCCACTTGCGATTTTTGCCCAAAATTTTACAGTTTCAGGAACAGTAAAAGATGCTTCAAATGGTGAAACCATGATTAGTGCTATGATTTATACTGCTGACGGTAATTATGGTACTGCCACCAATATGTATGGATATTATTCTATTGAGCTACCTAAAGGTATCCATACGATAGAGTTTAATTACAGTGGATATCAGACTTTTTCTAAAGAAATAGATTTACAAGAAAACATAAAAATGAATGTTGAGTTGGAAGTAGCCTCTGAACAAATTGATGTTGTTGTAGTATCTGGGAAAAAAAATACCGACAATTTTAAAAAGGTTGAAATGAGTACAGTTGAGCTTGATGTAAAGAGTATCGAGAAAATACCTGCGTTACTTGGAGAAGCTGATGTTGTAAAAGCTGTTCAATTAATGCCAGGAGTTTCAACAGTTGGAGAAGGAGCAACAGGTTTTAACGTTAGGGGAGGTGGGGTTGATCAGAATTTGATTTTATTAGACGAGGCTCCTGTATTTAATTCTTCGCATTTATTTGGGTTTTTCTCTGTTTTTAATCCAGATGCTGTCAAAAATGTAAAGTTGATAAAAGGAGGTATTCCCTCTCAATATGGAGGACGCTTGTCTTCTGTTCTTGATATTAGAATGAAGGAAGGTAATTCCAAAAAAGTTGCGGGTCAGGGTGGTATTGGGGCGCTCTTTAGTCGATTAGCAATTGAGGCACCAATAATCAAAGACAAGGCATCTTTTATTGTTGCGGGAAGAAGATCGTATGCCGATGTGTTGGCTAAACCATTTTTATCTAAAGATTTTTCCGATGCTCAATTTTATTTTTATGATTTGACTGCTAAAGTAAATTATAATGTAAACGATAAAAATAATTTTTATCTGTCAGGATATTTTGGTAGAGATGTATTTTCCCGTGGTTTTGGTTTTAATTGGGGAAATCAAACAGCAACAGCAAGATGGAATCATATATTTAACGATAAATTATTTTTAAATACAACAGCCTATTTTTCAAATTATGATTTTATGCTTGGTGTTGGTGATCAAGAATCTGGTGGTTTTAAGTGGAAAGGTCAAATAAGAAACTACTCCATTAAACCATCTTTTTCTTATTATTTAAATAACAACAATACACTTCAATTTGGTGGCCAGTCAATACTTTACGACTTCAAGCCAGGTGAGAGCGAATTTTATTCTGAAGGAAGAACATTTGATTTCTCGCAGGAGAGTAGGTATGGATTGGAAAATGCAGTATACCTAGGAAATGAGCAAAAGTTTAAAAACGGAGTTGTTCTTAAGTATGGTGCTAGATTTTCTTCATACCACTATCTAGGTCCCAGTAAAGAATACATTTACGGTGATAGACCTAATGCTAATTCAAGTAAAGAGTTAATTGAAGTGAAAGACTATAATAATGGTGAGTTTATTACTAATTACTATAATGCAGAGCCAAGATTCAGTGCAAAGTTTGATGTTGATAGTGTTTCATCTTTGAAGATTAGTTATAATAGGATGTCTCAATACATCCATTTGATGAGTAATACTGCAGCTGCTACTCCGCTTGACGTTTATTCTCCTACTACCAACAATGTGAAACCACAGTTAGCTGATCAATTTGCATTGGGTTATTTTAGGAATTTTGGTGAGAAATTGGGTTGGGAAACTTCTGTTGAAGGGTATTATAAAGCACTACAAAATCAGATTGGATATATTCCAACAGCTGAATTAACGCTCAATGATTATTATGAAGGAGATTTATATTCAGGTACTGGTCGAGCTTATGGTTCCGAGTTTTTCCTAAGAAGAAATGAAGGTAAATTGACTGGATGGATTAGTTTAACAATTTCTAAAACAGAAATTTTGGTGGATTCCATTAATAATGGAGAGTATTATAATACTAGGTTTGATAAGCCAGTTGTTGGAAACGTAGTTCTAAATTATGAGTTTAACGATAGATTTGAAATGAGTGCGAATTTAGTTTATAATACAGGAGCTCCATTTACAACATCAACAACTAATTATGCTATCCAAAATATAAGTGTTTCACACAATCCTGAAGGTGTAAGGAACAACGCTAGAGTCCCTGATTATCATAGACTAGATTTATCTTTCACAATCCATGGTAGAGAAGAAAAGATAAAAAGTGTTTCCCCTCTGGCACAGGCACAATCAAATCAAGATATTGTTTCCCTA
>MDSY01124320.1_pt1 | contig 12096 bp, 6 predicted proteins | sample 811131 | NCBI WGS metagenome assembly MDSY01 (sample SAMN05326643, study PRJNA326480) | marine metagenome | isolation source: seawater | place: Atlantic Ocean: South West | collected 2010
ATATTATTGAGAAATCTCTCAGCACCTTTGAAACTTACTGGGAATCGCCAGATTTCGAACGATTTGATGGCAAAGCACAAAGCAAGGAAAGGCTTAATATTGCCCTTCAAACTGCCAGAGGTTCGTTTGATAGCAATCTGCCTAGCTTTTATTTTGATATTAAACCGCACTCTCATCAAAAAAATATCTTAGAGAAATTAAAGGTCGAAAGAGAGCTGCACGGAAGATATAAAAACCTTGTGGTCGCCGCTACAGGAACAGGCAAAACAATCATTTCAGCTTTTGACTTTGCAAAGTTTTACAATGAAAACCCAGAGGCTAAATTTCTATTTTTAGCCCATAGAGAGGAAATACTTAAGCAGGCCAGAAGCGCATATCGTGGAGTGCTTAAAAACAGCCAGTTTGGTGAGCTATTGGTAGGCCAATATAAGCCTGAAAAGTTTAATCACCTATTTGCTTCCATCCAGAGTTTCAATAATCAACTTTCCAGTTTGAACTTATCTAACGATTACTTTGACTATATTGTTATTGATGAGGTTCACCATATAACAGCGAATAGTTATCGCCCAATTTTAGAGCACTTTGAGCCAACTATACTCATTGGCTTAACTGCAACACCGGAACGCCATGATGGTGCTGACATCCTCAAAGATTTCTGCAATGTTATTGCCGCTGAAATTCGGTTACCAGAAGCAATAAATCAACGCCATTTATCGCCATTTCAGTACTTTGCCATTGATGATGAAACAGATCTTACGAAAATTTCATGGTCAAAAGGTCGATATGATGTTGCAGAGCTTACTAACTTGTATACGTTGAATGATCAACGGGTAATTAGAATTATTCAAAGCCTCAATGAAATTATTACTGACATTTCTCAAATGCGAGCGCTAGCGTTCTGCGTAAGCAAAGCGCATGCGAATTATATGGCTAAGAAATTTACCTTGAGTAATATTCCTTGTGGAGTGCTTACTAGTGATAATTCTAAAGATCGGGATATTCAGCAGCAGCGTTTAAGATCGAAAGAAATTAATGTTCTATTTGTAGTGGATATCTTTAATGAAGGTGTCGATATTCCAGAACTAGATACCCTACTATTTTTAAGACCAACAGAAAGTTTAACTATATTCTTGCAACAATTAGGTCGAGGACTCCGGTTAATCGAAAACAAGGAATGCTGTACCATTTTAGATTTTGTTGGCAACTCTAGACCTGAATATGATTTTTCACATAAATTTAGGGCGTTAGTTGGCAAAACAAACCAAGCAATTTCAAAAGAGGTCAAACAAGGTTTTCCTCACCTTCCTCTTGGCTGCCGTATTGAGTTACAAGAGAAAACTCAGCAAATGATCTTGAGGAACATATCTCAAGCAACATTAAATAAAAACAAGTTGCTTAACCTTATCTCTAACTATCCTCACGTTACAGATTTACCACTTACTCTGACAAACTTTTTACGTATCTATCCAGACATTACTTTAGAAGATATTTATAAAATAAAAGTTGGCAAGTTTGGAGGATGGAACGCTCTAATTGCTGCAAGCAATCAGGATGATATAAATGAAGCTGACTTTCCCATATACGCAGCTTATTACCGTGCAATCAATAATCGAATTCTAGTCAATACATCTTTTACATATTTAAGGTTTGTTAAAGCGCTATGCGAGTCTAACTTTTCCCTAACTAACCTAGTCAATATTCAATCTGTGCCTGAAAGGCACTGCCAACTATTTGCCGTTATGTGTCATTATGATTTTTGGGATAAAACAGCTAAGCAAGCAGGGTTTAGTTCGATATCATCGAGTATAGCGACATTAAACATCTCACCGCTTAAAGAAGAGTTACTTGAAGTCATCACATTGCTGATAGAGCGCCTTGAAACACAAGAGTTTTCAATGCCATCAGTGGAAAATGAGATAGTTGATAACTCCCCTCTTAAAATGCATGTGAGATACCCTAAAGAACATATATTGATAGCATTTGGTGACACTACAATTGATAGAAAATCTTCAAGTCGTGAAGGTGTTTTAAATATAACATCCACAAATACAGAGCTGCTATTTGTGACGCTCAATAAATGTGAAAAACAGTTTTCTGTAACGACCATGTATCATGACTATGCTATTAGTCCAACATTATTTCACTGGCAAACGCAAAACAGTTCAAAACCTACATCAGGAAAAGGCCTTAGCTATATTGAACACAAGCAGAATAAAAAAACATTGATTCTGTTTGTAAGAGAACAAGCGAAAGACGCGTATGGCAAAACAATGGGCTTCGTGAACTTCGGGCCTGTTGAACTTGTAAAGTATGAAGGTTCACAACCGATGAATATAACATGGCGGTTAAAGCACCCCATGCCTACATACATGTGGCACAACTCAGCCAAGCTGGCTGTTGGGTAAATATATTGGGGCTTTTTACCTCGGGCAACCCTTAATCTCCCCCCTTCGCCCAACTATCCCTACTAACGTTATTTTTTCAAGTAGCGAATTGCTAAATCATAAATATCGTCTTTTACACTGTCTTTTTGAGTGCGGGAGAAACCTTCAACTAATGAGGTATCAGAAGGGAAGAGAAGTTGAATAAGTAACGAAGAGTAAATAAGCCTGTAAAACGCAATATTGTCTACTTTTCTGTAAGGAGAGGTATTGCTGTCAGCGGTATCTAGCAAGGTTTTTACCCGCGAGTGCATAACCGACAACACACCGGATGTAATATTCTCTTCAAAGTTACCACCAGAGGCTGCCGTCACGTACTCCATTCCGCCTTTTGGAGTCGCAAAATCAATGATAGCGAGTCGTACAAAGGCAGGATGCTGAATATGAAAGTCAACAAACGTGTCTAAGCATTGCCGCAGTTGAACAGTAAAGGGTAGCCCATCTTCTAACTGAAACTGAAGTGACAAGAGCTCCACAAAACGCTTTGACACGCCCATTAACACTTCATCTTTATTTTTAAAGTGCTTGTAGATCGAAGGCACCTTTATACCTACTTTCTCTGCTATGTCATGAAGGTTAAATCCATACACACCTTTTAGAGTAATTAACTGCTCTGCCGCATTCAATATTTTGTCTTTAGTGTGTATTACACTGGGTCTGTAAAAGGTTTGGTCTGTCACTGCACTACCTAGCATTGGTTGTGTTAATAGGGCGCCATTGGCATGGGAATAGTGCCAGTCACATTGCGTTTTTACTAGCTGTACTTGATATTTTGCATTGGTAAATAACGTAAACTTCGCATTTTGTGGAGACTTAACCCTCATATTATTTTACTGAGCTATTGACGATAAAATAAACTTTGGCTAATTTGGTTAGCCAAAAGCTAATTATGTTCGCCTGCTTGTTTTTTGCGAACCACGTTTCGATACCGTACAGGCAACGTTTATGAAGGCGAATCTCATCAATATAAATAACCGATTCTCTATTTTGGCGCTTATTGTGGGGGCTACCGTAACCGAAGCAATGTTACTTTTACTGCCCATTTACATTGGCGCGCTTAACGATTTGTTAGCGCTAAGTGCAACAGAAATAGGCCTAATTGGTTCAGCCGATCTTGCTGGTATCGCCCTAAGTGTTACAACTGCTATGGTATGGCTACGTAAATATCCTTGGCGCAGCACTGTACTTTGGGCGCTGACGCTTTTTTTTGCCACCAATATTGTCTCTATCCATCAAACCAATTTCACTGTATTGATGGCGCTTAGATTTGCAGGTGGACTAGGGGCGGGGGCGGCCTATGCAATTGCGCTGGCCGGTATTTGCGATAGTCACAACCCCGCGAGAAACAGTGCGTTGATGGTATGTAGCCAGGTTATTTTTGGAGCCATAGGATTATTTGTATTGCCAAGTTTAGCCCATGACTGGCGCTTGGATGGCATTTACCTATATATCTCGCTAGGGGCGATATTGGCCATTGTGCTGAGTTACTTTTATTTCCCTAATAATACACAGACTCAGCCTAGTTCTCACTTCCCTCCAGTACGAAAATTTGGCTGGCAAGGCACATTAGCATTTGCTGGTACAAGCCTATATTTCGTTACCATTGGTGTGGTGTGGAGTTATTTAGAAAGAATAGCGCTTAATACAGGGCTTTCTTTGGAGGACGTAGGGTTTAGTTTAAGTGCGGGATACATTATCAGTTTACTTGGCTCATTTAGCGCTGCTTATTTTGGTGTAAAATGGGGTACAGCATGGCCAATGATTGTTGCCGGAAGCGTTCAATTTATGATGCTGGTGGTCTTTTATGTGCTTGATGTATTTCCTCACAGTGCCCTTATATTTTTCGCCGCCAATGCTGTTTTCCAGTTTTTCTGGAGCTATATTATTTCTTATCAAATTGTCATTTTTAGCGATGCAGATAAGGATGGGCGCTTTCTGCCTCTGTACGGTACCAGTGTTCATATTGCGCTAGCGGTGGGACCATTTTTAGGCGCCAATATGGTAAAAGACGATCATTACTTAAATGTTCTCACGTTTGGTATGGTGTCGTTAACACTCTGCTACCTCTCTTTTTTAGGTTCCGTTTATCTGGGTAAAAAATCCGCTTTATCAGGGCCTACAACCGTAGGATCACACTAATGACTATTCCTTTATCACCCGCCCATCACCTTCACGTTAGAGGCGGCAAGAAAGGTGAGTGGGATTTACCCCACAACCGTAGAAGTGGGTTTAAGAATCTCTATAAAAATCATCGTTACGGCATGTCTTGCCGGGCGCCCCAGATGGTTCCATTGTCAGTTAATATCGATTTTAAGCTGCATGATATAGATACAGTGCGATGGTATAGCAGCCATCCTTTTTTCGATGGGCTTTGTGTAACGAAGGGTAGCGATGTTGTATTTGAGCACTATGCTAGCGATTGTCATGCTGACGATATTCATTCTATCCAATCAATATCTAAAACCTTAGTTCACCTGATAGCTGGCAAGCTTCATGAACAAGGTAAGTTGGATACAAGCTTACCGGTTAACCACTTTATCAAACACATTGGAAGTGGGTATGCCTATGCTTCAGTGCAACAAGTAATGGATATGGCAGTGGCAAATGAATACAGCGAAGACTATTACGATGCTACCGCAATGCTAAACCAACTTGAAGATGCCCATGGTTGGCGAATTGACTCCTCAATTCCCCATCGCACTATGCGTGAGTTCTTTCCTACAATCCACAATGGCGGCGTGAGTGCAGGACCTGGAGAACACCACTACAAAACCGCAAACACAGATATTGTGGCGTGGATTTGTGAAGTATGTTGTGGCATTGATATTCGCTCACTGGTACTCGATATTGTCGATGCTTTTGCCCCTGAACACAGTATTTTTGTCTCTACCGATCGCAGCGGCGTTCCTTTTCTTGGTGGCGGTCTTCACATGACGCTAAGGGATTTATGTCGTTATGGCAGGCTATTGGGGCGCGGCGGTCAAGGGTATACCGGCAAGCATGTAGGCAGCACCTCGTTCACGCAACAAACTATGCATAGTCGCGTTGATGGAACACAAAGCCACTTGGGTGTGAGCTATCACAACTTTCTAGAAACCAATGGTCGTTGGATAGGTCATTTGGGGTATGGCGGCCAATTACTGATGGTGTACCCTGAGCACGACATTGTCATCGCATGTTTCAGTAGTTTGCTCGATGACGGAGGTTTAGATCCTGCATTCAGCCAGCGGCAGGTCGCCATGGCTGAACATATTGCGGATTACCTTATCAAGAAACCTTCACAAAAGAGTAGCTACGCGTTATAGGCAGTTTTATTCAGTGTGTTACGCTTTTAAATATTGTTCAAGAAAAGCAGCGTGGCTAGACAACTTGTTGATGTTTTGGGTAACCTGTTGCTTCAATCCCATCATAAATCGTTCTAATTCCGCTTCAGACATCTCATCGGCCACCTTATGGTATTGATTAGGTTTTAAACCTTGCCCCAACATTACTTGTGTCCACGAATCTACGCGAAAAATATCACCATCATCTAGGAAAACTCGCCCTGTATCTTTGAACAAATTGAGCTTGTGGGTGAGGGAAGGGGGAATAGGCATGTTTTTACAGTGCTGCCAAAAAGGTGAGTCTTCTCTATTGGTCACCTTGTAGTGCATAACAATAAAATCGAGAATAGCGGCCATTTCACTGTCGTATTTGGTGTTGTATTCGTCTATGGCCGACTGGGTAACCCCATCGAATGGGAATAACCGCATTAGCCTGACGATACCTGTCATAATTAGATGAATACTGGTGGACTCCAAAGGTTCGATAAACCCACTGGCAAGGCCAAGCGCCACACAGTTTTTATTCCAGCCTAACCGACGTTTTCCCGGTGTAAACTTAATGAAGCGAGCGTCGTTAACGGGTTCACCTTCTACCTGTTGCACAAGGGTCGATTTTGCCTCGTCATCGCTCATGTATTTGCTGCAATACACGAGTCCATTTCCCACCCGATGTTGTAAGGGAATTTGCCAACGCCAACCCGCCTTATGGGCACTACTTTTTGTGTAGGGAACGGGCGCAGCAACAGTCTCAGTTTGCATTGCCACCGCGCTATCACAAGGCAAATAGTGGCTCCAGTTGTCATACCCTGTATGAAGGGCTTGTTCAATGAGCAAACCTTTAAACCCGGTACAATCGATGAAGAAGTCACCGTTAACTTCTTGAGACTCATCAACTTCTAAACTGGTGATATTGCCAGTTTGCGAACACTTACTTACGTTAGTTATATTACCCACGATATGGTGAACGCCGGCCTCTGTGGCGAGCGTGCGAAGGAATCTTCCGTAGGCCACTGCGTCAAAGTGATAAGCAAAATTGAGTGGCATAGACTCATTGGTGAAAAACTTATTGGCTTTAGCCGCCTGCAATTCAGGGCAATAATCACCAAACTCACCACCCAACCCTAACTTCTGGGCTCGCAGCCAAAAATGGTGAAACTCGCCAGCCCAGCATTCTCTACCGGTTACCCCAAATGAGTGTATATAACTATGGTTTTCTTCGCGCCAGCCTTCAAATTCAATGCCCAATTTAAATGTTGCCTGCGTCGCTTTCATAAAGGCTTTTTCGTCAATATTAAGCAATTTATGAAAGGTTCTAATAGGGGGGATGGTCGCTTCGCCAACACCAATAATGCCAATATCTTTAGATTCAACAAGGGTAATATTGAGTGATTTGCCTAATAGTTTGACTAGCGCAATGGCGGCCATCCAGCCGGCAGTGCCTCCACCTGCAATAACCACGTTTTTCACCGGCGGTAACGTCGCGCTATCAAATGTGGACATGGTTATGCTCCTTATTACCCTTTTCTTCGTTTAACCCACAAAGCTCATCAAGTAGCGCTCTGTTATTTGGCAATGCGTGTAAGTAGGCTTGTTTCATTTGCGTCATTTTGCTGCGTATTGCTTTCGCTTTTGAAAGATCGGCATCACTTAGCGCAATAGCGGGTAACGCCGTGTTGTACCCCATACCATACAATACATATTGGTAGCTGGCTGAGGGAAATATTTCTTCGTTTTCAATTAAATCTAAGCGTGATGGGCTTTGATATTTCCAAATTTCTAATAGTGTGGATAGCGAGGGTGGAGTGCGACTTTCATGACGCTGGGCAAGCCAGTAAGGTTCATTTCTTTCGCTCAGTACATAGTGAAGTTTTAAGAAATCCACCACGCGCTGCCAGCGATATTCAAATCGCTGATTGTAACGTTGACTAACATGCTCCATATGTTCTGCGTTGTGCGGGAAGGATTCGCACAACATACGTAGCCCTAATTCCACCATGGCAATGGCTGAGGCTTCTAAAGGCTCAACAAACCCTGAGGACATGCCTAAACTTAAGCAGTTCTTTACCCAGAAGTCTTTGCGATAGCCAGGTTCAAAGGAAAGGGTTCTTACACTTAAATCCTGCGCTTTGGCATGGCGTAAGCGTTGGCTTACTTGTTTGAATAATATGTCTATTGCAGCGTCTTCATTGCAGAACTCACTGGCATAAACTAACCCCACACCACGCCTATGTTGTAAGCCTATATCCCATGTCCAACCCACACGTTGAGCAGTCGCTACTGTAGTACTGCTTATGGCTTGATCGTCGGGAGCATAGGGGGCTTGAACCGCCATGGCACGATTGTTTAGCATGGTGGTTTCAAGTGACAACCAAGGTACATTAAAGTGTTGCTGAATGAGTAATCCGCTTTTGCCAGAACAGTCTATAAATAAGTCGCCTGATATTGCCTGACCATTATCGGTGAGGAGTTGGCGAATATATCCATTGGGGTGTTCTTCAACCTTACTGACATGGGCTGATACGTAATGTACACCAAGTGTTTCAAGGCAGTGTTTTTTCAGCAAATTCGCTAGTGCCGTGGCATCAAAGTGGTAACCATAATTAAGCACATGAGCGTAATCTGGGGTGGTGGCTTGCTTTGGCGCCTTCCCTTGCGTACACATCAGGCTTTGTAGGGAAAAACTGTTTTCGTAGCTTTCATGCTTCGCTATTGATTGCCAGCAAGCATGAATATCTAACTCATTGTATGCCGTAGGCACCGTAAAAGGATGGTGATATTGGTGGGCAAAGGTTTGCGAGTTAGCAGCACAAGCGCGCCAGTTGACGAATGAAGAGCCTTGCTTAAACGTGCCCTTGCAGGCCGTTAAAAACTCCCGTTCGTTAATACCAATGTCCAGTAGTGTGTCTCTAAGCGATGGCCACGAACCTTCGCCAACACCTATTGTAGGTACATTAGGTGATTCTATAAGGGTAACTTTGTAGTCAGGCTTTAGCTTTGCCGCCAGTATGCCTGCGCTCAACCAACCTGCCGTACCGCCGCCTACAATAACAACGTGTTTCACCAATTTATTCATAACACCGCGTGGTTTATCATTTATGGCTTGTTTCACTATGAAAAAAAACCCGCCCAAGTGCAATAAAAATACACGAGAGCGGGTTAATACACCCTACAACTAAAACTGGTATCTAACGCCTAATGCGTAACGGGCACCAAGTTCATCTAACTTCCATAGCATGGCACTGGTTCTTCCATGTCTACGAATGTTTTCATCGGTAATATTGATACCTTCAAAAGACACCGTTAATGCATCCGAAATATCATAGGAAACACTAAAGTCTATTTGTGAATAGGCTTCTGTGTAACCCGGTTCGTTTACGTACTGAGAAGTAGTATCTAGGAACTTGTCTCGCCAGTTATAGGCGATACGAGCCTGTAAGCCTTCATTTTCATACATGAGCACAAGGTTCGCCGTATCACTTAAACCCACTAAAGCAAACTGTGTGATGGAAGGGTCGGCGTCGTTGTCAAAGCCAATATCCCCGGTAACCGTGGTGTAGTTACCCAAAACACCAAAACCGGTATCACCAAAGAAGTGCTGTGCGGCAAGCTCGAAGCCATAGATGTTGGCACTTTTGTTATTCACCGGTTTAGAGTTAATGAACGTAAGCGTTGGGTCGTCGCTATTTGGCAAAATATCGTAAGCCGCTTCAAATTGCTCATCGGTCATCGAGTCGTAGTCAACACCATTTTCCATGGCTGCAACCATGTTAAATAATGACGTATCGCTGATGGGTATACCTCGCGCTTCAAGCTCTTCCATTGCCGCTTGTGCTCTTGGCCCGGCGGTGGCATCACGTAAATCGTAAATACTTTCTTCAACCTGTTCGTTACCAATAAAGTTCTTCACGCGCTTATCGTAAAAACCTAACGATACATAACTGGTTTCATCAAAGTAGTATTCTACTGAAACATCTACGTTGTCCGATTCTAACGGCACTAATGTTGGGTTACCTGAACTGGCAGTGGCGGTAGCGCCATCAGTTAATAGTGTTGGACCACTCGGTGTATTCACCGTTGCTGCCGCACTTAAGCTGTTGTAAGTAGGTCTAGCAATGGTTTTACTGTAGGAGAAACGGGCAATCACGTTTTCAACTACTTCAATATCAAAGTCTAGCGCAGGCAGAATGTGGTCGTAACTCGACTTAACTTCCACGTCTTCCATCGCGCTACCAAAGCGAACGTTAAAGTCGTTATTGCCTTCCCATGCAATACCACTGGGCAAGCTGATGTTGGCGATAGACGTCACATCGGTATTTTCGTAACGTAGACCTGTTAGTAGGTTATATTCCATCCCGTTTAGTTCGCCAGAAAGGTCGAACTCGAAATACAATGCAGTTATATCTTCTTCTATGGTTCTATTGGTTGCATAGGGGTTATCCGCCACCAAATTGAAACCGTAGGTTTGCGCTGCGAATGCGCCAATTTCTGCCACGCTTCCTGTAAAGCCTTCTGAGTACATGCCATCAGTATTGAAATCGCTAAATTCACTCGCAAAATCTAACGGTGTTAGAGAACCTGCTGGCAATTCACCCGGGTTTTCAATACCCCAGTTACCCATAGTGTGGCGGGTAAGTGACTGTAATGAGGTGCTTTCCATTGCGCGCGATTCAATACCGAAGTTAATGCTGCCGGTGTCTAAAACATAGGTTCCGTCAATTCTGGCTTGGGTAATTTCGGTATCTTGTGACGAGAAGTTCATGTCTAAGATAGACGTACCCACATCATCTTGATCTAGCATGCCATTTCCGTTGAGGCTATCTCTTGCGGCATCATCGAAATCAACGAGCATGATGGGGAAGTCGCCGGTGAAATCGACACCCTGACCCTTAACCACGTTTGCCCCTAAACCTAAGTTTGTCCATGTTCCATAAGGGGAATCAGGGCGGCCTTCAGCAGATGAATTGTGTAAGTCAAAGATCAACGTTAAATCATCGTTCACAAAGTACTCAATGTTTAAACCCACAGACTTGTTTTCATTAACTTGGTTCAGCTCCTGTAGGGCTAAACCCAAGTCTCTTGGCAATAAGTCACGTCTCTCTTGCGTGATCAAAACAGGCGTTTTTACATTCTCATCGTCAAAGGTTAACTCGGTGAAATACCTGTCATCCATCCAAATTGACTGCTCTGCGCGTGCTTCGTAAAGATCCTGCTTAGAGTAGGTATAATCTAGCGTAGCAACGAGATTTTCACTCGGTGCATACTGGAATGTTAATTGTGCATTTGTTCTTTCACGCTCTCTGTCTGCCATGTAATAGCGTAAATCGGAAGGGATCGCGAACAGCTGACCCATTGCTGGCGCATTGTTTAATACAATAGGGTCGCCGCTATCTGGGTTAGCAGGGTCTGGGGACTGTGGAATACTGCCGTCAAACGGGTTCACACGCCACTCGTTTACAAAAGCACCTTGAGCTGCGCTGTCTCGCTGTTGGAAAGACCCTGTAAAAGTCACACCAAATTTTTCATCGTCGGCAAGGTAATTAATATAGCCCGATACTTCAGGGGTAACATCATCGCCCACGCGGTTTGTGGTGTCATGCAGCGCTTTAGCACCTACACTGGCCATAAAACCTGTTTCAGGAGCGTCAAAGGGGCGCGCCGTGCGAATGTTGATCGTTGCACCAATCCCCCCAGTTGCAATGCTCGCTCTTCCTGTTTTGTACACTTCTACAGCACGAACACTTTCAGAAGCTAAGTCGGAAAAGTCATAGGCTCGCGAATTAGGTGTACCACCGCCGCCCGGCAGTGCCGAACCTGGCATGGTTCGTCCATTAAGGGTAACCATGTTGAAATCTGGTCCAAACCCCCGTGCCGTGACTTGGCTACCTTCACCGTTATTTCTGCTTATTGAAATACCGGTAATACGCTGAAGCGACTCAGCAAGGTTGGTGTCTGGGAACTTACCAATGTCTTCCGCAGAAATGGCATCTACCACGCCGGCTGAATCTCGCTTAATTCCCATGGATTCTTGCACACTACTTCGTATGCCTGATACCTGTATAACTTCTACGTCTTCGGGAGACTCCTGTGCATTAACGGGGAATAACAATCCTGTTCCCAATATTAAAGACAGACTCTTAGCAATTTTCGATTTGTTTAAGTGTGTGTGTGTCACTGTCTTTCTCTCTTTGTTGTATTGAGTGATATGCGCCTACCCAAGAAAGGGCTTTCTCGCTTAAAGGTCATTCTTCAACCCACAAGAGAAAGCGCTTTCTCAAAGTTAAGATAAAATAGACCAAAGTTCAACATGTTTTTTACAGTAAATTTACACAAGC
>MDSY01051696.1_pt1 | contig 12095 bp, 5 predicted proteins | sample 811131 | NCBI WGS metagenome assembly MDSY01 (sample SAMN05326643, study PRJNA326480) | marine metagenome | isolation source: seawater | place: Atlantic Ocean: South West | collected 2010
CTCGCTGGCAGCACGTTGATGGATTTGTTGAGGAGAAGTGAGCCTTTGATGGGAATGAATAAAGCCGGTATATCTGCCGATAATGATAGCACTCCATTGGAAACCATCTTGAAGGATTCGACATCGTTTTTGATTTGCGTGCCGGATGAGCCGAGTCGGGACGAAATGGAAAAGAACCTTAATCGCCTTTTGCCAGACAATCATTTCAAGGTTGTGGTGGTCCCAGACCAACAAGATCGCGTTGCGATTTTCAAGCGACAGTTGGGAGCCCCACCGGTGGCAATAACAGGAGCAAAACGTTACCTGCGTGCTTATAAAAAGCAGCACAATAGAATAGAAGGGGATGTTTTCCACGTTAACTACCATTGGTATGATAAGATGAAGTCAGTGAATCATAACCTGGAGAGAGGAGGATCCAGTACCAAGGAACATGGCATGCGTTCATGGATGTATGCTATTCTCATGGGAGATGTGGCGTATGATCCTGCGAAAAAGCACTGGACGGTCAAGTCTTCCTTCTATCCGATTGGCTCGAAGAATTTCACGAGCGAAAAGCGCTCCGAAATTTTTGAGGAAATAATGGATCAGAATGAAATCCATGAAGGATTCGCCAATAAATGGAGAACCGTCTTGGATGGTGAGGGCGATAGCTACATGGCTGCTCGACTGAAGACAGTTCTTTCGCCTCCGTCCTCTTCAGAAGGAGGAGGATTGGATGATGGTGTCTTGTCCCTGATAAACTACGTGGCACAACCACACATCAATCCATACTGCAAGACAGTTTCTTCTGAAAATCCAGAAGGTTCGGCTTACAATCGCTACCCAGAATGCCTTGAGCTTCTGCGCGAAGAGATGAAGTTGCTTCCTGGCCTTTGCAAAGAATTTGGCTTGAAGCTATAGAATGAACGCCCATACCCGATCAAAAAGAGCGTTACTCGCTGGAACCTTCGCAAAAGAATTGCTGGGCGCAATTGTCCAGATTCGAGGCGACAGGCCCTTGCTGCACAATTTGGCGGGGGTCCTTTCCTTGAATGGTGAATTGAGGGAAGGGTTTTTGCAAGATGAAGTTTGGAAGGACGCAGAGGCGCCTCAATCTTTAATTAGAGCAATTACGGATCGGGAGCGACGGGTAGAATTGGGGCAGTACGAGATCGATCCGGACCTCATTTGCGTCTTTGTTACTCATTCGAGTCAAGATGTCATCGATTTGGAAATGTTGATCCAAGAGGTGGTGAGTAATTTGCCAGAAAGGCACGAGGTGCATTGGATCCATTTATTGGAAGAGGAGGGGATGAAAATGGAAGAGTTGAGGTCATTATTTGATGACATTGACGGACTGCAATGCCATGAGATCGGTACCAAAACGGAGAGCGAGTCCATTCATTTTGTTTCAAAAGAATGGGCGACGGTCCTGCTCCAGGTGACGGAATACTTGATGCTAAAATCGGCACAATTGGATGGTGTCAGTCGCGATGAGGTGCAATGTTATGGGGCCGCATCCATTGATTTTAGCAGAAGAGAAGGCCTGCGCTTGCTCGAGGCCAAGGCGCAATTGGATGTGCTAAATCGGGAAGAGAATCGAATCCATTTGGACCGAGTCTACCTTCAGGCCTTTTTGGCACTGAAAAAAGGCAAGACCGCTTATGCAAGGGTGAAAGCAAAGTTCATTGTTCCGTCAAATGTGGAATCATATTTTGATGGAATTACCTCGTATTCAAAGTTCGATGCGAATCGAAAATTTGATGCTTTTCGTTCGAGTATTCTGGAACCAGGTGGCGTAATTGAGAGTCTGAGCCAAGAGCTTGAAGAAGAATTGACGGAAGCGAAGAGGGAGATTTGGAATGTCTTAGATGACTGCAGCATCAGCGGCCAAGAACGATTGAATGTCGTGAATTGTTTGCTCGGTCGACCGGGAACCTTTGTTGAAGGCAAGGCCATTCGGCCCACTTTGATGCTCGAAGACTGTGAGTCCGATCTTTTGAATGATGCTCTAAGCAGAATGCATCGCCCTCCAGTAGCCGCGGCTGAAGGTTCTGCAATGGTGCCGGAACCGCTTGAAATTTCGACTGTACTGACGTTGCATACGCAAAGACGAATCTGTGATGAAGTCATGGACGACATCGTCAATATCGAGCGAATGTTGGAAGTTGGTGCAGAATCGAAGGAAGAGTTGAAATCTAGGAAAGAGATGTTGGCTCAAAGGCAAGAAGACCATCGGAATGCCGTCCACTCGAGTTCGATGCTCCGCACAAAATATGGTGACTTTCGACGAAAACTATTTGCCCAATTCACATCCTCTTGGCTCGAAGGTGAAATTGCGAAGTTGAGAAAGGAGTGCGTTTACTCATTCATTCCGCCAAAGAAAAAGGAGGATACTATTTTTTCTGTTCGTGAAAAGCAGCTTATAAAAGTGTCGGCGTTGATTTGTCTGCCTTGGCTGTTATTGGGGCTTTTTTTGCCGTTCATTTTGTGGTTGACGCCCGCCATTGTTACATCTGTGACGGCGGCTTTTTGGATAGCATTGGCCATGTGGAGAATGCGTCAGAAAGATGATGTGGTGGAAGACCCCATGATCAAACAAAGGGAATTGTGGCGAAAAGCAGTGGTAGAATTGCATGAGATTCATGTGGAATACGCTTTGATGCAACGCTTTGATAAAGTTTTCGACGAAGAGATTAGAAAGCCTTTGTTGTCAGAAGCGAATGAATTGCAGTCGATTATCGAATGCATGCATCGGCAAAAAGCATCGGCTGACGCGGTGGTGTCCTCTTGTTTCACAGAAGTTGATTTTGTCGAACAATTGGGGAATTCAGATACGTTCAATCAATACTATGAAGAACAGGTTAGCCCGTCTCTCGGAGAGTTGCCCAGTGTTGTTGATAGCAATAAAGATGTGAGGCGCAGGCTGCGTAAGTGGAGCGCTGAACGGGTGGTTGAATGCTATTGGATGGGGTTGGGGAACGCATTGAAAGAGCATGTCTCTTCGATGAAGGAATTCGAGATGCTCGGCTATTTACTCGGAGAGCTAAAGGATCAAAAGCCGCCGGTATTCGTTCTGCGTTCGAACTCAGATTTTGATGAATTGGTTCGGCGGTGTAGGATTCACCTCGAGCTTTTACATGATGATTCAACAGGTAGTTCATTGCTTGTGGTGATGCATGACAGTCGATTAGAGCCATATGTGCTGGAGGAATTCAAGTCCAAATTGGATAGCATCTTTGAGGAAAGCAAGTCAAATCAACTCAGCTTTATTGCTACCGATGACCCCAATCGCGTCGCTTTCCTCCGGGTGGGCAAAGTAATCCGTGCTAAAAAGAAGCCAGCAGTACGAAGCCAGCAGAGCAAATCGAATTCTTCGTCCACTCAAGCGGTCAAGAATCAAGAAGAGGACCTTGGTTTGAATTCGCCTGAATCTGGAGCCAGTGAGGCGGATCCCAGCCCGAATTAACGCCTCGGAATAGATCGGCGGCCGATTTCATTATGCACGGGACCTGACGTGATTTTTAAATCGAGTCTGATATTTAATTGCCATATATTTTGCTGTTCGTTCAATGCGAAGCATCTGCATCGCTGTTCTTTGATTTATGGGGCCTATTTTGGATTTGACAGCAAGATGACAAATCGGGTATGCATATCGAGCACTTGATAGCACAGCTGATCATGCAGTTCGAAGGAGCATAACCAAACCAACTATTTCCCTAAGGAACTCGGGTGCTGTTTGGTCTTGTGATTTCCACTCGTCTAAGTCCATGATAATCATTTCGTTATCTTCGCCTTAAATAAAGGATTGTAATGCAAGCCAAACTTTTCACTTTGTGCCTGGCCCTATGCGCCGTGTGCTTCTCAGCGACTTCCCAAAATGTACCTGATTACGTGCCGACCGCTGGGCTGGTGGCTTGGTATCCGTTTAATGGGAGTGCCAATGACGAGAGTGGGAATGGGAATGATGGGGCCGTGAATGGCGCTGTGCTCACGTCAGATCGGTTTGGTAATGACGGAAGTGCCTACGATTTTGATGGTAGCAATGATTGGATCAATTGTGGAAGTGATGCTTCAATTTCGATTTCGAGTGCCTTGACTTATTCGGCTTGGTTCCGCACTGAGTCGTTGACCAACTACGCTGGGATTGTTGGACGAGGGAAGGGAACCTCTTGCAACGAGGCCATTTCTATGATTATGCTGGACACATCGAATGGCATGAGGTTTGAAATAAAAGGGGGGGCGGCGTGTGAGAGCGTTGTTTCTGTTCCGGACGGTTTTTCTCTAAACACGTGGAATCATGTTGTATCAGTGTGGTATGGTCCACAGTTGGATATGAGCGCAATCTATCTGAATGGCCAACTCTTCGCTTCTGCCGTGACAACAATTGAGTCCATTACTTCAGGCACGGGATCGTCTGAGAATTTCTTAAAGATTGGAAACAGAGATCTTTATAGTTCCGGGTGGAGTTATGGCTTTTTTGATGGAAAAATAGATGATGTTGGAGTGTGGAATAGGGCGCTGTCTGATTGTGAAATAACCGAGCTCTTCGAAGCCGAACTGAGCACCACGAATCTCAATGCCGGCAATGATCTGGAGATTTGCTCTGGAGATTCGGCGGTATTGACGGCAACTGGAGGAACTGGGGGTTTGGACTGGACCGGTGGTGTAGAAGACGGCGTGGCGTTCGTGCCGGATTCGACCATGAGCTATGTGGTCACCGGCGGAGTTGGTTCTTGTGCGGCGGCGGATACGGTCACCGTGACGGTGTTGGATCCTGTTTTCTCGCTCGATGTGCAGACTGCATGTGACAGTTTGACCTGGCTCGACGGGATCACTTACGTAGAGAGCACTGTTGTTCCGTCCCTTGTGTTGCAATCTTCAGCAGGCTGTGACTCCATTGTTTCGTTGGTCTTGACGGTGAACTACACCACTTACAATACCATCGATACGATGGCAGTCAATGTGTTTGAATATGAAGGTGTGGAATACACTGAGGGTGGAGAGTTCACAATCGTTCTGGACAATGCGGCGGGTTGCGACAGTGTGGTCACGTTGAAATTAGACCTGGAGTATGTCGGGGTAGAGGAGTCATTGGCTGCGGAGTCCTGGAATCTTTATCCCAACCCTGTTACGAATCAATTGTCGATTGACCTTTCGAAATGGGAGGGGGCGTTTTCGGTACTGCTAACCAATGCTCTGGGGCAGGTCGTTTGGGAGCAACCAGTCCAAGGCATCGCAATCATCGACGTCTCGGCTTATGCACGTGGCGTCTATGCGGTCGACGTACTGGGTCTCAAGACGCGCGAGCGCCAAACGGTTATCCTGAGGTAATCCCCTCGATCCGATCTAAGAGATTCGTACAACGTTAGCTCTTTGCCAGTGTATTGATTCTGAGCCTGATGAAACTTCGCACCCGAAGCCGTAGCTTTGCGCCCGCAAAGAAAACGCGTTATAAGCAGGCCCTACCATGAAACGAGTCAACGAGTTTAAGAGAATGTTCGACGTGGAAGGCGTGATTGAGTTGGCGCCGTTGAAAAAGAAGTACCGCTCCTTGGTCAAGGAATGGCATCCCGATAAGTTTCCTGATGGTGGGGAGAAGGCCGAACAGGCTGAGGCCATGAGCCGCCGGATCATCGAAGGATATCACTTTTTGGTTAGCATGGCCCCCGCAACCCAGGAGGCCCAAAAGGAGGCTTACTTGGAGCTCACAACCAAATCCGCCATCTTAGATTTGACGCACAAGGGACTGCTTTTGGAAATCACTTTTTTGAATGGCGATGCCCACGAATATTTTGGCGTCAATCGCCAACTTTTCACGAAGCTCTTGAATGCGGACAACCAGTACCGCTTTGCGAAACGGAAGGTTTTCAATTCCTTTCCACACCGCAAATCGAAGAGTGGAACGCAGGATTCGGGTTCTTCAACATCCTAAGGGATTCTTAGAGTTTAAGGGGCATTGGTTGAAAGGCTTTATGACCATTTCATGACTCCTCTCCAATAGAGGTAGGGATATTTTTACGTACCCATGTTTCACCCTTACCAAAGCTCTAGATCGCTGTCATGGATGTTGATTCTTGTGCTTTTAGTTTTTTGTCCTTCATATTCTTTCAATGCTCAACCTTTGGTAAGAGTGAACGAATTGCGTTCAGGAGTTTCCAATTCTCAGGTGAGCAGGAATCTTGTCGCTGACAGCCTAGAGGTGCAGATGCAGCAGGCAGTGCACTCCTTGGCTGCTGCAGAGGTAGTGGAAACGTCATCACCCGCTTCAGAGAGTTTCATTCCTCCGGTTCGCATGGATGCCGTCCAATTGGATCAAATTCCTGCCAGCTCCCGCATTGCAGCCTTGGCAGCGACGGCCGGTGTAGACATGGTGTCGGCTGGCGCCGGTATGTTGCGCCCTGTTTTGCGAGGGCTGTCCGGTTTGCGCATTGCCACCTTGTTCAATGGTGCTCGGATTGAAAGCCAAGCTTGGGGAGAATACCACGGAATTTACATCCCTGAGGAAGGGATTGAACGCGTCGAAATCATCCGAGGTCCAGGGACATTGGCCCATGGATCTGATGCTTACGGAGGCGTGTTGAACTTTGTTCCCAATCAAGTGCTTCAGGAGCGAGGCAGGAAAAGCCAGGTGAGTTTGAGTGGGTTTTCGGCCACGAATGGCTGGCAGGCGACCGCCGCTACTGAGAAACGCAGTCAATCCACATTTCATAGTTTTCGGGGCGGCTACAAGCGCCACGGTGATTATCGTCTACCGAGCGGTGAGGCGCTGTTCAATTCGTCCTACACCCAATTTTTTGCGCAAGGCACATTCGGTTACATCAAAAGTTGGGGCTCCATCGAAGGTGCATATTCCTCGAGTTACAACAACGCCGACATCATTGGTCACGACGGTTGGAGCCAGTCGGGAGACCATCTGGTCACCACCTCCATGCAGCTGCAATGGGGAGCGTGGCAACTGGTTCCGCGCATATCCTACCAACTCAACCACCGAAAGGAATTTGATCAGCATGTGCATGTGGGAGGGAGTGCCGGCAATGAACTGCTTGATTCGATTGCTTTGGACATGAGTTTGCGGACGTTGCGTTACGACCTCAAGGCCGAACGAACAACAGAAGGTGGGTGGAATTGGATTCTGGGAAGTCAAGGGTTTACCAGCAGCAATACCAACGAACCAGAGGAGTCGGAAGAATCTGGAGCACCGTTGATTCGGGATGCGGAGATCAAGGAGGTCAGTGGGTTCGCCATCAGCTCTTGGAAAGGAGATAAAATTGGAGTCGAAGCCTCTGTGCGCGGCGATGTCAGACAAACCCAGTGGGATGCGTTGAATGTGCTGCCGGAAGAGACTCGGCGCAACGACTGGTTGGGGTCAGCTGCGCTGGGCATGCATTGGGATGTGAGTGAGCGCCTGATTGCGCGTTGGCACGTTGCGCGCAGCCAGCGTGTGCCGGGATTGTCTGAACTGTTTTCAAGCGGATTGCACCATTGCGCGTATCGCATAGAAATGGGCGATCAAACGCTAGAGAATGAAACCAGCTATAACATTGAATGGAATACCCGATGGCAGGGCCGATCCCTGAGTATGGAATCATCCGTATACCGCAATGCAATTGAAGACTACGTTTACATTGCTCCCACGAAAGAGAGTTTTGATGGCGTACCCGAATTCGCATACACATCGACTGAAGCGTTGTTTCTTGGGGCCGAGTTTACAGGAGAGTGGTCGCCAGTTCGGTGGTCTCATATCGGAGCCAAGGTGGCCATTTCTGTGGTGGAGGCTACAGATGGTGTGGGGTCAGAGCTGCCCTTAACACCGCCGTTCACCGTGCGTGTTGAATCCGGCTGGAGTGGAGGAGAATGGGCCGGATTCGACGAGATTTTCGCTCATGTAGTGGTGAACTCCAGTCGAGACGCCACTCTGCTTCATTGGACATCCGGTGCCCGTATTTCAGAAAACATGCGCTGCGTTTTGTCGATTCAAAATCTGTTGAATGTGGAATACTACCCGACGTTGTCGATGCTGCGCAATCTTGCTATTCCCGAATCCGGAAGGAACATTCGGTTGCGCTTGGAGTGGAGGTTTTAATCTTCGTTTATTGCGCTGTCCGGGTATAACTTTGATTTTTAGTTTCTTATCTCGGTTTTTCGCAACCAATGATCGGGTTTTAACGTAATCAAGTTATGAGTCAATTTCCCGAATGTGATGCCTTGGTCCTTGAAGGAGGCAGTTTACGCTGCGCATTCACAGCGGGAGTCTTGGATGCTTTTGCGGCGGTGGACTATCGCCCTTTCAATCACTACATCGCGGTGTCTGCCGGGTCCATGGCCTTGACATCGTTTTTGTCAGGACAACGAAAACACTTTATCGAGTTGGCCATGAAATTGGCGGACGACTCTCGATTCATCAGTTTTAGGTCGGCCTTCTCAGAAGAAGGGCTCATGAACTTATCCTTTTTGGCCAAGACCGTTATGGAATCAGCACCCATCGATTGGTCTGTCTTGGAAGAGGAGATCGTTGGAAAAAAAGTGCTTATTGTCACAACCGATGCTGAAGAGGGGCTCCCTCTTTACTTGGAGCCCAGCGCGAAAGATTGGATGCGTTGTGTTTTGGCTTCCTCTACGCTGCCGTTAGTGACACGTGGTCGGATCAAAGTCAACGGACAATGGATGTTTGATGGCGGATACTCCGATGGAATCCCTTTCAATAAAGCGGTGGAACTTGGTTGTAAAAAAATCCTGGTCATTCGAACGCGGCCTTCTGGCCAGCATGTGGCGCAGGGATACTTGGATTATATCGCGTCATGGATGTATTGGTGGACGCCGAAATTGCTGCGCCTGTTTGAATTTGGTTTTGAGCATTACAATGCGAAGGTTGATGCGCTCAAAACCAGTGGAGACGGAGACGCAGAATGGGAGGAGTTGGCTCCTAAAGCGCCTTTGCGCTCTGACGGTTATTACGTAACCAGCGTGGACTTGTTGTCGGACTATCGACATGGCTTGGAAGTAGGGCTGGATTGGTTGTCCAAGCAAAGAGCAGCTGATAAGACGAAATAATATCGACTGAATACAATATTATTAAGATAAATGAGCTTAAAATGATTATGAAAGGCTTGGATGTTGTACATTAGTATCCAATCGCTTATTCATTTGTCATGTTGTGCACTGCTGTTAAAACCAAGCAGGCGTCGCGCAGTTTTGTTTTTTTCGGAACACTGCTGTTGCTCGCTTTGGGTCATATCTCGGCCGCTGAAGGGAATGTAACCTCTTCGAGCTCCACAGAGTCTGTTGTCAACGAAACCTATCGGTTTCTGCAAACAGTACAAACCCCGTTCGTTATTGCCGAACCTACGTTTGATTTTACGGGGTACCAGACGTTCAAGATTTACGTAGAAACCATGAATTCCGATGATTTCGTTCATCGTGTTTATGGCGATGCGACGCACAATGCCTCCTTGGCAGCGCCGTCCGGGATCTACAATAACAACTATTGCCTCGGTGCGACCTCAGGTCAAGCGCCTGCTGCTGATTTCTTCTATGGTGGTTACAATTCACACACGTTTGATTCGTGGGTTGGAATTGGACTGACGTCTTTTCCCAATACTGTAGGAGGAGAGGTAGATGTCACTGTGCAGGAATCTGCCGGTCTGTCTTGGTCAGATAATTTTGCCCTTGAATTCATGTCTAGCGGGAACTATGGTCCGGTTGATTTTTCTTTTGAAGATGTGAATACGGAAGGTGGATGGGTGCTTGAAGATTTGAATGCGACCAACGGTTTCACGGGAGATGATTACCGGGCCATTGTGATGCAAGTCACCAGTCCTGCTACGATTGTGTGGACACTCAATGCAGAAATATACGTGCACGGAGACCCCAATAACGTGGTTCTTATTTCCCAGACGTTTGATGGAACGTCACTTGGTCCAGTCCTCATAGAGGGGTGCACCGATTCCAATGCGTGCAACTACTATGACTTGGCTACGGTCGACAACGGTACGTGTATACTGCCTCCTGATTTTTACGATTGCGATGATGTCTGTTTGAATGACCTGGACGGCGACAGCGTCTGTGATGAACTTGAAATCCAAGGTTGTCAGGACAATACGGCCTGTAATTACATGGCGAGTGCAACGGATGAAAATAACACGTGCGTCTATTCTACTGGTTGCGAGACTTGCTCCGGTGAAACGGATGGTACAGGAACGATCGTTGACAACGACAGTGATGATGACGGGGTTTGCGATGCCGACGAAGTCATCGGTTGTCAGGATGCGACAGCGTGCAATTACATGACGGCCGCTACCGATGCCGGCACGTGCGTGTATGTTGACGGTGTGTGCGAGACCTGTTCAGGAGAAACCGATGGTACAGGAACGACCGTGGATAATGACAGTGATGATGACAGTGTTTGTGATGCCAACGAAATTGTAGGGTGTCAAGACGTTTTAGGGTGCAATTACAACAGTGCTGCTACCGATGCTGGCACGTGCATCTATGTTGACGGTGTTTGTGAAACCTGTTCAGGTGAAACGGATGGCTCAGGGACAACTGTGGACAATGATAGCGATGACGACGGTGTCTGCGATGCCGATGAAATTGAAGGGTGTCAGGATACCACGGCCTGCAATTTTGACGTGACTGCCACAGATGAAGACGGTTCATGTGCGTATTGTGGCTGCGACAGTTTGACGGGGCTTTCGGCGTATTCATTGACGATTGAAGAGCATGCGCTTGATGGCATTGCAGGGCATACGACCTACAGAGCCTACATCAACATGGAGCATCCAAACGATTACCTCAGTGCTGTTTTTGGTGAAAATGAAGCTCTAGCATTTGCATTGTCTTCCACCGCGACGCCCAATTGGTACAACCATGAAAACGGAGTTGATTTTGCGACGGATCTCAATGAAGCCTTCTTTGAGCTGGTCCCAGAATTGGCTTACGACAGCTGGTTTACCATTGGAGCGGAAACGACGCATGCGGATGTGGATGTAGATTTCACATCTGGACCAGGCAATGACATTCGAGTTCCTTTCAATGCAGGTGAAGATATTTTGGTCAATGACGCATACGGTGCGACCTTTTATTCAGTCCGGTCTTGCGATTTGCCTCCGGGCGAAGGTGGGAATAGCTGCTCCGAGGATCATCCAGCAATTGGAGGTTCAGACGGCCGTGTTCTGATCGCTCAAATCACAACCACAGGAGAACTTTCTGGTCAATTGGCTGCTCAGATTTTACAAAATGGGCAATTTGGGCAGGGGGTGTATCACACCGTTCACTTCTCCTTTGATGGTGAGGGATCATTCTCGAGTGATTCGTGGTCTGGTGCCATGAATTCAAACTACCAGGATTGTGGGTGTACGGATGCGACGGCTGTCAATTATGATGAGGATGCTCTTCATGACAATAGCACATGCATTCCGACCATCTTAGGTTGCATGGATGATGCTGCATGCAACTACATGGTTGCTTCCACTGTGGACGACGGGACTTGCGCATTTGTGGATGGGATCTGTGAAACGTGTTCCGGTGAAACGGATGGCACGGGTACAATTGTAGACAACGACAGCGATGACGACGGTGTGTGCAATGCTGATGAGGTCTTAGGCTGCCAGGATGCTTTGGCTTGCAACTACAACAGCGCTGCGACGGATGCTGGAGACTGCGTTTTCGTAGACGGTGTGTGTGAAACGTGTTCCGGTGAAACGGACGGTACAGGCACTCCTGTGGACAACGACAGCGATGACGACGGTGTGTGCAATGCTGATGAGGTCATAGGCTGCCAGGATGCTTTGGCTTGCAACTACAACAGCGCTGCGACGGATGCTGGAGACTGCGTGTTCGTAGACGGTGTGTGTGAAACGTGTTCCGGTGAAACGGACGGTACAGGCACTCCTGTAAACAACGACAGCGATGACGACGGTGTTTGTGACGCCGATGAAATTCAAGGTTGTCAGGATGCTGAAGCATGCAACTTCATGAGCAACGCCACCGATGGCGGAGTCGAGTGCGCCTTTGCTACAGGACCATGTGACGAGTGTGTTGGTTCGGATACGGACGGTACGGGCACAGTCCTCGACCTCGATGAAGACAACGATCTTGTTTGCAACGCCGATGAA
>MDSY01075902.1_pt1 | contig 12095 bp, 12 predicted proteins | sample 811131 | NCBI WGS metagenome assembly MDSY01 (sample SAMN05326643, study PRJNA326480) | marine metagenome | isolation source: seawater | place: Atlantic Ocean: South West | collected 2010
AACCAACAATAACAGGAGCAACTGTTTTTGTTCTTGTTACTGATGTTAGTCTAGAAAAACCAAAACAAAAAAAGGGCACAGTTAGTAAAAGTAATGAGCGAATCATTTATACATGCTTATATAATATGTTTTTAACTAGATTTTTTAAATATAAAGTAATTGTTCAAAAACTTTTTGTGATAGGATTATTAACAAGTGTAAAACAGTTTATCAATTATAAAAAATAAAAAATATTTTGTATGAAAAATATGGTTCATGTTGTTAATTTTTTTGATAAATACACACATGTAAATATGCAAAAATTAAAGTATACATTACTAATGTTTCAATGTAATACCAAATTAACTCTTTGTATTTATATATAAAGAATAATTTAATCATATAGTTATTTTCTAATGTATATCCTTTTTTTTCATAATACTCTCTTACTCCTATTCCTGAAATAACCGCTAATCCATGCATTCCTTTGAAAAACGCAATTTCTTCTGCTTTTTGTAACATTTTTGTACCAAATCCACTATGTTGAACTTGATGTTGATTTTTTGAATAGACTTTTTGTACTGAACCATAAACATGAATTTCTCTAATTAATCCTTTTTTATTCAATGTAGGATAAAATGTAATTTCATTTTCATTGAAATTATTAGGAATACGCAATCGTAAAAACCCATAAATAGCTTTATAGTCATAACTCTCAAAAGAAATAAAATACTCCATCCCATCTGACGCTTCATAGTTTCTAACTACTAATTCTGCATCTTGAATAGAATATTCTGGATGTCTTTCTATTTCTCTATATCGTATATCCATACTATAACAATTAGTGCTTTCAATTGTTTGATTTATTTCTTGGCGTAAATTACCACACTTTATTCCACCGCTAATATAAGTTGTTGGAATGTCTCTTACTACTCTGGGTAATCGCATATAGGGAGGACAATTAATCATTGCGTATTTTAACACATCTGACATAATTTCTTTATTTTTTCCATAAGGAATATAGCTTCCGTCTTGATACCATTTTTCAATTTTTGTCCAAGGAACTACTTCACATGGATAAATTTTAATTTGATCTGGTTGATATTTATCAGAATTATAAATTTCATCAAACATATGTTTGTCTTTTTCAGGTGATGAATAGGGTAAATCTGGCATCAAGTGAATATCAATTTTAAAACAATTATTCTTACAAATTTTAATTGCATTGATTGCCTCTTCGATTGTATGTCCTCTGTTTATTTTTTTCAATATAAAATTATCTATTTGTTGTAAACCTAATTGAATTCTTGTGACACCCCAATGTAATAGATTTTTTATCCACGGTATTCCCTCTTCATCATTTCCTAGTATAGCATCTGGTCTAGTTTCAATACAAATGCCAATAATTCTACATTTTGCATATTTATTGTACATTATTTCTTTATCTAAACTATACATGTCTCGTTTATTTTTATCAAAATAAGTATTTACACAATATATAAATCGTTTAAAATAATTTTTTAAATATTTTTTTGGATATTCTGTAAAAGTACCTCCTTCAATAATAAATTCCAGTTTATCACATTTGTGACCACATAATAACAACGAATCAAGCCTATTTTTTGTTTGTAAATAAGGATCAAAATTATTTCTATTTGCTCTTTGTACAGCTGGTTCTTTTGATAAATAGGACCTTGGTTGAGGTGTCCAGTTATTATCTTCATGAGCAGGTTCATTTGGACAATAAAAACAATCATGTTTGCAACTGAAATTTTGACCATCAGGATTGGGAGAAGTCAAAATAGTAATTTGATTAATTCCAGAAATATCATTTGCTGGTTTTTTGATTAATAAATGAATCAACAATGAATGTTCATTTACTTTTTTTTCTGAAATGAATTTCCTGTAATAATATAGTAAAATTGGTTTTTTAATTTGTATTTTAAATGGTTTCAAAAATTTTTGAATTACAAATGATATTCTAGTTTTTAATTTTTGTAATACTTCTTTTTCTGACTTTTTGATTATTTCTTCGTCAATCCAATTTATTAAATAATTAATTAAATTAATTAATAAATTTTCATCGTAATTTAATTTTTCTTCTTTATCATACGATTTGATAATATCTTCTAAATCTTCAATCATAGTAAATTTACTACACAATTTTAATTATTTTTTCAATCAATTTTGTTGATTTCTTCTTTATTTAATATCTTATGTTTTTCAATTATATTTGTAATGTCCATACCACTAATTGTTCTTTCTTTTTTTAATAAATTAACCACATCTTGATAAGAACCTTCATTAATTTCAATTAATTCTAATGCCTTATTAAATGCAAATTCAACCAATCTAGATATTTGCATTTCTATATTACATTTTGAGTTTTCACTAAGACTTTTCGAATTCATACCCATTTCTCTTCCCATAAATGGAAGATCAGAATTCATGTTGCTGTCAAATATGCCAATATTGTCTCCAAATCCATATTGAGTAATATAATCTCTTGCAAGTTTATTAGCTTGAATCAAATCATTAGAAGCACCCGTTGTAATTTCTAAATCTTTAAATTTGTCAAAAACATATTTATCAAATACATTGGGTGTTGCATTTTTTCTATACAAGTATACTTCGGCTGCTCTTCCTCCCAATGCAATAATTAAATTGGCTAATAAAAATCTTTTTGTAGCATATTTTTGATATCGCTCTTTTGGTGTAAATAAGGTATATCCTCCCATTCCATTTTTATTTTCATTAATTGTAACTTTTCTAACATCAAACATATCATCAAACAAAGAAGCTAATAAAGCATGTCCTGTCTCATGATTACTAACTAAATCAACTATTTCATTATTTTGTACCTGAACATTAGAAGGTAAACCAATTGTACATTTTTCATAAGCATCTAACATGGTAGATCTCGTTATAACAGATTCATTTTTTCTAACAGAAAATATAGCTGCTTCATTAGCCAAATTAGCAATATCAGCTCCTGAAAATCCACCGGTTAAAGTTGCTAATTCTTCAAAATCAATATTTTCGTCTATTTTTTTATTTTTAAAATGAACATTAAATATAGCTTTTCTTCCATCACTATCGGGTAAAGGAACACGAACTTTACGATCAAATCTTCCTGGTCTTGTTAATGCACTATCTAATATATCTATTCTATTAGTTGCTGCTAAAACAACGATTCCATCTTTAGTTTCAAAACCATCCATGTTTGTTAAAATTTGATTCAAAGTTTGTTCTCTTTCATCATTACCACCTGCTATACCTGCACCTCTTTGTCGTCCAACGGCATCAATTTCGTCAATAAAAACTACACATGGAGCATTTTCTTTTGCTTTTTGAAATAAATTTCTAACTCTTGAAGCTCCAACACCAACAAACATTTCTATAAACTCTGAGCCACTTACACTTATAAATGGAACTTGTGCTTCTCCTGCAACCGCTTTGGCCATTAGAGTTTTTCCAGTTCCTGGAGATCCTTCAAGTAACACACCAGTTGGTATTTTTGCGCCGGCTTCTTCATATTTATCACCATTTTTTAAAAAATCAACCACTTCCATTAATTCAAATTTTGCTTCATCGCAACCAGCAACATCACTAAATGTTGTATTAACATTATTCGTATCAACTACATCTATATTTCCTCCAGTAATTTGTTTAAAAGGAGAAATCATGTTATTCATTGGATCATTGTTTCCTGCAAAACTACGAAGAATACCTGTAAACAAGGTAAATACAAAGATATAAATACCAATATTGTAAGCTGCTTCTCCCATTTTACTTATAACTTCAAAGAACTCATTTTTTGGAATAGTTAAAAAATCAACTTCTATTTTATTATTTACTAATTGATTAATAAAATCACTAGCTTGATCAGGAATTAATTTAATAAAATGCAAATTTTTTGCATTTACATCATTTATTTTATCTAAATTATCAATTACAACTGCACTTTTTTGATCATCGGTGATAGCAACTCCTTCTATTTTTTTTATCATATCACTCTTAAAAATATCGCTATAGCTCCAAGTTTCACCAATACTTTGTCCATAAAATTGTTGCACTTTAAAAGAAGGTGATAAATCCATTCTTAAACTTCTTCTTGCTGTTATACTATTAAAAGAATACGAGTTTATTACAGTAAATAATACAAAAAACAAAAAAACGATCATTATTGTTAATAACAATTGTTTCTTTTTATATTATTTACAATTATAGATAACTAATACAATTATTTTACTTGCCAAGATTTTTATAAAAATAATGTATAATTTTTAATCTATTTTTCCTATTGTAGTTTTTGCTACAACTATATTCACCAAACGATAACAATTTCTGATTTCCATTTAATTTTAATTCTTGAAAATTATTAAAAGAATCACTTGTTGTAGTGTGATTACAAGAAGAATAGTTATTTAATTTTAAGGGAACAGAAATAGATTTTTGTTTTAGCATATAATATTAAATAAGAAAATATTATTAAAAAGAATCCAAACTACATAAAAATTTTTTTACATGAAAAAAGTTTTCGTCAATTATAAACATGAAAAATTCTTCTTTTATAAACTTTTCAAAATATTGTTTACTTACTATAAATCTTTTCTTGGTATTAGAGTAAATTTTATAAATATCAAAAATTGGTAGTTCTTCATAATCATGAAAAGATTCGTCCTTTTTTATATTTTTCATAAATTCATTAATATCTTTTTTTTTATCCCAAAGCTTGCATTTAATATTTAATAAAAATTTTTCATCTTCAATACATGTATCTGAATAATAGTGTTTTATCAAATCAAGCAAATCTTTTTCATTCATATTTGTTTTACATTGAAAAGAAAACAAGGAACTTAATTCATCTAACTCTAATTCTTCTTGTTCAGAAATGATTATTTGTTCATTCCAAAATTGTAAAAATTTACTTACTCTTGGAATATGAATAGAAGTACAGTTTAAAAAGTATTCTTCTTCATTATCAAAATCAATTTCTTTGACAAGTAAATTTTTTAAACTATTCGAAAAAAGAACATTCGGTATTTTTTCGTTTTCAATGTACAATTTCCAAATATATTGCATATTTTTCCAACTTACATTCGACCCTTCCCTTTTTTCAATATATTTATTCAAGAAATTATCAACAATATTTTTATTATTATTACTTTTCAAATAAAAAGCATAAGATTTTAAAGAATCATTTTTACAATGATTTAATAAATAATTATCTGCATTTTCATATCTATTAGAATAATATACTGCAACACAAAATAGATTTAATGCGTCTTCATTTTTAAATAAAACTAAACAATTATCCACATCAAAAAGATCAATCAAATCAACTAACCTACAATCAGAAAATTTATGATCATAGTATTTAAATTTAAAATTATTTAATAACATTGGTGTACTAAACCACATACATGAAAGATTTGTTAATTCTTTTAAAAATGGTTTTACTTTTGAATGAATAAAATAATGTAAACTACATTTTTTTAATAACATATCACCAATCATAGTTAAAAAATACTTTACCTTTTCTTTATCATTAAACATACATGTTTGAAGTTTACTAATAATATTTTGTATAGTTTCTGATTCAGGAATACAAGTAAAAATATCTTGTTCTTTTATTTTTTTCAAAATCGATACTTTTAATTTTTGTTTCCAATCAGCCAATGATTTTTGTGAAGTAATACTTGTTAAAATAAGATGTTGAACATCATCTTCTTTTATTAACGAATACTTATTATTTTTATACTTAAAAAAAATCTCTGAGGATGTATTGTAATAAATCTTATTATTGTATAAAAACATTTTTATAAACTTTTCAGAATCAGATTCTAGTTTTGATTTTCTTTTCTCTCTTTGAATCATTGTATTATTTATATTCTCAAGAACAGCAGGCATTTCTTGTATATAATTTAAAAATTTTGAAAATACAATGGTGTTTTTATGATATTTATCGTACATTGAATCAACAATATCTAATAGATTTTGTTTTTCAGACATTAAAATATGATAATACATCAATTTTAAATGGTTTTCATTTATATTTTCTCTCTATTTAGTAATACCAATGAATTATAAAAATAAAACAGTTCGATTTCCAAAAAGATATATTCCCTCTACTCTTTCTAAAAAAGATAAAAAGAAACAGAGAGAATCTTTAAAAAAATCAAAAAAATATTATAAAAAAGGCAAATATTACACAAGAAAAAAAGTAGAATCTTTCAAGTCTAAAGAGAGCCCGCATATAAAAAAAGCAAAAAAAATGTACAAAATTAAAAAATTAGTTGTTAATGACGAATTAGTAAAAAAGACTTTGTGTTCAAAAAAAGCTTTGAATGATATTATTAAAAAAGGTCAAGGTGCATATTATAGTTCTGGAAGTAGACCTAATCAAACTGCTCATTCTTGGGGTGTAGCACGACTTGCCAGTTCAATAACTGGAGGAAAGGCAGCTGCAGTAGATTACAATATATTAGAACAAGGCTGTAATTATAAAAGCAAAGCTTTAAAATTGGCAAAAAATACAAAAAAAAAGTATAAAAAAGGTTTACCAAAAGCACCGAAAGAGTAAAAAAATTAAAAATTTAGGATTTGAAAGAAAATATAATGTGTGTATAATTTATAATGCCCATTGATATGAGTACTTTAGGTAAAGACGGTAGACTTCTGTATACAGAATGGAAAGAAAAACTAAGAAAACACAATAGTTACATGGTTAAAAATAAATTCCACAAAGAAAAAAAAATGGATGAATGGCACAAAGAATTGTCTAGCATTAATATTGATTATCGTAAAAAATTTGCTGATTTAGAAAAAAAGAAAAAAGACGAAAGAAAAGAAACAGAAAAAATGTTAAAAGAGGCTGAAAGAATGGTGAAACAGGCTGAAGAAAAAAAGAAGGAAGAAAGAAGAAAAATGTTGAAAGAAAGAAAAGAAAAGAAAAAGCAAGAATTAGCTAGTCAACCTCTTCGTCGCTCTACAAGAATAGCACTAAAGAAGAAAAGATCTCGTTGTCCAAACGGAACAAGAAGAAATAAAAAATCGGGCAATTGTGAAAAAAAGACAGAAAGAAAAAGATGTCCAAATGGTACACGCAAAAACAAAAAAACTGGAAACTGCAATAGTATTTCTAAATAAGCATATTAAAATACAACATAATCATTCTTGTTTTTCGGGATAAATTTTTTTATTTTTCTTAAAAAATATGCAGCAATAGTAAGTTATATTCTTCATTATATAGTAAATAATATAACTTTAATATTTTTTAACCGATTTTTTTTTAAATATTTTTTTATTTGATATTTTTTTATTTGATCTAGTTTCTTGAGGATTTTTATCAATAGAATGAAACTGAGTCCACGGCTGAGAAGGACGATCTTTTAAGTATGGTCTAAATCTTTTCCATTGTATGTGTTTACTTAAAAAATCATCAACTATAAATGGAGTTCCACAGGATGTTCCCCATCTTGCATCTAATGTCATTTTATTTGCTAGTTCTGAACTTGAAACACAACCATCTAATGCTCCCCTAGGTTGAAACGGAAGAGGTCTATCAGCTTGACTCATAAAAGCACGATCATCTAGTTCGTAATGAGAACAACAAGTTCTTGATGATAAATTTATTTTATTTAAATAGACATCATAATGATCAGCTAATATTGCTTTTGATATTTCAATATCTATTTTTCCTTTGTGTTTTTCCATTAACTGTTCGAGTCTTACTTTTCTTGCACCTTGGTGTCTTCTTATATCATCATAACCTGTATTTATGCATTCTAGGTTTCTAATTCTAGGATCATATGCCGAATTAAATCCAATAAAATAACCATTTTTTTTTCTTTCCACATTTACATATTTCAATCCCAATTCAATTCTCATAATCTCATTATTTTTAGTATCACCAATTAACCAGCTATTTGCATAATCTCCTGAATTATTATTTTTTAATACATCTTCATAATCTTCTAAAGTATTTGCATATTGAATACATTTTCTAATTCTGCATCCAATAGGATGTAATTTTTTATATTTGTTAAAACCTCCTATAGTTGTTTCTGTTACAATAAATCCTTTTGAATTTACATAAAAATCTCCCTGACTTGAAATATATCCTGGTGCTGCTTGATATAAAAATCTATTTCCATTATCAGGTTTTTCATCTATAATTATGTTAAAATATTGACCACTCACAAAACTATCAAATATATTATGACCACAATATATTTTTCCATCATGAGTATAATCACCTATAGCTATAAAAGCGGTACATCGATCTCTTGCTCCTCCTTCTTTTATTGAACTTGAGCCTGATGTTTCACTAATTAATTCATATTCACTTTCTGTTAAATTAGGAATTTGATCTTTATATTCTTCTAAACTTATTAGAGCAGACGAAAAAGAAGCTATATTATTCAAAAAAATGATTTTATCTAAAGATATATCTGCTCCTTCACTTATTCCTCTTAGTTGTTCCATATATTCAGGATAGTCCGATTCAATTATATTTTTGAAATAAAAATTACTTAATTTTAATAATAATGCCTCGCTCATTCCAGTTGAATCGTATTGTTCCCAGAATATGGATTTTGAAAAATCATGTATCTCTTTTTTTAACAATTTTCCATGTGCAAAACCTCTTTGATATGGTTTTCCCTCTATATGTATATAAATCCATCCATTTTTGGAAAATTTAAACCCATGTTTAAGTTTCATATATAATTAGCATAGAAAACAAATAGTAAAAAAAATTGAATATTTTTAGTATTTTTTTTTTATACTAAAAATAAATTAATCAAGTCATATGGCAACTTTTGAAAAAATGCATCCTATTTATGAAAAAAATCAAAACGATTATGAAAAAATAATTATTACTCTTATTAATCGATTAAAAAAAACAAAATTAGAAAAAAATGACAAACAAAAAATGATTGATAATTTTTTAGAAACATATATTTGCAATAAAAAACCATATTTTACAAACTATCTAATTTATGATAATTACTTTATTTTCAACAAGAGTTACCAAATATTATTTTATATGCATAAATATTTTATACAAAGTATATGCAATAAATTATTACCTATTGAACTTGAAAAATATATTCTTACTTTTGTTGGAGTAACTTCATTTAATTACAAACAACTTTTTGAATTAATAAAATTAATTTTTACATAAAATTATTTATATTTAAACGCATAAGTATTTAAAGATTGTAAAAAAGATACTATATAATGTCTTCTACAGAATCTAAAAATGTATTAACAATTAAAACTGTTCAAATCGCACCATTTCGAACTTTAATGACTGCGTTAAAGGATATTCTTTTAGAAACAAATATTACCTTTAAAAAAGATGGAATACGAATTATTAATATGGATAAATCGCATACTATGCTTGCCCATCTTTTTTTAGGAGCAGAGAATTTTGAACATTATGAATGTAATGAAGAAAAAATTGTAATTGGAGTAAATATGTTTCATTTGTTTAAATTAATCAACTCCATTGACAATGATGATACATTAATTATTTACATAGAAGAACAAGACTATTTTGATGGTATAGTTTCTTTTTTGGGTTTAAAATTTGAAAATGGTGATATTAAACAATGTAAAACACAAAAACTAAGATTGATTGAACCTGATACAGACGAATTTGAAGAACCTGATGTTAAATTTTCTTCTGTAATTAATTTACCATCATCTGATTTTCAAAAAATTATTAGAGATTTGGCATGTATTTCTGATCGATTAGAAATTAAATCAGTAGGAAATGAACTCATATTTAAGTGTTCAGGACAATTTGCAACTGCTGAAGTTAAAAGAGAGGAATCAAGTGGTGGTATGGAATTTATAGAAAAACAAGATGCAAGTAAAATTATTCAAGGAGAATTTTCTCTTAAAAATTTAGGTTATTTTATAAAATGTACTAATTTATGTAATCAAATAGAAATGTACTTGGAAAATGATTTACCACTTGTTGTTAAATATTATGTTGCAAGTTTGGGAACGATCAAATTGTGTTTGAGTCCCTTACCAAGTAATAATTAAACATATTATTTTAATTTGCTTAAATAGATAAACTTAATTAAAAGAATGGAAAATAAATTTATTCATAATTTTTGTGAATCAAGATTGCAAAACAATTTACCACCTGAAATTTACAATTCTTATACATCCCTTATTATTAGTGTATTTCCATTTATATTAAGTTTTCCAAAAAGCAATATTTTTTATAATATAGCTTGTATGCTTGCATTTAATGGATTTGCAAGTTTTTATTATCACTATAATTTGAATTGGTATGGTAAACAAGCGGATGAAATTTCAATGATTTTATCTAATTATTATGGAATATGGGGTTTATTGAAGATGTATTACATGAAAAATCGAAGTACAATTAATTGGTATAACGGATGGAATAGTATTTTTATGATAGTGTTTTTAATTTTTAATACAGTTTCTAAAAACGATTTTTTATTTCCAATTGCGTTTGCAGTATACCTATCTTTTACAATTTATTTAATAAAAAAAGTAGCAAATAAATATAATTATAGTTACAAAAAATATTTAATTATTTCTAGTGTTGGAGGAATTTCTTGGATTGTTTCAGAAATACATTGTACTCCATTTACTAAATATGGACATGTTATTTGGCATTTTTTATTTCCACTTGGGTTTTATCAACTTGTATTAAGTTATGACAAACATTATCGACAATTGAGAAACATGCCTTAAAACATAAATGTAAAATTTTTTATTTTATATTTATGTATAAATATGTAAATTATTAATGTAAAAGTGTCATATTATATCTTGAATAATCACAATTATCTTGATCCATTTTTTCAGGATGATTAATTTTATTTGTAAAGCCCATTTTTTCAAGACTTTCCAATACTTTTTCATTATATTTTTCATAAAATTCATTTACATCTCTTACCAAAACAAAAAGAGATAATTGAAGATTATCTGTAACTATAGAATATTGATAATAATTATTTTTAATAGGACCTAATTCTACAACCCAATATGGTGAATCCATGGGCACACCATTTAAATGAACAGTTAATTTTCCACCAGCGTCATCATCTTTATAGTAAGCATAACCAGAAATTTGATCAACTCTGTTATTTTTATCGATTTGACTATTTAATACAGAAATTTTATTATCATTTTTTGAATAATAAGCAACCGCGCAACTAGCTTCTTTTTGAAATGTTTTATCAAAATTGTCTTGGTAAACTTCATACCAATAACCTAAATAAGAATCCAAGTCCAATTTAGAAACAGGTTGAACATTGGAATATACCGAAACAAGAAAAAATATAAACAACCACAATCTCATTATATTATATCTAAATATATGTTTTTAAATTGGTTTTACTAATATTCAGGTGCATGTTTTTTAAATAAGCATCCTATTTTATCCATTCCATCAATATTAGTAATTAACATGGGATCTTGATTTTTACAACTGGATGTCCATATTTTTACAATGCAAAAATTTTTCTTTGGTGAAATAGTAATGCCGTTTATATCTTTTTGTAAAATTTTATTCGAAGATAGACTTTCTCCTACTAACAAATAGGTAAGAGTTTTCCATGAATCAGCTACAATTTTATTACTAACTTTAAAGGAAAAACAGCCTCCTTCTCTATTTTTAGAATCTTCCCATAGAGGAGTAATACCTTTTCTCATAACAAATAACATGCAATTTTTAATTAATTTACTTGGTAAAGCTTCATTGATAGATATTATTTCTTCTACTGTTTTACATGTATAAATGTTTTTATAACTTGTCAACGACCAATCAGTATCGTGAGGCAAATGTGCCCAAATGCACCATTCATCAGAAAGGTTATGAAATTGTTTCTTTTCTGAAGTATTACTCATACTATGGAGACTCTCCATTATACTATAAATTATCAATTTTTTTTTATATTATTTATAAAAAATAATTTTACTACTATTTGTGAATTGTCACTAAAGTTATGAATTTATATTTATTTTAGTTATAATTTTTTTTGGGGGAAGATATAAATGAAGTGATTGTATTTTCGCTAATTTTTAAAATAAATGGCCACTTAATTGTTCTTAATAGC
>MDSY01081670.1_pt1 | contig 12094 bp, 8 predicted proteins | sample 811131 | NCBI WGS metagenome assembly MDSY01 (sample SAMN05326643, study PRJNA326480) | marine metagenome | isolation source: seawater | place: Atlantic Ocean: South West | collected 2010
GGGCGCTAGAGCGTCCGAGTTGATCTGCAAATGCATTCCCTGCGTCTTCATTGAGGTCGAATAATGCGATATTGACACCTAATTTGGCGAGGTGCAGTGCCGAGGCACGGCCCAGACCCGATGCGCCTCCACTGATGATAGCGGTTTTCTTAAATAGCTCCATAGTCGTTTAATATCCTCTGTTTTAGTGGTGCGAATATGGGTATCGATCAAACCTCACTGAGATCATCGCCAGTCATTGTCCGCAACACATTTTTTTGAATTTTCCCAGTTGATGTCTTCGGTAGTTTGGAAAAAATCACCTTTTTAGGCGCTTTAAACGAAGCCATTCTCTGTTTACAAAATGTGATAATGTCCTGCTCACTGATGGTCGCGTCGCTTTTAAGTAATACAAATGCGCAGGGAATCTCTCCCCATGTTGGGTCCGCCTTTGCTACTACCGCAGCCTCTAATATATCTTCATGGCGATACAGGACGCTTTCGATTTCAATACCAGAGATATTCTCACCGCCGGAAATAATAATATCTTTGGCGCGGTCTTTAATTTCGATATAGCCATCGGGATGCCGCACGGCGAGATCACCGGATCGAAACCAACCGCCATCGAAGCTCTCGTCGGTGGCCTGTTTGTTTTTAAGATAGCCCTTCATAACGACATTACCTCGCATCATGATTTCGCCAATGGTTTCGCCATCCCATGGCACTTCATCGAGACACTCTCGACGGGCGACCATTAGACCCTCAAGGAGGGGGTAGCGGACACCTTGTCGGGCATTCAACTTGGCTTGCTGTTCCGATGAAAAAGTATCCCATGCCGATTGCTGCTCGCAGACAACCGAGGGGCCATAGGTTTCCGTAAGTCCATAGGTATGAGTGACTTTAGCACCTAATTCTTGCATCCCTTGAATGACAAAATCAGGCGGCGCCGCACCAGCAGTCATGACTTTCACCGAGTGTTGAAATGGTATTTTGGCGTCCGACGGACAGTTGATCATTGTATTCAGCACGATTGGGGCCGCACAAAAATAGCCTACATTTTCACTCCCGATGAGTTCAAAAATCTTATCAGCTTCGACTTTTCTGAGGCATATGTTGACACCCACTAATGCGGCGATTGTCCACGGGAAACACCAGCCATTGCAATGAAACATCGGCAGGGTCCAAAGATAAACAGGATGTCGTGACATGTCCCAAGACAGCGTATTGTTGATCGCATTGAGTGCGGCTCCGCGGTGATGATAGACCACGCCTTTGGGTTTACCTGTGGTACCTGAGGTATAGTTTATACTAATTGTTTCCCACTCATCTTCCGGTGGCTGCCATCGAAAATCGGGGTCTCCTGCCGCGATAAATTCTTCATAGGTCATTGCTTTTAAATCGGAAATTTTGGTAAAAAGCGAATCTTCAATAGTAATTATTTGAGGGGCAACGCTCAGTTTAGCGACTGCCTGGTTAGCCAAAACGGAGAACTCTTGATCCACCAGTAATAGTTTGCATTCTGCATGTTCAAGAATAAAGGCAACACCTTCGGCATCAAGTCGAATATTTATCGCATTTAATACGGTACCCGCCATCGGGACGCCAAAATGGGCCTCGAACATGGCCGGTGTATTTGGCGCAATAATAGAAACAGTCTCGCCTTTTTGAATACCATGTCGTTGCAGAGCGCTTGCCAACCTGCGGCACCGAGTATAGGTCTGGTACCAATTTCTGCGCACCGATCCATGCACTAACGCTAACTTTTCAGGGTGAACACTCGCGGCTCGCTCGATAAAGTGCAGCGGTGTAAGCGCCGCATGATTTGCCTTATTACGCCCTAATGACTGTTCGGTTTGGTGTTTCATGATGCCTCCACATGCGGATTAATATGAGCCATTGCCTTTAGCACAACAGCAAGCGTAAAGAGATATTGTGCCGCTGCGCTTGCCATGGGCGACATACAACCACGACTGACGTTCATCGTATCTTGGCTCGATAAGCCGCAATGCAAGTGCGGTAGGCGTTGTTATTCTTGATAGTCAATAGCGCACGCCCAAATGACTCTCTACTAACCGGTGTTATTTTGGATCTATGGTTCATGCAAACATGGCACAGTATCTAACACTACTGACAAGTATTCTATCGTCGTCGGCGCGCTGTAATCTACAAATTTATTACAAAGGGCCGTCGAGACAATTTCCGATGGATTCGCACTTGCCAAAATTTGCTGTGTTCAGAAATATCAGCGGGATCGACAATGCTTCTCGGGCGCGCATGTTTCGATCATTGTTTCGAAGCGGCATAGAGTACTGTAGCAATTAATAGCGGTTGCTGATGCCGCCGCGTAGTGGACTCGTTGACAATGGCGGTGGGGTTTGTGGGTCACTCGATCAATTGCCATAGGACCATAGCGTGGCCTTTTCGAGAGCTCATTTCGTTCGCTTTTCATACTGTCATTGCCGCGGTTATCTCGCTGTCTAGTGCATGCAACCTGCGATACTTTAGGCTGCGTGTATGTTTTTTTGGGACTGCTGTGTGTCGCTATAAACTTCGGTGCATGGCATCGTTGGTGGCGACTAGTGGCTGTAATCTGTGCAATAAGCGGTTAGAATCGCGTATCGACCTTTTTTGGATCAAGCACCACTTATGGCGAACTCAAAGGTTATAAAAACCGGGCTCAACAGAGAGATAGCTGAATTTAAAGAACGGCGAATCGTCGAAGAAGCGGTCAATCTTTTTTATACCGAAGGGTATGAAAATACTACTTTAGATATGCTAGCTGCCCAGCTTGACGTCACCAAACCGTTTATCTACAGCTATTTTAAAAGTAAAAATGAATTGCTTTTTCACGTATGCTACACCGGTATTAAGTTGTCACAGGAAGCGCTCGATCTCTGTCTGCAGAGCGACGGCACCGCAACGGAAAAAATAAAGCGCATTACGGAGCGAGTCGGTAGTATTATCCTCCAGTACCAGCAGTATATTGTGGTATACCTGCGAGAAGAGAAAAACCTGCACAGCGACGACAGTCGACGCATTCGCAAACAGCGAAGTGTGTTTGACCACCGGTTAGCGGCGCTGCTGCAAGAGGGCAACAGCACGGGCGAGTTTGCGGTGGCGAATCCATTGATGACCGCAACGACGATTGGTGGGACGTTGAGTTGGATGGCGTTTTGGTTTAATCCTAATGGGGGTATCACCCAAAGTGAGATATTACTCAATACCCACCGATTGATCGCCAAGATGTGGGCGCCCTGAGTTATGTGGGTATTTATAAGCCATGCTGCTAGCAATCTAGGGGATTTGACATTCAAGTATATTTCGATATAGTACTGACGGGTATTATTCTATTACTCGTGGGTACTATTTTGCGCGGAGGGAGAGTTGCAGCAACCGCTAAATCGCCTCGAATGTGCGCCTCGAGCAGACGCATCGCAAAGTAAATAAATCTAGGCGAGCGCTGTGGGCACAAGTACTGTCATACTCGTACCAGAGTTATGATGTTTGATGACGGAGCGTGGGTTGAAAATCGAACAACCACACCGAGCACTGGGGGATACGGGTTGAAGCATGTGCAGTGCGTAATTATAGGTTCTGGTTTCTCCGGAATCTGTATGGCGATTCATCTAAAGCAGTTGGGGATAGAGCAATTTATCCTCTATGAAAAAGCCAGTGACGTCGGTGGGACTTGGCGCGAAAATACCTATCCCGGTGTTGCTTGCGATGTGCCATCGCACCTCTACTCCTTTTCGTTTGCACCCAATGCCGACTGGACAAAGCTCTATGCGCCTGGCGAGGAAATTCAGGCATATATTCGCCATTGTGCGGAAAAATACGATCTTTATAAACATCTGGTTTTCCAGCGTGCCGTGAAGCGAGCGACCTGGTGTGATAATGGTTGGCAAATTACCACGTCTGCCGGTGAAACTGTGCGAGCCGATTTCCTTATTTCGGCTATGGGTGGTCTTCATACCCCTAATATTCCGAACATACCTGGGTTGGATACCTTTCACAAGCCACTTTTTCATACCTCCAATTGGCGTCATGATGTCGCGTTAGATGGCCAGACGGTCGGCGTGATTGGCACCGGCGCAACGGCCGTTCAATGCGTGCCTGAAATTGCAAAAAAATCAAATAAACTCTACGTTTTTCAACGCAGTCCAGTATGGGTGGGCCCAAAGAGTGAGGCCGTATACAGCGCTGCAGAGCGACAGGCATTTCGTGATGATCCGATGTTGCTAAAGAAAAATCGCTGGCAATTGTGGCGGAGTTGGGAAACGACCGGTTTGGATATGGTCAAGGCCGGCAGCGAGATTAATAAATTGTCCGAGAGGCGCGCTCGAGAGTTGATCGAAAAGTCGGTATCGGAGCCTGAATTGGCCGAAAAACTAACTCCAGACTATAACTTTACGTGCAAACGACCGACCTTTTCTAATCACTATTATGCGACCTTTGAGCGCCCCAATGTTGAACTTGTGACCGCGCCGATAGAGTCTATTACCGAGCGCGGGTTATTCGCAGGTGGCTGCGAGATGGCGTTAGATGTGATTGTTATGGCAACCGGTTTCAGACCATTCAACATTACCAGTGAAGTCGAATTCACGGGCTTGCAAGATAGGACTTTGGGTGATGTATGGAGTGACAATATCAAGAGTTACAACTCTATTATGGTGCGCGATATGCCTAATCTGTTTGTCATGCTTGGGCCTAATAGTGGCGGTTTGACATCGACCCTACAAATGATCGAACAGCAAGCCAAATATATCGGTCGGGTTATAAATGAAATGGCCGATAGTGGCATTGAGTCAATCAACCCAAAACAAGACAAGGTGAACGAGTTCTCCGAACGCGTGCAGCAAGCCACGGCGCAAACTACGCACAATAAGGGGTGTAAGTCATGGTGGACGGGGATCGATAACTACAATCACAGCGTCTGGCCCGAATCGAGTATTGCCTATAAGAAAATGTTGACTGATTTTGACCCCAATGATTTCGACTGCCGTTACCAAGGCTAGCCAAACACCAAAAAGGAGGTGCGAATGGAGCAAAACTTTTTTGGTCAGGTAGTGTTGATAACAAACGCTGCTAACGACCTAGGAAGAGCTTACTGTCGGCATTTTTTAGCGCGAGGCGCGAGTGTAATTGTGCATGATGGGGGACATGAACACCTGTCTGAACTGCTCGAAGAACTCGACTGGCATCGATGTATTGTGGCTCACCGCGCGGACGATTTTGCCGTTCTTGGTACTGCAGAGGCGTTTGTCAAAGAGATGATCGTCGAGTTTGGGAAAATCGATATTCTTATCAATAATCGCGTCTTTGAAATGCCGGTATTACTCGAGCAGTACTCGGCAAACCAACTTCAACACTTATTACAAAGTCACCTGCTAACGACAATGCTGACCACTTTGGCGGTATTGCCGCATATGCGGGAGCGCGATTTGGGTCGGGTCATTGCTACGGCATCCGGTGCCGGTGCGTTTGGGGCGGCGGGCTATACGGCGCAGGCCGCCAGTGCAGCCGGCGTAGTCGGTTTTATGCGGTCGTTAAGCCTCGAATTGGCGTCGACGTCATTAAAGGTGAATACCATCGCCCCAATGACTTTGGACGACCATGATGGATATCTTTTAAGTCGCGACCCAATGATTGATCGAGACCTGTATCACGCGAATAAAGTAGCGCCTGTCGTGGCTTTTTTAGCCGCCGAAGCCTGTCCGATAAATGGTCGGTTGTTATCAATTACAGGGGGGCGCGTGGCCCACATTTTTACGAGCACGGTGTCGGGGCACTTTAATAATGATTCGGAGGGCCATGACTTAGCGGCTCATTTGTCTGCTATTTTAGATACCAATTATTCGTTGGTTCCAGAGACTGCTGCCGATGAGTTGCTCATGATCAATGTTTAATGGAACACTGCTGCGATGCGAGTTCAAATTCTTAAAGTCTAACCTGTTTATGCACGCGCCCTGATGTCGACCGTCTTGAGCACCACCGAAAAGAGCAAACTAGACGATATCCGTCGCCGTATGCAGTGGTATGTGGATAACGAGCACATTCCTTGTTGTAGCTATTTACTGGCCAAGTCGGGGCATTTAATCGATCAACAGTGCCTCGGGTTTGCCGATCGCAGAGCGGGCTTGGCTTTGACCAACGAGTCAATTTTTCGTATTTATTCAAACACTAAGTTGATCGTTTCCTTAGCGGCTATGCTCTTGGTTGAGCGCGGTCAGATTGCTCTCGATAACCCGATCAGTGACATCATCGCCGGCTTTAACGATTTACGCGTGTTGCAAGAGAACGCCACCGACATCGACCAGACCGAAGCGTTACAACGACCAGTAACCTTGCGTCATTTACTCAGTCACACGGCGGGTTTTTCCTATGGGTTTATTGATCCGACAACACTCCTAGACAAGCACTACCTCAGCAATGGTATCAACCTTTTGAATCCCTACAAGGGTGACTTGCAAGCGTTCGTTGATCAGATTATACACTTGCCATTGGCGTTTCAACCCGGAACAAATTGGCGTTACAGTGTGGCGACCGATATTGTCGGTTTTATTATTGAGAGCGTTGCTGGGCAATCGCTCGACGAATTTCTTTGCCATAACATCTTTGAACCTTTGGGAATGACCCATACAGGGTTTCAGGTCGCACCGGAGAAACGCCATCGGATCGTCTGTTTGGCTCAGGCCAACGATATGTATCGGCCGATGGGTGCAGGCTACTCAGAGAGGTCCGTCGAGGTGGCATTGCCGCCGGGCGAGCCCTCTCAATTTATGTCTGGCGGCGGCGGTCTATACTCGACCGCGCATGATTACTTTAAGTTTTTACAGTTGATCGAAGCTCGCGGCAAGTGGTGCGGAGAACAGATTATCCGCCGACAGACGCTCAATGACATGCTGACCGATCAACTACCTCCCGGGGTCGGTTTAACGTTTCCGATGTGGCAATTGCCCGGCGTTGATTTTGGTCTTGGCTTTGCTATAAAGGCAAGGGGAACAGCCGCTTCTGATTCGAGTGGCTGCTATTTTTGGGGCGGTATGGCTGGCACCCATAGTTGGGTCTTTGACAACGGTGTGATCGCCTTGTGCATGACGCAAATGATGCCGAGCTTTTTGCATCCATTTAGCGCTGATTTTGAAAAACTCGCGGCCCAGTTAACTTTCTGAATCGAGCTGGTACGACACAGCCCTCGCCTCAAGGGTGTCTAAAAACGTCCCTGCATGGGGGTATCGAGCGGCTTTTTTTGCCGGCGATTATCGGTGAGCCTCTAAGATGACCCATTCATGACAATAAAAGATACTTCCGAGATCGGTCGGTGTGCGCGGTGAGTTAAATTCTGAAGCTGTGTGCAATCGCCAATAGCATACCGAAGCTATTTTTTTCTTACTTATAGTATGGTAACTATACTTTTGGGTGTCTAGGTGTATAATTTACATGTTAGCGCTTGTCTTGAGTAAACAAAATAATAAGGAGATGACGTTGTCGGCCATAACAAAGCCACCTATCCAGTTGACATCGACTCAGCGAGTCCATGCAGGGTCTCGTGTTGCCGACGCACTTTTAAGTGAAGTGTTACTGATTGACGCCCAGAGGGTATTTTTGTTGGTCAGTAAAACGCTCAACTCTCATACTGATGAAATAACCCGTATTACCGATGCGCTGGGCGACCGTGTGGCGGCTATTCATGATGGCGTACAGCCGCATGTTCCGCGGAGCTGTGTATTAAAAGCTGCTGCTGCGGCCCGGCAGGTGGATACTGATCTCGTCATCACGGTGGGCGGCGGCTCGGTAACTGATGCTGGGAAACTCATACCGCTGGCGCTGAAATACAATTGGTTGGAAGCGGATGATTTGGAGCCTTATCGCGTCTTTGTCGATGAGGCTGGAGACACCGTGATGCCAGTTTTTGAGGCGCCCGATGTGCCAGTCATCTGTTGTCCTACCACCTTGTCTGGGGGCGAGTTTTATTTTCTTGCCGGAGCAACGGACGAAAAAACTGCTCATAAACAAGGGTATGCGCACATTAATATGGCTCCAATGAGTATCGTTCTCGATCCGCACCTTACGCGGCATACGCCCAAATGGTTGTGGACGTCGACGGGGGTTCGGTCCGTCGATCACGCTCTGGAAACACTGGGTTCTTTTCAGTCCAATGCCTTCAGCGATGCGATGGCAGATGGTGCTTTGCGCCATCTGTGCGAGGCGCTACCCGTTGTGCATTCAAATCCAGACGACTTTGACGCTCGTTTACGCTGTCAGATAGGTGTGTGGTTATCGATGATGCCAATCGTTGCGGGCGTGCCGATGGGCGCCAGTCACGCCATTGGCCATATCTTGGGTGGAACGTGCGATGTGGCCCATGGTCATTGCTCCTGCGTCATGGCGCCCGCGGTGCTAGATTTCAACTGGCAGGCTAATAAACATCGACAAAGACGCATAAGCGATTGCATGGGTAATCCAGACGAGCGTGCATCAGTGCTTGTCGATAGCTTTATCCGCTCCCTCGATATGCCGCGCACGCTGGCAGAGGTCGGCATCGGTGAAGATCAGTTCGACGTCATCGCAGAGACTACTATGATGGATTTTTGGGTTAGGACGAATCCGCGGCCGATCTCTGGGCCTGCTGATGTTCGCAAGATTTTAGAAATGGCTGCATCCTGAGGTAAATTCCATGGGCAACGTCAAACTATTACATCGCCGACATCGGAAACCGACCCCACTCAAAGAGGAAATATCAGAGTTTAAGCGCAGCAGGATTAAAGAAACCGCTTGTCATATGTTTTATTGTAGCGGCTACGAAGCGACTACCATCGATGCTATCGCAAAACAGTTAAACGTGACCAAGCCGTTTATTTACTCTTATTTCAAGAATAAAAGTGAGCTACTCTACGAAATATGTAAGACCGGAGTATCGCTGTCTCTCAGCGCCATAGAAACAATCCAAGATAGTCCGAATACGTCGGTTGGAAAGCTTAAACTCGCGGTCGACGAGGTGGTACGCATTATCGTGACACATCAAGAGTATATTGTTGTTTACGAGCGCGAAGAGAAAAATCTCGATCCGCACCTTTCAAACACCATACGCAAGCAACGCAGTCTGTTCGATCACCGAATCTGTACGATTTTAAAGGCGGGTTGCGACGCCGGCGAATTTGCCATCAAGAATCCGATTATGACAGCGACCACGATTAGTGGAATGATGACTTGGGTAGCTTTTTGGTACTCACCCCATGGTCGATGGTCGGAGGCCGAGATTACGGCCCATGTAATGGACATGATTATGGCTGTGGTGTCCGATCGAGGGCATTTGAACGAGACAATAAGACCGAGCCAAATGGGGCAATTTTTAAATGCATGATCATCGAGTCGTTAATCGAGAAACCTGCGTTACTCGCTACTTACTCCATCGCTGGGCGGAGGAGTTTTCTGATAAAACCTTTGCCGTTTTTGAAGATGGTGAGACGTGGACATATGCAGAGTTGCTGGCCAAGGTACTCCCTTTGGCGAGTGGCCTTGCCCATCATCGGGTTAAGCAAGGGGATCATGTTGCCGTCTGGTTGTTTGATGGACGCGAGGCGATTTTGACGTTTTTTGCGATTAATTATTTAGGTGGAGTGTTCGTCCCCTTTAACACTGCTTACAAGGGGCAGTTACTAGAGCATGTGTTGGGCAATTCGGACGCCGATCTATTGGTCGCACATGCACAATTGTTGCCGCGCCTTGGGCAGGTTGACACGGCTTCGGTCAAAGGCGTCATCAGCGTGGGTGACAGCGATGCAGGTCTCGATTTGCAGGTGACTGATTACGCGAGTGTTGCGCGTTGCGCCGATCCGATACCCGAACTCGAACGACCGATCGAACCTTGGGACACGCAGTCTATTATTTATACTTCGGGGACCACTGGCCCTTCAAAGGGAGTTTTATCCTCGTATTTGCACATATACACCAATGCGGGTCCAGAGACTTGGCACTTCGTTGGGACGGATGATCGGTTTTTGATCAATATGCCGATTTTCCATATTGGCGGCATGGGGGTGATCTTTGCGATGTTAGCGCGGGGCGGCTCAATTGCAGTGATGGATAGTTTTTCAACTGAGCGCTTTTGGCCCTTTGTACGAGAATCACAGGTGACTGCGGTCTTTCTTTTAGGCGTGATGTCGACGTATTTGCTCAAGCAAGCGGCGTCCGATCAGGATAAAACCCATAACTTGAGGGTTGCTTTTATGGTGCCTTTGACCGAAGTTTGCGTGGATTTTACCGAACGTTTCGGGGTTGACGTGTACACCATATTTAATATGACGGAGGTGTCCTCACCGATTGTTTCGGAGCCCAATCCGCGGGTGCGCGGTACTTGCGGGAAAAAACGTGAGGGCGTTGATGTGCGGTTGGTCGACACCAATGATTGTGAGGTGCGCCTTGGAGATGTTGGCGAAATGATCGTTCGGACTGACCGCCCTTGGGGCATGAACCATGGGTATTATAAGAATCCTGAGGCGACGGCGCAGGCATGGCGCAACGGTTGGTTTCATACTGGTGATTGTTTTCGTCAAGACCAAGATGGCTACTTTTATTTTGTCGATCGTTTAAAAGATACTATTCGAAGGCGCGGTGAAAATATCTCATCTTTTGAGGTCGAGTCGGAGGTGCTGGCTTACCCGTCAGTGAGAGAAACTGCGGCCTATGCAGTGCGCAGTGAGCATGGCGAAGACGACGTAATGATCGCGGTTGCCCCGATTGCGGGCTCATCGATCAAAGAAGCGGAGTTATTGGAGTTTTTGATTGAGCGAACCGCACACTTTATGGTGCCGCGATACATTCGGGTGTTGGTCGATCTGCCAAAAACGCCCTCGTCAAAGGTGCTCAAGCACCAACTTCGAAGCGAGGCCGTCACTGACGACACCTGGGACCGAGAGGCACATAATGTTAACGTAAAACGCGAAACACTAAATCGGGATAACGCATAAACCTTATCAAGCGTGGGCTTTAAAAATGGCGGTTGAGTTGGGTACGGTAGATCATTACAAGTCCGACCGATAACGGCTAACGACAGATTAAATGTAAATCACAAGGGGAAGAGCACAATGAATATAAGTAAATGTATAGCGTTCGTCGTGGCCATATTGGGTGTGAGTGGATTTTCTATGATGTCTTATGCCGAACCGACGGTGGAGGAAATCGTCGTGACTGCAACCAAGCGCGCGACGACCTTGCAGGATGTGGCAGGCGGAGCAAATGTCATCGGTGGCGAGCAAGTCAAAACCGGAGTAATACAAAATGTCCGCGATCTTACCGTCGATGTCCCGAGTCTGTCGATCGGCGACCAATTCGGTTTTGCTCGAGTCTTTATGCGCGGTATTGGTATGACCAGCATCGATATAGGCGGCGAGGGATCAGTGGCTTTCTTGCAGGATGGTGCCTTAGTGCCGAGGCCGGCGGCGCAACTTATGGGTATGTTTGACTTGTCGCAGGTGGAGGTATTGCGCGGCCCTCAGGGAACGCTGTATGGGCGGGGAGCAACCGCCGGCGCGATCAATTTGGTCAGCAATAAGCCAGGTGATGTGTTCGCCGGTTATGTAAGTAGTTCGGTTGGAAATTTTGGCCTGATGAGCATCGAAGGCGCCGTTGACATGCCACTCAATGAGCAATGGAGCATGCGAGTAGCGATAAAGAATGTGCAACGTGATGGCTATGGTACAAATCTCTATTCTGGTGCGGACGTCGACGATCAAGATGCACAGTCTTATCGCGTTACGATGGCCTTCGATTCTGGAGATAATCTCAAGGGGTCACTGTCGGTTCAATACTACGAAGAGGATGATAAGAACTATGCCTTTCATTATTTTGGTACCTCTGCTGGTTCGAGCACCGACCTACCGCTATCGGTGCCAATTCTAGGCGGTAAAACCGTCAGTCAAATGGGCGGTGATATTTATGATATTAACTCAGACCAAGAGGCGATCAATACCCGCGACGGTTATATGGTCAACATGAATATCGAGTACGATCTGAATGAAAACATGTCGCTGACGTCGATTACCTCATTACAAAAAATGGATCGCTTTTTACGCGATGACCTCGATTCCACCGATGCGAATTTGTTTGGCCAGAA
>MDSY01060994.1_pt1 | contig 12093 bp, 21 predicted proteins | sample 811131 | NCBI WGS metagenome assembly MDSY01 (sample SAMN05326643, study PRJNA326480) | marine metagenome | isolation source: seawater | place: Atlantic Ocean: South West | collected 2010
CAAACATGAAAACATGAGCACGCTACGCCGCTGCAAACGCAGCAAAGGTAGTGCCTTTTTTTCCATTCGGTGATAGCTTCACCCAGAGCATGAGTTCTTAAAGCCGTCTCACCAAGAACGTTCACGGTTTGAGCATTAGTTTTTCCAGCTCCCCAAGCTTGTAAACCACCTTGGACAGCTCTTCCATAATCGCTTACAAGGCTTCCATAACGTAGTTTTATATTCATTCCATCAACAATGTCCTTTAATTTGCTGACACTTTCAACTGATAGAAAATCCTTAAGTTTTGATAAATATCTCTTACTCCCCGATTGCATTATAGCATCGGTGGTACGTTTTTCACTGTTTTACCTTCTAATCTCTTACAAAATCCTTTAAAAAGACAGAGGCTGTTAAACTTGGGTTACAAAAACCCGATATACAAATCGACCCAAGAAAAGTAGAACAAAAATCTTCTGAGCAAATGACTGACGATTTAATTGGAAAAATTTCCTACAAAATAGTAAGGCTCACGTTAAGGTAACTTATGAGGTGAAATTTGATTCAACTTCAGGTCAAATCTCGTATGAGAATCTTCTATAGAAGCGTTTAAATTTTCTTTTTATGTAAAAAGGAACAAAAAATCAACACCAGTAGAAATAACGTAACTAAACGCTAGGCATTACGGATCACAATAAGGTAGCCCGGATAAAATTTAGAAACCTTGCGAAGTAATCGTGTTACTAACTTCAAAACTCGCAGCAAACGAAGACCCACCACAAAACGCCATTAACTCGCCTTCAAAATTACTGAACGGTTTGATATTCGTTCGTCATATGTAAACTGCTTAAATACTCTCTGAAATCAGCATTACAGAGGAGAATTATCGTTTTCTTATTCTTCTTTTCTAATAAGTCTGGCTCCTGAAGAGTTTTTGTAGGGTGGACTACGTATAACATACTTCTTACTTTCAATTGTTAAAATCATTAATGACTATTACACATTTGTAAAATTTCTTAATTAAAGGAAACCTTACTTTTAAACCTAGACAAATTTGTTAAAATTAACTTATAATACAATCGTATTTGCCTGCTTTTGGTAGAGACGAAAAAATTTACATAAATGTAAATTTTGCATTGTTTAATCATTAGTTCATAAAAATTCAATATGTCTATTGGCTTATTTGGTAGAAAACTTGGAATGACGCAAATTTTTTCTGATGATGGTACATCCATTCCAGTTACACTTATTAAGGCAGAAAATTGTCAAGTGAGTCAAATAAAAACGGTTGATACAGATAGTTATAATGCAATTCAAGTTTCATATGTTGAACAAAAGTTACAAAAATTAACTAAACCACATGTAGGTCATCTGAAAAAATCAGGAACCATTGGGTTCAAGTACTCAGGTGAATTCAAAGTTGCTGACCCAAACAGTTACAAGTTAGGACAGATGATTAACGTAAACATGTTTAAATCTGGTCAAAAGGTTGACGTAACTGGTAAAAGCATTGGTAAAGGTTTTGCGGGTAACCAAAAACGGCACAATTTTAGTCGTGGTCCAATGACACACGGTTCAAAAAATCATCGTTTACCAGGTTCTATTGGTGCAGGTAGTACACCAGGACGTGTTTATCCTGGAAAAAAGATGGCTGGTCAATTGGGAAATAAGACTTTAACAATTAAAAATAACGAAGTTTTGTTTGTTAGCGTTTCAGAAAATATTCTGATTTTAAAGGGGTCATTGCCAGGGAAAAAAGATAATTTATTACGAATCTCATCTGTTGAGTAAATCTTTGCGTTTGTTGATGAGATTTAAGCCCACGATTATTCTATTGATTAGTATTTAATTATATATCTATGACCTTAGCGCAAAATTCCTTTATTTCGTTGGTAAAGTTCCCAATTTTAACTGAGAAAACGATTCAACTTTTACAAAGTAATCAGTACAGTTTTGCTGTGGATAAAAATGCAACTAAACTGTCAATTAAAGCTGCAATTGAAGAACTTTTTGATGTTAAAGTAGTCGCAGTGAATACTTCTTTACGGCCGTTAAAACGGCGCCGGGTTGGCAAGTTTATTGGTACAAAAGCTCGTCTTAAACGCGCAATAGTAACACTTGCACCTGAAAATTCAATAACATTCTTTGAAGAAAATTAGGATCAATTAAAGTTTTAATAGTCGATTATACATATAATTTTTTATGGCAATTCGTTTGTATCGGGCATATAGCCCAGGCACACGTTCCCGTTCCAGCTTATTTTTTGATGAGATTACAAAAAGTAGGCCTCAAAAGGCTTTAACTTTCGGTAAGAAATCATGTAGTGGTCGAAACAACCGTGGTGTAATTACGCTTGGAAATCGTGGCGGTGGGCATAAGAGAAAGTACCGGATTATTCACTTTAATAGAAAAGAATCTAATCTGAGTTCTGGTCGTGATATCATAATAGCAAAAGTAGCGGGCATTGAATATGATCCAAACCGCAACGTCCGTATTGCATTACTGCATTACGAAGACGGGGCAAAAAAATACATATTGTGCCCCCGTTCATTGAAAGTAGGAATGACTGTTTCATCTGGGGTAAATTCCCCTATTGAGATTGGAAGTGCAATGCCATTATCAATGATGCCTTTAGGTAGTACCGTTCATAACGTCGAATTGACCCTAGGTAAAGGTGGTCAGCTTGCACGCGCGGCAGGAACGTACGCCCAATTAATTGCTAAAGAGGGTAAATTTGTTACTTTAAAATTACCATCAGGTGAGATACGTTTAGTTCATAACCGTTGTTATGCTACGTTAGGGCAAGTTGGTAACATTGAATTTGCAAATATTCGTTTAGGTAAAGCGGGCCGTAATCGTTGGTTAGGTCGCCGACCCCATGTTCGTGGTGTTGTAAAAAACCCAATTGACCACCCACACGGGGGTGGCGAAGGTCGTTCACCAATTGGTCGTGCTCGACCAGTAAATCCCTGGGGAAAACCTGCTCTTGGTGTTAAAACCCGTAAATCAACCAAAGCAAGTAGTAAGTATATACTTCGTTCGCGTCGTTAGATCAGTGATTAGTATAAAATTAATAATATTTTTTTAGATGGCACGTTCTTTAAAAAAAGGTCCCTTTGTGGCTTCTTATGTTATGGAGAAAGTTGAGGCAATGAATACGTCAGGTAAAAAGGACACTTTTCAGACTTGGTCCCGTGCATCAACTATTCTTCCAAATATGATCGGGCATACCTTCGCTGTTTATAATGGTAAACAACACATTCCGGTTTTTGTAAGTGATCAAATGGTTGGGCATAAACTAGGTGAATTCTCGCCTACCCGCACATTCCGTTCACATATTAAAAAGGATAAAAAATCCAAGCGTTAGACTTTAAGTAATTTAGTTTTATGGGTACAAATTCTTTGCAAAATAATGAAGTTCGAGCTGTCTCTAAGTATATTCGTATGTCACCAAGTAAAGTACGGCGTGTTCTTAGACAAATACAAGGAAAAAGTTACAAGGATGCACTTGTCCTTTTAGAGTTTATGCCATATGCATCGTGTGAACCAGTTATTAAGGTTTTGCGATCGGCAGCTGCGAATGCTCGTCACAATATGGATCTCAATGAAGCTGATCTATTTGTAAAATCTGCGTTTGCTAATCAAGGTCCGGTAATGAAGCGCTTTCGTCCCCGTGCTCAAGGCAGAGCATACCGGATTTTGAAAGCCACATCACATATAACAATTGTGATGACATCTTAACGTATAATAGAATTTTAATTTAAAGTATTTTTGTGGGACAAAAAACACATCCGACGGGTTTTCGAATCGGTATTAATAAACCGTATAGTTCAACGTGGTTTGCAAACTATGGTGTATTTAGCAAAGTTTTGCAAGACGATTATAACATCCGACAATTCTTTGAGAAGGAATGGCATTCAGTCTATAATAAGGCTGGCATTGCTAAGTTAGAAATTAAACGAAAAGTTAATCAAATCGAGTTATTGTTTCATGCTACACGACCAAAACTAATTGCTACAGGTCCTGAAGAAGCTTTGTCAATTGATAATGTACTTTTAAAATTAAAAAGTAGTCTTAAAGAATCGAAAAAAATCCGGGTTAAAGTTATTCAGATTGCCAAAAGTGAAAACGAAAGTTTATTGGTTGCTCGATCTTTGGCTGACCAACTAGAAAAACGAGTAGCTTTTCGAAAAGCAATGCGTCAGATATCACAACGGCTTCAAAAAAGTGGCATCAAAGGTTTCAAGATTCAAGTCTCTGGTCGTCTAAATGGTGCTGAGATTGCAAGAGCTGAGTGGGTTCGTGAAGGTCGCGTTCCGCTTCAAACAATTAGGGCTGATATCAGTTATGCTACATATGAAGCTTTAACTACGTATGGAATTTTAGGGATCAAAGTTTGGATCTTTGATAAAGAAATCTTCCATAGTTAAATAACTTGTTAAAAATTTATAAAACGTATAATCATGTTACTTCCTAAGAGAACTAAATTCCGTAGATTGCATCGAGGAAGACTGAAAGGAATTGCAACAAAATCAAATACTGTTGTTTTTGGGGATTTTGGAATTCAGGCGTTGGAACCAGTTTGGTTAACGTCTCGACAAATTGAAGCAACGCGTCGAAGCATTACACGGTATGTTCGTCGTTCAGGGAAAATTTGGATTCGTGTTTTTCCAGATAAACCAATTACAGAGCGTGCAGCTGAATCACGTATGGGTGCGGGGAAAGGTACAGTAAGTTATTGGATTGCAGTTATCAAACCTGGACATATTCTTTTTGAGATCACTGGTCTTGAAAAAGAAAATGCTTATAAAGTTTTACGAACAGCTTCTCATAAGTTACCTATCAAAACGAGAATTATTGCTCGTGAAAACTTAAAAACTTCACAATAAATCTTATTAAATCGATTTTTATAATAAATGGTCGTAAAAGAGAAAATAGGAATCATCGTTAGTGATAAGATGCTTAACACGCGTATTGTGGCTGTAAGCGATCGAATTGTCCACAAGCAGTATAAAAAGGTTGTCACTACTACTAAACGTTATGCTGTTCATGACTCAGAGTTTAACTCTAAAGTGGGCGATAAAGTACGTATCAAACAAATCGTCCCGATTAGTAAAACTAAGACTTGGTCAATTACAAGTATATTGAGAAAATCTTCAACTTAAACTTTAGAAATGATACAACCACAAACGTGTTTAAAAGTTGCCGATAATAGTGGGGCAAAAAAATTAATGTGTATTCGAGTTCTTGGTAGTAATCGCCGTTATGGTTTTGTAGGCGATGTTATTATTGGTGTTGTTAAAGACGCTACGCCTAATCTTACAGTAAAACGATCTGATGTTGTCCGTGCTGTTATTGTACGAACTAAACATTCAATAACACGAAAAGATGGTACACGTTTACGCTTTGACGATAATGCTTCGGTAATTATCAATAAAGACAATAACCCTCGTGGGACACGGGTTTTTGGTTCCATTGCTCGTGAACTTAAAGAAAAAGGTTTTACAAAGATCGTTTCCTTAGCACCTGAAGTATTATAAAGTGGGTACAGAAAATTTCCGCTTACAAAAGTAGTGTAAATAATGTTCTGATGAAAAGAGATTTAAAAAGTTTTTATAAACAAACAATTGTGCCATCACTAATAAGTGAATTTGGCTATAAAAATGTTGAACAAGTACCAAAAATAACCTCTATTTCAATTAATCGTGGTTTTGGCGAAGCGGCAAAGAATTCAAAAGAACTTGATATTAGTGTACAAGAACTAGCTATTATTACAGGTCAACAACCAGTAATTAATAAAGCACGAAAGTCAGTGGCTGGCTTTAAAATTCGAGATGGCATGCCAGTTGGTTTATCGGTTACTTTACGTAGTGAGCGTATGTATGATTTTTTGGCTAGGTTAATCCATATCGTTTTACCACGAATAAGAGATTTTCGCGGTATTAGTGCCAATGGTTTTGATGGTCGTGGTAATTATAGTCTAGGCTTAAAAGATCAGCTCATTTTTCCCGAGATTTCGTATGATGACGTTAATCAACTTCGGGGATTCGATATTACGTTGGTGACAAATGCTAAAACAGATGAAGAAGCTTTAGCTTTACTAAAAGGTATTGGTATGCCTTTAGCGAATGTATAAAATTATTTTTTTTTAAAAGATTGATCTCATGACTAATGATACGGTAGCCGATATGCTAACACGTATTCGCAATGCAAATTTGGCAAGACATCAAATTGTCGCAATTCCTTCTACGAAAATGACAAAAGCCATTGCAAAGGTTCTATCTGACGAGGGTTTAATTGATTCTTTTGAAGAATTAAATAATGGTTTGAGAGGATCACTTTTGTTATCCCTTAAATATAATGGGTTTGAACGAAAACCTGTCATTGAAAAAATACAGAGAGTTAGTAAACCAGGCTTACGTGTATATAGTAGTAGTAAAAAGATGCCTCGAGTTCTGGGTGGCTTTGGTACTGCTATTATTTCCACATCACGTGGTTTAATGACTGATCGAGAAGCACGTCGCCAGGTTGTTGGTGGCGAAATTTTATGTTATATTTGGTAAATTTGAGGTGAATTATGTCTCGTATAGGTAAACAATCTATTGAAGTACCACAAAAGGTTAAAATAAAACTTGAAAAACAGAAGATCTTTGTTGAAGGACCAAAAGGAAGTTTGTTTCGAATTTTACCATCAGTTATATGTTGTACGTTGGATGAAGAAAATAATAAACTTTTTTTAGAAAAGGCAGAAAATACCAGATTAGCTCAAGCGCTCTATGGATTATCACGTACATTGGTAGCAAATATGGTAATCGGTGTTTCCAATGGTTTTTCTAAAAAGTTACAAATCTCTGGGGTTGGTTACAGAGCACAACTAGAAGGAACAAATCTAGTCTTGAATATGGGTTATAGTCATCCCGTTAAAATGGTCCCTCCCCCTGGCGTATCGGTAAGCTTAGAGGGTCAGACGACTATCATCGTATCGGGAATTGAGTTAGATATTGTTGGTGAATTCGCTGCGAAGATACGATCTGTTCGTCCACCTGAACCTTACAAAGGAAAAGGTATTGCTTATGACGGGGAATTTATACGTCGTAAAGCAGGAAAAACAGGTAAGTAAGATCTTTAAAAAAAAGAATTTACGTAACTAATATAATTAAATATGAGAAGCCCTAGAAAAACAGGTAAATTACAGAACCCAAAAACAGATTGGCAAGAACGTGTTGTTGCAATACAACGTGTAACGAAAGTAGTTAAAGGTGGTAAAAAAATGAGCTTCCGAGCTGTAGTTGTAGTTGGTAATGAGCAGGGTAAGGTTGGTGTTGGTGTTGGCAAAGCAGGGGATGTAATTACAGCGGTGAAAAAAGGTGTGACAGATGGAAAAAAACATGTTATTGTTGTACCCTTAACCGGGGCAAATTCAATTCCTCATGCAACGACTGGCCGATTTGGTGCAGCAAAGTTAGTTTTACGCCCTTCTGCTCCTGGTTGCGGGGTAATTGCAGGTGGATCAACACGAACTGTTCTTGAACTCGCTGGTATAAAAAACATATTATCGAAACAACTCGGTTCAAACAATTTATTGAATAACGCACGGGCTACAATTGAAGGTTTAAGTTCACTCCGTTCATATAATTTGTAATCTATCAATTCAAGTCAACAAGTTTATTTAGTTAATGGACCAATCAGAAACAATAGGGCTTTTAAAGTCAAAGATTATAAAGATTTTATGTCTTTTATTACTTGTTCGCTTAGGTTTATATATCCCAATTCCGAGTGTAGATTTAGATATATTTGCACAGAATCAGAGTCTAAATCCAGTGTTCAATTTTGCTAAAACATTAACTGGAAGTTCATTTTTGGGTATAGGTGCATTAGGGATTTTACCATATATTAATGCTTCAATTATTATCCAGCTATTAATACCTGTTATCCCAAAGTTGGAACAATTACAAAAAGAAGAGGGCGAATTTGGTCGACAACAAATAACTCGTTATACTCGTTATTTAGCATTTATTTGGTCGATTTTTCTAAGTGTTGGTATTGCATTTTTCCTAATCAAGCCAGTTATTTTTGATTGGAATTTTATCTTGGCAATAAAGATAATTTTATCTCTCATTACCGGTTCCATGCTTTCAATGTGGTTTTCTGAATTAATCACAGAGGAAGGTCTTGGTAATGGTTCATCAATGTTGATTTTTATAAATATTGTTGGTAGTATCCCAAATAACTTTGCTAGTATTAGTAATACATTATTTGATAACGCGGCATATTTAAGTAATCTAGCAACTCTGTGTAAAACTTCACTATTTTATCTTTTCGTTGTAACAGTAGTTATTGTTTTTCAGGATTCATACAAAAAAATTAGCATCATATCCGCAAAACAATTAACCGGCGATTATGTTGGCCAAGCCCAAAAAATATCAGAGCTTAAGAATACCTATATACCGTTGAAGGTTAATCAAGGTGGAATAATGCCTTTGGTTTTTAGTTCGACGATTGCCGTGTTTCTTACTTACCCTGTTCAATTATTTATAAATTCTGGGTTTATTGTGAACCAGGCGTTTTCAACTAATTTATTAACGTTTTATTCAATCGCGTTAAATATTATTCTTGTTGTTTTCTTCAGTTGTTTTTATGCCGCCTTAGTATTAAAACCGGAAGATATTTCACAGAATTTAGCAAAAATGGCATACAGTATTCCTGGTATACGGCAAGGTAGAGAAACAACGCGATATTTGGAGAAGACAGTATCACGGTTATCGTTTATTGGTGGCCTATTTTTGTCATTTTTAGCTTTTTTTCCACTGCTGATAAGTAGTGTGGTAAAAGTTAGCATTTTCAAAAATGTAACGTCACTATTAATTTTAATTGGAGTAATTACTGACGTGACTTCACAGATCCGCGGTTATCTTGTGTCACGTAAATATGAGGGGTTTAAACAATAAATTAATAGACTTTTTGTAGTTATTGAGTTAGCATTATGTATAACAATATTGTTGTACATTTAAGTTAATATTAATGAACATTTAGTAAGAACAATTCTTTATGAAAGTTGTGAGCTCAATCGGGAATTTGAAAAATCGTTCGAAGGATTGTCAAGTTGTTAAACGCCGCGGGCGTATTTATCTAATATGTAAAAGTGATCCACGTTTAAAAGTGAGACAAGGTCGAGCAAAAATGAAACGAAAATAAAAAAAATAATCGATGGTACGTATTTCAGGAGTGGATCTTCCACGTAACAAACGAATTGAAATTGGTTTAACTTATGTTTTTGGAATTGGCCACACGAGTGCAAAACAAGTCTTGGCCGCAACAGGTATATCTCCCGATACACGTTGTATAAATTTAACGGATGAGGAAGTTAATGTATTGCGAACATTTATTGATGAAAATTACCAAACTGAAGGTGATTTAAGGCGTGTTTATTCATTAAATATTAAGAGATTAACTGAAATTGGCTCCGCAACGGGCCGTCGTCACCGTGTTGGTTTACCTGTTCGTGGCCAGCGAACACGTACAAATGCTCGGACTCGTAAAGGTAAAATTAAAACTGTAGCAGCAAAGAAAAAAGCTAGATAAACTTTTTATAATTTAACCGCAAACTACAATTTATTTATGGTGAAACAAATTAAACGATTTACTAGTAAGAAGTCTAAAAAGGCTCCTGGGTTCGGTGTCACTCATGTCAAATCAACATTCAATAATACAATTGTTAATATTACAGATAAACTTGGTAACACACTTTTTTGGGCTTCCGCCGGTGGGAGTGGTTTTAAAGGTGCAAAAAAGGGTACGCCGTTTGCCGCCCAATCAGCTGCAGAAAAAGTTGGTTCTTTAGCTTACGAACAAGGGATGCGTCAAACTGAAGTTATTGTAAGTGGTCCAGGAAGTGGCCGTGAAACAGCCATTCGTGCTTTACAAGGGTGTGGACTAGAAGTTGTATTAATTAAGGATATCACTCCAGTCCCTCATAATGGTTGCCGCCCACCTAAAAAAAGACGTGTTTAAAAACTGCCGTTAAAATTTTATTTTCTTGTCTTTACGTTTTAACTTATGGCTCAAGTACAATGTTTAGATTCAAAAATTGAACATACAACAAGTATTCTGGCGAAATTCTGTATTGACCCCTTAAAAAAAGGTCAAGGGATAACGGTTGGCAATGCATTGCGTAGGACTTTACTTTCAGATATTCCAGGTATAGCAATCGTAGGTGTCCATATTAGTAATGTTAGCCATGAATTTTCTACAATCCCTGGTTTACGCGAAGACGTGATTGAAATCCTTTTAAATTTAAAACAAATTGTTTTAAAAGGGGCTCTTAGTGAATCGGTAATTGCAAGACTTGAGTTTCAAGGTCCTGGCATTGTTACTGCACAAGATCTTCGTTTACCGAATGGGATTGAGCTAGTTGAGCCTACTCAATACATTGCTAGCATAACAGGTCAAACTCGATTGGAAATGGAGGTTTTAATAGAGTCTGGTTATGGTTATTTGGTAAGTGAGCAATTTATCAATCGCCTACCAAAAAATTTTCTATCTATTGATGCTGTTTTTATGCCGGTCCGTAAGGCTAACTTTTTTGTCGAAACTTCACGAATGACTGCTTTTTCTACTTCGGAGAGTGTAATTTTTGAAATTGAGACAGATGGTAGTATTGAACCATTAGCAGCAATTAATTGTGCTATATCAACACTAGAACACCTTCTTACATCATTTAAGGTTAATTCTATAACTTCCTCCTCATCCTCTTTATTGATCGAAGAGCCAGAGGCGCTAAATGGCTTTGATAATGTATTATTAAACGATTTATTACTATCAGTACGTGCTTATAATGCTTTAGCACGTGCTAACGTTCACAATTTAGGTGAATTGTTAAAATATTCTAAGGAAGATTTACTTGAATTGAAAAATTTCGGTCAAAAATCAGCTGATGAAGTTTGTGAAAGTTTACAGACTAATTTTGGGATTACTTTAACAAAATCTAATAAGACTACTAATTAAATTCGTAATAACGACTACTAAGAGGTAAGATTTTTTTATTTTGGTAATAAACTAAAACATCTTTGATGTTAAAACAATAATGTTATAAACATCTAATTATTTTATTTATCTAACGAAAGAACAAATAACACTATGTCTTTCACTACCGTAGACACACAGTCAGTTTATTTTGGAATTGGCCGTAGAAAAACATCAGTTGCTAAAGTTACTTTAGTCCCAGGTAATGGTTCATTAGTAGTTAATCATAAACCTGGTGCATTATATTTGAATTATAATTCACAGTATATTAACTCTTCTAAAGCCCCGTTAATCGCTTTAGGACTTGAAAATTCATATGATATTATTGTTAATACTCATGGTGGAGGTTTAAGAGGGCAAGCAGATGCAATCAAATTGGGAGTTGCACGTGCCTTGTGTTATATTTCAAATGATAATCGAAACCAACTAAAACCTGCTGGCTTTCTTATACGTGATGCACGAGCTAAAGAAAGAAAAAAATATGGTTTACGTAAGGCGCGAAAAGCACCTCAATATTCAAAACGTTAATTTATTTAATTATGCCGAAAAATTCAATTCATCCAGCCTATTATCCTAATGCTAAAGTTTATTGTGATGGCCAATTAGTTATGAAAGTTGGTTCAACAAAACCAATCTTAAAGGTAGATATTTGGTCAGGAACTCACCCTTTCTATACAGGATCGCAAAAACTTATTGATACAGAAGGCCGTGTAGAACGTTTCATGCGTAAGTATGGAATTGATGATCAAGTTTAGAAAAAAAATTATGCCAACGATACAACAATTAGTTCGGTTTGAGCGTGTAACTAGTAAAAAAACAAGTAAATCACCAGCTTTAAAAATGTGCCCCCAAAGACGTGGAGTTTGTACAAGAGTATATACTACAACCCCAAAAAAGCCTAATTCAGCAATGCGAAAAGTTGCTCGTGTTCGTTTAACTTCAGGATTCGAAGTTACTGCTTATATTCCAGGGATGGGTCACAATATTCAAGAGCATTCAGTTGTTTTAATCCGTGGTGGGCGTGTTAAAGATCTTCCAGGTTGTCGTTATCATATCGTTCGTGGGACGTTAGACGCTGGGGGCGTAAAAGAC
>MDSY01029309.1_pt1 | contig 12092 bp, 8 predicted proteins | sample 811131 | NCBI WGS metagenome assembly MDSY01 (sample SAMN05326643, study PRJNA326480) | marine metagenome | isolation source: seawater | place: Atlantic Ocean: South West | collected 2010
GAAACAAACATTTCAGGTGAACTTGAATCAGGACAATATAGAAAAGGTAGATTTGCTGTAAACTATTTGTCTCCTGGTACACAGGTTTCTAAACCTGCATCAAATGTTCCTTATCAGATTTTTCAACAGATAGATAGAGTTGAAAGACAACTTAGAATTGGTGGTGCTTATCCAGTTACTGATGATTCACAATCACCATTAGCTTTTGCTACTGGTAGAGGTTTAGAAGAACTAGGTGCATCAATGTCATTAATGATTAGAGAATATCATACAGTAATGGCAGATGCTATAGAACAGACAGATGCTAAAAGACTTGAATGGGATAGTGCTATGTATGGTGGTAAATCAAAATCACTATCTGGATATATGGATAATAAGTTTTTCTCTGAAAAGTATGACCCAGAAAAAGATATAGGTTTTAATTACAAGACAAGAAGAGTCTATGGTGCTATGGCTGGTTATGATGAACCACAGAAGATAGTTACAGGGCTGCAATTACTTCAAGCAGGTATCATAGATACTCAAACCTTACAAGAAAATCTTGATGGGTTAGATAACATAGTTAGAGTTAATGAACGAATAACTAGAGAGAAAGCAGATAAAGTTTTATTTGATACTTTACTTGCACAATCACAAGCAGGAGACCAAAGAGCAACAATGGCTATTGTTGAGATTAGAAAGAATCCTGGTGATGTACAAAATATTTTAGATAAGTTCTTTACTCCTCAAGAACCTCAAATGACTGAGGAAGAAATAACTTTTGTAGAAGGTCAAGCAGGACCAGGTGGACAATCCTTGCCACCACAAGGACCACCACCTGGAATTGCTCAAGTGTTACAAGGTTTAGGTGGGTAATGGCTGGTAATATTAATAGAGAATTTGCTGAGATTGTTCATAATTCATTATTTGATGTAGATGAGCAAGGTGATGATATATTACTGGAAGCTAAACTACAAGAGCCTAAAATCTTTACTGACCAATTACCTCCGTTGATGTTTCCATTTGGTTATATGATTATTAGCTCAACATTTGCTTATTACGAAGAGGAGGAAGAAGATGGCGACTCGTTCACCGAGCAATAAAGGAATTACAAATAGAAATACTAATGTTCCACCTCCAGCAAGAAACTATGCAGATAATACTCAAGCTGTTAAAAGAATACCTGATGTTACTTACGGAGAACAAGAAAAATTAACTGAAATGCAAAAGATGTCTCCTTTACCAAAAGAAGAAACACCTAAAGTTTCAGGAGTTAAAAGACCTTTCACACCAGTAGATGTTTTTGCAGAAACAGTTATAGAAGAACAGCCGATTACTGATGGTGCTTCTGTAGGTCCAGGAAGAATGGGAGCAACTTTAACACCAGAAGAAAAAGGAGATTTGTATATGGTAGCTTTAGCAAACGCTTTTATTACTACAGATACTGCTGCTTTAGCAAATGATGGAATAGCTGAACTTGAAGATATATAATGGTTTTCCAATATACATTAGGCGATAGTTTTAAAAACAATAGCGAAAAAAAAGAATTACAAAAACAACAAATAAAACAATATCAAGATTTTTTTATAACACCTGAAAAAAAAGATAGAGCATTATCTATAAAACAATCTTATCCAAATATACCAACAGGAGTAGTTTCTTCTTTAGTAGAAACAAATGCTAATAATTCTCAAATAAGACAAGCTGCTGTAGAACAAGCAAGAATTGAATCTTTAAATAACAAAAATTACACAAAAATGCCACCAGAATATGCTTCTGTTTTAAGAAATTATACTTATAGTACATACGGAGATTTTGACGAAACAGAAACAAGTAGTGCTCTTAAAAGAGGTGTTAATTTTGCTTTTAATTTATGGTCTCATCTACACGAATCATTAATATTTAGACAATTAAGAGCACAAGTTATGCTTTCAGATGAAATAGAACAAAATTTAATAAGTCAAGGTGCAACAAAAGAAGAAGCTAAAAGAATAGCTAGAACTTATACATTTAGTTCTATGATTTTACCAGGTAAAACAGAAGCAGCAGCTATTGCTAATGGTGTAGCAAGATTAATGGGTAGAAAAGAATTAGGGATTTCTAAAGATTATAGAGGTATTAAAGGAGAAAAAAAATTAGCATCATATTACGACAAAGCAGGTACAAGTGCCTTACAATATGGTTTTCAAGAAATACTTAAAAGAGAAGGACTTGATGAAAATGAGTTGTTAAAAAATATTCCAAAATTATATAAAAAACTAGGAATGAAAGGTGTTTCAGAAGCATATGATGAGTTTTTTGGAAATACAATAATCCCTTCAGGTAAAGGTATAGATGAAGCAGAAAAAATTAAAGAATCAATTAAATACAACGATAGAAGTATAACTGCAGGAAGATATATTGAAAACTCTTTAGGAATAGAAGGAGATGAAGATTTCAATATTGTTTCTGGGACTATAGATGCTGCACTGTTATTTTTTACTGACCCAGCAATATTTGTAGGAAAGAGTAGAGCAGCTATGCGTGGTCTAAAATCTATTAAAGCTGAGATTAAAAAAAAGATTGATGCTGGAGATATCCAAGATGCTAGACAAATAGCAAGAGATACTATAGCTACTGATAAATTTAAAAATGTAGCGGAAATAATAATTAATGACAAAACTCCAGATAAATTTATTAAATTAGCTAGAGCTAATAAAGACCCTGTATATGCTTTAAAATTGTATGAAGCTAAATCAGTAGATGATGTAATAGATGCAGCAAGTAGTGCTATATTAGAAGGAACAAGTTGGAATGTTCCTAAAATAAATCAAACTAAAATTATTCCTGATTGGTTAAACAATTCTACTTATAAAGCATTTGGAAAAAAAAAGAGCTACTGCAAAAGGAAATGACCCTTTAAGTCGTGTAGGAAAATATATACCAGAAAGAGAAGTAAATTTACAAGATTGGTCTAAAACAGTAGATACTTTAATTAATCACGGAACTGTTGGTAAAATCGCAAGAAAAGATTTAAATAATATTGCAGTTAAATTAACAAAAAGTTTAATTAATGATGATTACAGGGGTGCTCAAAAAATATTAACAAAAGATTATTATGGAAAACTTGTTGAAAAAGTTTCTGACAATCCAAAAACAGTAGAAAGTTTTAAAAATCATCAAGATAAACTTTTTGGGTTTAGAGATAATAATGTTTTATACAGTATTGACCAAGCTGCATTAAAAAGTGATGGTTCTATAAAACCAATTACAAATGGAATGTTAAGAAACACAAAAGTAGGTAATGATGTTGTTAATTTACAAACTCCTTTTCCAGACCAAGTTATGGATAGAACATTCTATTTTACAGACCATAGAGACTTAAGAAGAGCAGTTAAAAATGTTGATGGTGTAGTTGCAAAAGCCTTTCCTAAAATAAAAAAAGAGTTTAATCCTGATACTCCTTTAGGAAAAGTTTTATCTAGTAAAGATATAGATTCTCCTTTAGAATTAACAAAAGAAATATCTGATATTTGGGCAGATAATATTGTAGATAAAGCGTGGACTTTTCAAAGATGGTGGAGTACAGCTAATCTACCTTTTAGATTAGCTTATCCATTAAGGCTAGTTTTAGAAGGACAACCAAGAATGGCTGTTTATGGTTTAGATTCATTAGTTAATAATCCTGTTTCTTATTGGAATTATTTAACTGTTTTAGATGAAGATATTTTAGGTAAAAAATTTGTTACTGATGCTTGGTCTAAAAATAATAGAAGGTTACAAGAAGGTTTAGATAAAGCTGTTTCCAATGCTTCTAATAAACATTTTGGACCTAAAAATATAAAAGGATATATTAATGAAAATTTTAGCCCTTTTGTAGCTTCTTCTAGGATATTACAAAAAGAAGGAGCAGACGAACTTACAAGATTTTCTGAAGCAATAAGAATCCAGTTAGCTGGAATTTGGAGAGAACCTATTGCTCAAAATATTGCTGAAACTATTTCTAAATCAAAATCTTTTGATGATTTAGTGGAAAGATTTTGGTCTGGGGATTTAAAAAAAACAAGAATAGCTTATGAAAATACATTAGATAGAGTAGATAAATTTACTAACAAAGAAGGAGCAAAAAAATTTTTAGAAGGTTACAATCAAAGAATTTTGGAATTAACAGGAGGAGATACAGAATTAATAGAAAGTATTGCTACAGGTTTTTATAAAAATATTGATGTTAGAAGTTGGGATAGACATAAAACAGCAAATTCTAAAAAAATAATAGATGGAATAAAAAATATGATGAAAACATCAGATAATAGACCTTTAGCTGTACCAGCACCAGATGACCTTATAGACACAACATTTAAAGAATATAAAAAAGCAAATTTAGATGAAGTTCCTTTTTCTAGTTTGTGGTTTATGGCTGGTGCTATGGAAGCTAATGTAAATAGAATACCTGCTTATAAGCAACTTTATTTTAGAAGTGTTGCTGATGATTTACAACAAGCTAATCCAGAAGCAGCAAAAAAATTAATAGAAAGAATAAACAAATTACCTAAAAACATAAGAAGAGAGTTACAAGAATTATATCCAAAATTAAATAAATCAATAGACAAAATAACAGACAATAATTTACCTAAATTAACACTAGAGCAAATTGACAATAGAGCACAATTATTTGCTTTAGAAGAACACAACCGAATACTTTATAATTTATCCCAAAAAGGATTAGTGGCTGATTCTTTAAGATTTGTATTTCCATTTTTTGAAGCGTATAAAGAAGTTACATTATCTTGGGGTAAAGCATTGTTACAAAATCAAAAATATGGAAGAAGAGCCGAAATGATTATTAAAGGTGCAAGAAGTGAAGGTATATTGCATAAAGACCCAGTTTCAGATGAAGATATGCTTTCAGTTCCTTTGCCAAGTTTTGTACAAAATGTTTTAGCTGGTGGTCGCTTGTTTCAAGGAGATGGCGATACTCAAAATATTTTAAACGCAAATATGGAAATACCTATATCTGGTTTAAATTTAATATCTACTTCGCTTTTACCTGGAGTTGGTCCTGTTATTTCTACATTAGTTGGACCAGCTAAAGATAGAATATTAAGTACAGATGTTATTGATGGAAGATATTTGTGGAAAACAGTTTTTCCTTATGGTACAAATGTTGAAGATGTAGCTGATTTATCTAATCCTGAATGGTTTGTTAATACTTTATTACCAAATTATTTAAAAACATTTATTGCTGCTTTAAATACTACAAAGCAATCTAACTTAGAAAGCATTGTTGGAGAAAACAAAATAGCAACTAGGGTATTAGATTCTGCAAAAGTGGTTGCAAGTAATATGACTAGCCCACTTCAAAATGAAAAAGATGCAAAAGAGTTTGATGAAAATGTTATACGAGTTACAAGAAATAGACTTCTTATAGAATCTGCTTTACAATTTATGACACCAGCTCCTCCAAGGATAATATTAAAAAGAGAAATTAAAAAAGATGAAGCAGAAAAATTATTAAAAGCTGTGTTAGGAGATACAGAAATTGGAAAATTAACAACACAAGATAGAAAAACATACGCAGCTTTTGGAGTTTTGTCAGCATTTTATTCTCAATTAAAACAAGAATATCAAAAAGACCCAGAAATAGGTTTAGATGAAGGTGAAACACTTGCTTGGATAACTTATAATAGAATTTTAGATACCTCAGCAAGTAATTATCAAGATATGTTTGGTACATCAATACTTAAAGAAGGCAAATATCAATACACAGAAGGAAAAAACCCTAGATTTGAAAGAGAAGTTGAGTTTAAACAAAACAACAAAAACTTGTTTAAAGAATATCCACTTACAGCAACTTATTTAACTCCTGACATTGAAGAAGAAGGCGAGTTTGATGATTTAGCATTTTTTGAATCGTTAGATGCAGGTGAACTAGAAGCAATTGACCCATTAATGTTTGCAATAGAAGCACAAGAATTTTTATATCGTATGGCTACAGAAGCTCCTTTAAAACAATTACAAAATAATAGAAGTGATGAAGGTATAGCACTTAGAAGATTAATAAAAAATAGAGCAGCAGAATTGTTTCCTTTGGGAATACCTGGAGATAAAGGAATTAATTATGATGTTCTTACAGGTAGAGAAGTAAAACCAAAAAAAGATTCAGATTATTATGCAAGAATTAAAGAATTAAAAAGAATGGCACAAGATACTTCATTGGCTGATGTATCAGAACAATGGGTAGCTGTTAATAATTATTTTGCAGCTAGGGAACAAGCATTAATAAAAATTGCTGAAGCTGGTGGTTATAATTATCCAGAAGATATGGTTTTAATAGAAAATAGATTAAAAGATGGTACTACTGATGTCCAACAAGGAGTAAGAGAAATACTTAGAAGTTATGCAAGTCAATTAACATCTCAATATCCTAGTTTTTTAGTGATGTATAATGAATTATTAAGGTATGAAATTAAATTTAATAAAGAGGATTAATTATGAGTAATGGTGAAGAAGAAATAATTGAAATAGATGTTATAGAAGAATCTAAAGATAAATCTAATGAAGAACTAATGACTGTAACACCTGAAGTTGTTTTTTACGGAACAGATACAAGTTCAGTATTAGGTATAGAATTTGCAGAAGCACTTGCAAACCTTGAAGATAATCCAGATAAAATTGAATTAACACCTTTTGGTTTACCTAAATATAGAGAAGACCCAATTACTAAATTACCAGTATTATCAAAAGATTATGCAGCAGAAAGAGGTTTTGATGTTTATATGCCTGGTGATGATAATTTTATTTTAAGTAAATTAGATACAAGAAAAAAAATAAAAGGACTTCAAACAAAATTAGAAGATGCAGGATATTTAGAAGATGGTTCTTATACAAAAGAAATAAGAGATAGACCAACAGTTTTGGCTCTACAAAATTTATTAGCTGATGCAAACACAGAAGGAATGGATTGGGAGTTATTATTAAATGATTTACTAACTAATCCTGTTTATGACACAACAGAGCTACCAGATGAACCTGAATTAGATTATGCAGAATTATCAGAAAAAGTATTTAACACTGTAAAGTCTGTAGTTGGTAGAAATCCTACAGATTCTGAAATGGAAGTTCTTACAGGTATATTAGCTGGTTATAAACAAGAAGAGTTTGAATCTAATATTAATAATTTAATTATGGCTGCTAGACCAAAATATGTTACAAAAAAAAGTGTAGAGATTGATGAAAAAGGATTTGAAAGACCAGTTACTTTAGAAGGTCAAGTATCAAAATTACCTGAACCAGAATTTACAGCAGTAGAAAATTCTGAAGCAAAATTTGCTTCAAAAGTAAGAGAAATGTTTAAACCAGAAATGGACTTAAACCAAAGAAGGGAGCAAACAAGAAATGTTGCCAATATTATTAAGTCTAGTGTTGCTGGGCTCAGGAGTATCGGTGGCTGAAAATCCTTATAATAAAAAAGATGGTCTTTCAGTTCAAGAAATATTAAATGTTGTTCAGAATGCTGGATTTCCAGAAGAGCTTATACCAGAAGCTGTAAGAATTGTATTATTAGAATCTAAAGGGGTACCAACTCAACTACAAATGAAAGGTGGAGGAGGAGTTGGTTTGTTTCAAATAGACTTAAAAGTTCATTGGGATAAAAATAAAAAAAATGAAGGTATGCGTAAATGGTTTTCTAAAAAAAATATTAAAACACGAAAAGAAGCTGTAAAATGGTTACAAGACCCTAATAATAATGCTGAAGCGGCTTTACAAATATGGAACGATAGAGACAGTTGGGATAGTTCAGATTCAGGCTGGGAAGCGTGGGCTTCTTGGAATAATGAAGACATTCCTAAAGAAAGACAGCAAGAAGATTGGGATATTGCCACTAATGCTAGGGATTTAGTTGTAGAATTATTACAACCTAAAAAGGAAAGTATGGAAAAAGAAGTTTTACCAGTAGAAGAAAAAATAATTGAAAAAACAACCGAAGAAATAACTGAAGTACCTATGGGTACTTCTGAACAAAGACTTGAATATTCTTCACAAGTTCCTAAAGAAGCAGGAAGTTACGGTCTTTCTCAGTATAAAACTTTGACAGGTCGTAAAAAGAAATTAAGTGATAATTTTGCTAAATTATTTCAAACTATGGTAGGTGCTGAATAATGGCAGATTATGTATTTAAAGCAGACCCAGAATTTAATAGAGTAATACTTGAAGATATAGAAGGAAATAAAGTATTTGTTAATTCACAATTAGAGTTAGATTTTTATACTGAACCTAGACCAGGGGGTTCTTTTGATGGAAGTTATTGGAAATCTATTGGTAATGCTGGAAAAATACCTAAACCAGTATTACAACAAGCAGAAGAAGAATATATAGAAAAAGAATCTCAAGGAGATGACCTTGTAGAATTTACAGAAAATTTAGAAGATTTAAATTTAAATGGACCAGATGGTAGTTCAGATGGTAGTTCTACTTCTAGTAATAATCAGGCTAACATAATTATCCCTGGTATAGGTGCTTCACAAACAGCAGCAAATGTTTTTGCAGAAGGAATACCAGCAGGTGGAGAAATAGTTAAATCTAAAAATAAATATTATGTTTTGTATCAAATACCTAATACAGGATTATCACTAAGTTACGAAGCAACAGAAGACGATATTAAAGGATTGTATCCATTAGATTTTGATGCTCAATCATTTAGAACAGTTTCTGAACAAGATATTTCTTTAACAGTTCCTTTTGGGAATATCGCAGAATTATACGACCCAAGATTTTTAGCACAAGGAATTACTCCGTGGGAAGGATTTGTAGATTATTTAGATAAAGAAGCAGAATTAAGACCTTGGCTTGAAGATGAAGAAATGGTATTTTTACTTGCAGAATCTACATTAGAAGGAAGAACTGTTACTGAAGCTGAATGGAAAACTAACAATTGGTGGCGTACAAGCACACAAGATGAAAGAGATTGGTTATTACTTTCACAAGGTAAACCTACAGATGAATTGCCTAAAGATGCCCAAATTAAATTAGCTGACAATGAAATATTAATTAAAAATTTAATGATAGAGTCTGGAATTAATAATCCTTCACAAAATTTAATAAAATGGATTTCAGATAAATATACAACTGGTAATTGGACTAATACAAAAACAGAAGAACAAATAGCTTTAATAGCCGACCCTTCAAAAATAGGAACTCTTGATGATAAATTACAAAATTTTATAACTTCAGGAGATATGGTTGTTGATACAACAAGAAGTGGTGAAGATAAAATAAGAAGTTTATATCAAAAATGGTGGGGTCCTGTTTTTGGAAATGTTGGGGATACTTTAATTGCAGAAAAAGCAGGTTTGTTAAGAAATAATCCTGATTATGAAATAGAGTTTGAAGAAGAATTAAAAGGTTCAAGAAAAAGTCTTTTTCCTAATTATGATGAAAATTTAACTTATCAAGATATAGCAGCACCTTGGCAATCATTTACAAATAACATATGGGGGGAACAAGTAGACCCCACAAGTGAACAATTTCAAGAAGTATTAAAATTAAATAATTCAGTAGAAGCAAGTAAATATTTAACACAACAAGGATTAGATTTGGGCAAATCTAAAGTAGTTAATGAAGCGTTACAAGGACTTAAAGTTTTTGGACAAGGAGTTAGAATAGAATAATGGCTGATTTTTTAACAGAAGCAAAAGCATTGTATCCATTTCTTCCAGAAGGTTTATTAATATTATTTGAAGAAAAGTATGTAGAATTTGATAAAAATATAGACCTTGCTTTGGGTGCAGTAAGACAAGATACTCAATATGATAATTATTTTCCTGGTAACAAAAGAGCAGATGGTTCTATTCGTATTTCAGAAGTTGAGTATGGTGCTGTTATAGAGTCTTATAAAGATTCGTTATCAAAATTTGGTGTTAATCCAGATGTTTTTGCAGATAATTTTGGGCAACTTATAGAAGGTGATGTTTCACCAACAGAGTTTCAATCAAGACTTAATACTGTTTACAGTGGAATAGAACAAAATATTCCAGAAGTTAAAGAATATTATGCTACTAATTTTGGTATAGATTTATCAGAAGAATCAATATTTGCTGCTGCAGTAGATACAACTGTAGGTGATGCAATATTAGAAGGAAGAATTACACAAGCACAAATAGCTGGTGAAGCTGGTGCTAGAGGTTTTACAGTACCTCAAGTACAATTAGAAAAATTACAAAGATTTGGTGTAACGCAACAAGATGCAAGACAAATATTTCAAGCAGCTCAAAAAGAAGTTCCTAGGTTACAAGAATTACAAAGAAGGGGTGGAAAAGATGTTTCTGAAGAAGATATTTTTGAGCTAGAAGAATTTACAGAAGCTGGAGTATTCAAAGACCCTGAAGAGCTTGAACAAATAAAAATGTTAGAAGCACAAGAAAAATCAAGATTTTCTCCGATAGGTGGAGCAGCTAGAAAAGGTGGAAGAGTTACAGGATTAACTCAAGGATAATCTAAACCTAAACTTTACATTTATATTTTTTATATGTTAAAATAAAAGTATCGCATAGCAGAAGTCTGCGAAAAAATTGACACTGCACCTCCAGCTTATAACTGGCGTGTAAGCTGCGTATTACAATTCGCCTAGTATCTGGACAGTCAGGAGTGGCTGACAATTCTTATTGTTCTTAAATTTATTTTGTCGCCTATCGCATTATTAACCACAGGATAATGTAGCTAGTAGAAAAACTGTGAGAAGGAGAAAAATGGAAAACATAGAAGAAAATACAGTAGATAATACTGAAGAAGTACAAGAGGATAACAACGCTATCAAGCAAATGCGTGAACGCATTAAAGAACTTGAAGGTGTTGAGAAGGAATATAAAACTGTACAGATGGATACAGCCATCAAAGATGCAGGATTTGACCCATCTTCTGGACAAGGCAAAGCACTTAAAGACCTTTACAAAGGCGACTTGGAAGTAGATGCGATAAAGGCATTTGCTGCTGAACAATATGGTTGGGGTGAAGAAGCTCCAGCAGTTCAGGAACAAGAAGCACAAAAGTCTAGGGTAGTTACAAGTCAAGATAGTTTAGATGCTGTAGCTCAAGCTAGTGTTCCAGTTGAACCAGCTGATGTAAATGACCAAATTGCACAAGCTATGCAAGATGGAGATTGGCAAAAGAGTTCAGCTCTCAAAGCAGAAAAATTAAAAGCACTAATGAACGACAAGTTAAATTAAAAAGGAGATTAAAAAATGGGTGCAGTAACAGGTATGGGTGATTCTTATGATTTGCCCAATTATGTAGGTGAGTTATTTAATATAACTCCAAATGACACTCCATTTCTATCTATGATGGGCGGAATGACTGGTGGAAAATCAGTTACTTCCAAACAATTTACTTGGCAAACAGTTGATAACGCAGCTGCTGCACAAACTGCAGTAGTTGAAGGTGCCGACCCAAGCTATGCTGAAAGAAGTAGAAGCGAAGTAGTGAATGTTACACAAATTATGCAATATGGTGTACAAGTTTCCTACACAAAACAAGCAGCTACTGGTAACCTAAGTGGTCAAGCCATTATAGGTAACCAACCAGTTCAAGATGAATTGGCTTTCCAGTTGGATATGGCACTTAAGAGAGCAGCAAGAGATATTGAGTTTACTTGTATGCAAGGAACTTATGTAGCAGATACAGATGTTTCTACAGCAAGAAAAACAAGAGGACTCGGAGCAGCTTTAACCACTAACAAAGTAAACGCTGGTGGTGATGCTCTAACTCAAGCTGATATAGATGCAACATTAAAGTTGATGGCAGATAATGGTGCTCCATTTGAGCAACCAGTACTTTTTGCTAATGCAGCTAATAAGCAACTAATATCAGGGTTCTACTCTAACTCGTTAGCACTTGCACCAAGAGATAGAAATATTGGTGGTGTAAATATTAATACCATTGAAACTGACTTTTGTGAAATGGGTGTTGTCTATGAAAGACATATCCCTGCAACACAAGTTTTCATTGTAGATATGGCATTTGTTAAGCCAGTGTTCTTGGACATTCCAGGAAAAGGACACTTCTTCGTTGAGCCACTAGCTCAATCAGGAGCAGCTTACAAGTATCAAGTCTATGGAGAGTTCGGACTAGAATATGGTCCA
>MDSY01128141.1_pt1 | contig 12092 bp, 10 predicted proteins | sample 811131 | NCBI WGS metagenome assembly MDSY01 (sample SAMN05326643, study PRJNA326480) | marine metagenome | isolation source: seawater | place: Atlantic Ocean: South West | collected 2010
CAAAGCTCCAATTGGAGAGTTCATTAGAAGGTAATTTTGTAGTGGAACCAGTGGATAGATCATCTACAATAACAACGAAATAATTTGGGGTTTCCACTAATTTTCTTGCGAGAGCCCCACCAACATTTCCTGCTCCTCCGGTTATAAGTATTTTAGTCATAAAATTTTTGTAATATTATATATAGTATTATTCCAAGTCTCTAAATTATAAAGAAAAGATAACTCATTACTTCTTAGGGCAAATTTATATAATTCTTTATTACTCATTACTGAAAACTTATTCATTACACGGACCAAATCATTTATGTTTTTTGACTCAAAATGAAAACCATTCTTGCCTTCATCTAAAAAAGAATAAGAAGAACCAACTTTATTTGAACATATAAGAGGAAAACCTAAACAAGCGAACTCTTGAACTGCCATTCCCCAATGATCAGAATGAGATGGCATAACAAAAATACCAGTATTTCTAGAAAGTTCTAATATTTGATCCCTTGATAAAAAACCGTGATGAATAATTTTAGGATGAATCATCTTATTATCACTTAAATATCCTGTTCCCACACAATGCAACTCCCATTCACAATTAGTTTTACTAAAAATTCTGAATGCATTCCATAAATCTAAAATCCCTTTTAATTTCAAATATCTGCCAACATATATAAACTTTTTAGGAGGAGTTTTAGATTTCTTAATTTTATTATTTTGAAAGGCTTTGTTAAATAAACTCAAATCTCTAGCGTATAAACCTAGAATTATATTTTTATTTTTAAATCCTATTTTTTGAGAATAAGAAACATGAAAATCACTAGGAACCCAAGATAAATCAAAGTTTTTTGTAACACTTTTAAGTATATTTCGGCCTAAAATTTGCTTAATTGAACCTTTCCAATAATTATCAACCATTAAAACTTTAGTGCATTTATAATCTATAGATTTTATGACTTGTATGTAGGTTTTATCTAACCATCCAGAACAAAAAATAATTTTGGGTTTAATCTCCATTAATTTTTCATAAAGAAAATGAGGATCACCTATAATAATTTTTTTTGAGATATTGAATTTAAAGGGGGCCTCATCATTTACAGGCCAACTGAAAACATGAATTTTAAAGCTGTTATTTTCAACTACGAAATTTAAACATTCAACAGTATATTCTGAAAGTTCGCTGTATAAAAAAAAAATATTTTTAATCATTTAAAGTTTTGTAGGTTCTTCCATTAAAATAATAAAGTAAGAAAATTAACGGCAAGCCATTAAGCATATAATTCCCTTGTCTTAAAAGAGATAAAATAATTATTATAAATAGTGAATGACTAATGATTTCAAATCTATACTTTAAATCATCAATATTATTTTTTTCATAAACAAATCCATAGTATATAATATAGAAAATGAAGAATAATCCTAACAAACCTGTTTCGGTACAGAGTCTAATAAATAGTGAATTACCATCTTTAACATTAAATTCAAAATTATAATTCAATAATGTTTTAGTAAGTGTATACTTTCTAAAAGCATATTCATGAGAACCAAGACCAGTACCAAAAAAAGGATGATCGGATAAGTTTTTAATTGCAACATTCAAATTATTATATAAAACAAAACTAGAATTATTAGTATTCTTAATTTCAAAGTTCTTATCTATCCATAGTGCTTTTGCAGCATCTACTCTTAATTTAAATTCATTAACATATTTATAAGAAATAATGAACAAACTGACAGATAAAAATATACCAATTAGTAAATATCTTAATCTAAATGTTTTAGTAGATAATAAAATTGAAAATAGTAAGCCAGCATAAGCTATTGTAGAGGCGGTTAGAATAACTATAAATATTACAATTAATGATTGAACTTTATTGAAAATATAATTTTCCTTTGAAACTAAATTACTAACAGAAACATAGACTGCAGGTGACAAAACAATTCCTAGTTGTGAAGGTTCAGCTAAAATAGAATTAACTCTTATTCCAATTAAACCTCCCTCAATTACTCTCCACTTGTTTAGTAAAAAAGAAAAATCATAGCCAAACTTAAAATTAAATATGAAGGAAATTAATTGAAACAGCCCAATAAAACATAATATCAAACAAAGTTTACAATACCAATAAAAAAATAAATTTATTTTAAAATCATAAAGAAATAAAAAAGAATAAAAAAAATAAGAAATAACTAATAACCCACCATAAACTTTTAAAAAAGTAAAAAGTGAGTTATTAGCCAACAACACATTAACAAGGCCAATAAATGCTAAATAAGAGAAAAGAATAAATAAGAATTTTGGAATACCATTTTTAAATAGAAAAATTGGAAATAATGGAATAATTAATAAATAATGAAAATAAAACTCAAATGGAAGTCTAAAAAAAATATAAGAACTTGAAAAGAGGGCAATAAATAATATTAAAACTAAACTAATGTTAGAACGAAAACTAAAATCTAAATTACTCAAAACTTAAATAAATTAATTAGACTACTTTTTAAATTCAAGAATTTGATTTCAAAGTAATAATATGAAAAATAAGATATTAATACAGTGATTAAAATAGTTGAACCATATAAAATTAAAAAACCATAAAATGAATTAATATCAAAAAAGTCATAATGTGTAATAAATTTAATTGCAAAATAAATAACAATCATATGATACATGTAAATCCCATAAGATATTGTCCCTAATAGGTTTAAAAACTTAGTTTCAAAAATCGAAAAATATTTTTTATTGGCAGAAAAATTTAAAATGATAATAATAAAAAAAATAGAATGAAATATATGTAAGCCATCCTTTAAATAATTAGGAGTTACATAAATAGAAAGAAAAATACCAATAATTGAACTAAAAAAAACTAAAGGATTATATATTAAATTGAGAGCAACATAAATATTATTTTTTAAAATAACAGCTCCGATAGCACCTATAACCATATTTTCAAACTTTAACATTGAAAAAAAAAATTTTAGATTATTTAATAAATAAAAATCTGATAAAACTAAAGCAAGAAATTTAATAAGAATAATAATCCCCAATAAGGATAGTAGATTTCTAAAACTGAACCTTTTGAAAAATCTGAAAAACAAGGGCCAAAATAAATAAAATTGTTCTTCAATTCCTATAGACCATAATTGTCCAATAAGTGGTACAGTTGAAAAGAATGAGGAAGAAAAATTTGGAAGTATTAGTAAATAACAAATTAAATTTTCAAAGAAAAAAAAATGAAAATTTTCAGAAAAATAAGATAGAAAAGTGAATTTTGGTAAAATGAAAAAACCAAAAAATAAAATTAAAAAATAAAGCGGCCATATTCTTAGAACTCTCCTAATATAAAATTTTTTGATGGAAAAAAAACTTGTTTTCTCCTTCTCCTCCATCATAAGATATGTGATTAAAAAACCACTTAAAACAAAGAAGAAAGAAACTCCAATCACCCCTAATTTTTCAATTATTTCGATATGCCAATAATTTGGTAATTCAAGCTTATGTTTAAGTAATTCAATATGCGTGATTATGACTGCAAGAGCTGAAAAAAATCTAAGTGCATTTAGTCCTGGAAAATATGTTTTTTCATTCATTTATATAGCTTTCTAATATTGAAGAAAATAGCTCATTTCCTTTATTATTTAAATGAATACCATCATCGGAGTAATGACTATTTAAATCCAAAAAATTAAATGAAAAATCTTTTAAAGGAAAAAAATCATAGCTATTAAATTTCGATGTATTAAAGCTTTTTAAAAAAATATTTAAATTATTTGCTTTAATATTAACTTCATCTTTTTTGTAAAAAAAACCAGAATTATCAATAGGTAGTATTTCAATAAAATAAATACTAGAATTTTTTGTTTTCAAATCTAACGTTTTCTTTAACTTCTCAAAATTAACTAATATTTGATCATATGAATAAGAAAAAAGAATATCATTAATACCAATATTAATTATTATTTTGACTTTGTTAGGGAAATTTAAATAATGAATTTTTTTTCTTAACAGGTTTAAAGTTTCACCTCCAATTGAAAAATTAATACAGTTCTTAATCTTAAGGCTTTGAGATCTGCTATCGCCAAAAATGATACAATTACAATTAGATAACTTCTTACTCTTTTGAGAATTTAATACAGTTTGATATTTATTTGAATTAAGGATATTATACTCAATATGATGACTTCGTAAATTAATTTTATAAATATGAAATAAAAAAAATGAAAAAACAGATATTATAATTAGATATTTAATTAAAGTTTTCAGGATCAATTGATTTAAGTGTATCTGATAGAAGTTGAGAAAATTGTTTTGCCCCCTTATAATTCAAATGAGTTGTATTGTAAAACATTTCTTTTTTTAAATCAATATCTCTAAAATCCAAAACTATTAAATTATCAAATTGATCAATATTTTCAAGAAAAATATCTGCCTCATTTAAATTAGAAAAATTATTTATTGCAGACTCGTGATAAGGTGAAATAACTAAATATATAGGTCGGGTTGTAGACTTAACTAATGAATAAAAATTGCTTAATTGAATAGAATCTGTTTGAAAATAGTCATTTTCTAGAGTTCTTTTATTGAGATTAAAATTGAAATTTTGTAAATCAAATTCTAAATTTGAATGCACACCTCCTCTATCAATGACATTGTTAGAAGACAAATTGTATTTAAGAAAATCTGTTGAATAAGATTGGTAAAATCCAAAATTTCTAATTAAAGGTATTCTATCAATAAAACAATCATTTACAAATAGCTTTAAAGTAGTATAATTTAATAAATAATTAGATTTATCTCCTACATAATTTCTAAAACCATCTAGATCAAAATTAATTAAAATTGGTTTATTCTTATGTTTTTCAAGTTCTTTTTCAAGAAAAAACATCCAAACTTTTGAACCTGTACCGTCTATTCCATAGTTAAATATATTTTTATTAATTACTGAAGAGCAAAAATTGGTTTTTGCTCTAGAACTTCCAAAAATTGGTATTTCATCTTTTAAATTTTTATTAGAAATTTTGTGTACTTTATAAGCACCTGAAATTTCAGTTTTTAAAATAATCTGATTCTCAAATAATTTATTTAAAATAATACTTACTATAGAAATAAGTAATATTAATTTTATAAAAAAGATACTAAAACTGGAAGTAGATAAATTCATTCTGTCCGTTGATTCCTAAAAATAGGATTACTAAAATCAATATAAAATTAAATAGTAGATGTGTATTTGGTTTTTTAAAATTTAAATCATTTGGTAAACAGTAAGAAACTAAAAGAAATATAATTAACATTATTGACAATATTAAATTTACTGGTCCTTTATATGCAAAAATGATGTTTTGATTTAAAGAAAAATCAAGCTCTAAAATTTTATTGAAAAATAAAATGGCTTCATCTATACTCTGAGCTCTAAAAAAAACCCATAAAAAGTTAACTATTAGAAATACGGTTAGGATTTTTAAAATTTTTGGAAGAGAAATCAGTTTTAATATTGAAAATCTTTTTAGAATTCTCTCAATTATCAAAAATAAAACATGAAAAAATCCCCATAAAATAAATGTCCAATTAGCACCATGCCACAAACCGCTAATGATAAATACAATAAATAAATTATAACATACTTTTAAAAATGTATCATTAGAACCTCCTAAGGGAATATATAAATAGTCTCTAAACCATGTTGACAAAGAAATATGCCACTTTCTCCAAAATTCTCGAAAAGATGAAGATAAGTATGGTCTTTTAAAATTAACCATTAATTCAAAACCTAGGAGTTTAGCTAATCCCCTAGCAATTAGTGAATATCCAGAGAAATCACAATAAATTTGAAACGAAAAAAAAACTGAAGCAATAATTAATGCTAAGCTATTAAATGCCTCTACATTATTAAAAACTGAATCAACATATAGCCCAAGTCTATCGGCAATTACTATTTTTTTAAAAAGCCCATAAGAAATTAAGGAAAATCCATTTAACGTATTTTTAAAATTATATTTTCTTAAACTATTAAATTGAGGAAGTAAGTTACTGGCTCTTTCAATTGGACCTGCAACTAACTGAGGAAAAAAGGAAACAAAACTCAAAAAAGAAATAATATTATTAGTTGGTTTTAATTGATTTTTATAAATATCTATAGTGTAAGAGAGGGTTTGAAAAGTATAAAACGAAATTCCAACTGGTAATATAATATATATAGAAAAACTATCTCTAATATTTAAAAACTCGCTAAATGAACTTATAAAAAAGTTAAAATATTTAAAAATAAAAAGTAATCCTAAATTTAGAAACAAACTTAAAATAAGTAGCTTTTTTTTATGTCTAAAAGTTTTTGAATTATATATTTTATTGCCAATAAAATAATCTGAAATTGAGCTTAAAAAAATTAAAATTAAAAAACGCCAATCCCAGAAAGAATAAAAAATATAACTAGAAATTAAGATGAAAGAATTTGAATAATTTAGATTTTTTAATTTTGAAATAGACCAATATATTAAGTAAACTAAAAAGAAAAAAAGAAAAAAAACTAAAGAATTAAAATGCATTTATTAATTATTAGAATTCAAAATTTGAAACTCCAGTTTTCCTATAACTTTCTCCCAAGAAAAAGCATCGATTCTTTTCAGTGAACTTAGTTTTTTAGAATATAATTCAATATCACTCATACTATTAATTTTCAATAAACTATTTAAGATTTTAGTGGTTGTTACATGGTCGATTAAAATACCATTCTCATTATCAACTAAAAGAGCACTTGCGCCAACATCGCTAGTAATTACAGCTAAACCTCTTGACATAGCTTCTAATATTACATTTGGCATTCCTTCAGAATAACTAGGGCATATCAAGACATCACATTTATCAAAAATTTGCTTTTTAAGAGCATCTTCTTTTATTAATCCATAAAATTTTAAAGTTAATTCAGTATTAATTTTTATATTTTTATTAAGATCTGGTCCAATAAAGTGAAATTCAAGGTTGATATTTTTATTTGGCAAGATATTTATGGCCGATATAAGCTCTTTAAAACCTTTTCTGTCTTCATTTCTACCAACAAATAATATTTTTCTTTTATAATGATCATCAACAAAGTTTATTGTTTTTAAAATCCATGATTTTTCAATAGCTGCTGGAACTTCAATAACCTTTTGATGATCGGAGATTAAAGAATTTATAATTTCTGTTATTTTACCTCCATAAGAAATGATAAAATCAGAATTTATGATTATCCATTTAACTAAGTATCGAAACAAATATTTTTTTAAAAAATACTTAGAATTTGGAGATGTTTGATACATTTCATATCCATGAAAATTTGTAGCTATTTTATATTTAGATTTTTTGCGTAATAAATTCCAAGATGTAAAACCCTTAGAATAAATAAAATCATAAGAGAAATTATTTTCAAAAATTGTTTTATGTAATAGCTTAGAATAAAAAAATGAATTGTATAAATAATGTCCAGGGAAATAGAATGTCTTTGGGAAATAGTAACTAAAAACTCTATTAAACGAATATTTATTTTCAAAAAATAAAAAGTCTAACTCTTTTTTAGATGGTAAATTAATATTACGATCATATATACAATGATACAAATCAACTTGAAAGCCTTGTAATACAAGATATTTAGCAAGAAAATGCGAATGTTTTCCCATTCCTCCTGTGACATATGGAGTTATTCCGTCAGTAAGTAAAGCTATTTTCAAAATTAATTTTAATTACAATGATACTATTTTATAAAGTTATATTTAATTAGTTTTACAGGTATAAATTTAATTATTAATTACAGAGAATGAATTTTATTGTTTTAGGAGCAGCTGGATTTATAGGGTCGAACCTATGCGAGAAACTTATATCCATGGGTCACAAAGTTGAAGGAATAGATAATCTTGAATATGGAAATTTAAATAATATTAAAAAAATTAAGAATCATTCTTCATTTGTATTTCACCATGATGATATTATTAAAAGTAATATTTTAAATGAAGTTCATGGAGAAGTCCTAGTTCATTTAGCTTCTCAAAAAATACCTAGATATGACAATTCTCTTAGGACACTGAATGATAATGATATAATGACAAATTTAGTTATTAAAAAGTGTATGCATGATGACACAAAACTTGTATTTGCTTCAACTTCTGATGTTTATGGTAAAAATCCAAATATCCCATTTACTGAAAAACATGATTTAGTTTTAGGACCAACCAAAATTAAAAGATGGGCTTATGCAACATCTAAAATTTTTTCAGAACATAAAATTATTGCCAATCATGAAGCAAATAAACTTAATTATACCATAATAAGATTTTTCGGTTCCTATGGTATGAATCAAAATTTAACTTGGTGGGGTGGCCCTCAATCAGTATTTATCAATAAAGCATTAAATAACGAAGAGATTGAAATTCATGGAGATGGGAACCAGACTAGAACTTTCACATATATTAAAGATACAGTCAATGCACTCTATAGATGTTGTATCGATAAAAAAGCAAATAATAATATTTTTAATATTGCTGGGAGTCCAAATCAAGAAATAAAAATCATTGATTTAGCCAAGTTAATATGGAAAATTATTAATCCAGAAACTAAACCTAAAATTAAATTTATCCCATATGAAATATTTGGAAAATATGAGGATGTTCAAAGGAGGGTTCCCTCAATTGATAAAATTTGTAACTTACTTGGATATAAGCCCGAATACTCATTAGAAACAGGCCTTAAAGAAACAATAAAGTGGCAGACAGAACTCATGGCTAATGAAAAGTAAATTATTTAAGAATTATGATTTATATTCTGATACCATTTTATAATGAGGAAAAAAACTTAACCAATCTTATTGAGAACTTATCAAAAAAGCTAGAAAATAAAAATATATTTTATGTGTTCTCAGATGACGGATCCTCGGACCAGAGTATAGAAATAATCGAATCTAAGATTGACCAAACTAAACTAAAAATAATTTCTGATGGTAGAAATCATGGGCCTGGCCATGCTTTTGAAAAGGGTTTTGAGTGGATAATTAATAATTCTCTTGACAAAAGTGATATCGTAGTTACTATGGAATCTGACTCAACTTCGGATATGAATATTTTAGAAAACATGCTTCATATAAACAATCTAGGATACGATCTTGTTCTAGCATCAGTTTATGCCCAAGGTGGAGGATTTAACAAAACTTCATTTTTCAGAAAATTAATTTCTTCAATTGCAAATCTTCTTTTTAGATATTTTTTCAATTTAAAGGTTTTGACTTTAAGCTCATTTTACAGAGTTTATAATGTCAGTTTATTAAGGAAAATTAAAAATAAATATGGGATAATTATTAAAGAGAAAGGTTTTATATGTATGCTTGAAATACTTTTAAAATCTGTTAATGTAAATGCAAAAATAATTGAAGTTCCTATGGTATTAAAATCTGATTTAAGACAAGGGAAATCTAAACTTAAAATAATCAAGACTTCATTTGCTTACTTTAAATTCTTAATTAGAAACATAAATAAATCCAATGGTTCTAAAAAAAAATTGTAAATCGAGGAAATCGTATATATGGATACCAATAATTTTATTTGTAAAACTTATAGTTTTATACTTTTTCTTTTTACAAATTCAAAATCAATCCCCTGATAAACTAAACGGTATAGTATTTATATCCAACGATTTCAGGGAACTCATTGAGCCTTCAAATCAATTAATAAAAAATGGAATATATTCCTTAGATGATAAAAGTCCGCCATATGCTGGAAGATTTCCAGGATATGCATTTCCATATTTAGTGTTTAGACTTCTTTTCTCAGAGAATATTTCTCTTCAATTATTAATACTAGCTCAAATTGTCTTCTCTTCAATAGCCATATTCCTATTAGGATTAATTAGTGAAAAAATATCCAAAAAATCATTATCATTTATTATTTCAATTATTGTTTTTAGTTTTTTTCCATTTTTTATTAAGGAAGATTTATATACAATGTCTACTAGCTTTTCTATTTCAGCTTTTGTAATACATTTATTTTTTTTAGAGAAATTTTTAAATAATAAGTCAAAAAAAATATTGCTTTTTTCAGGGTTATTTCTTACATGGGTAGTATTGTTACGACCTTTCACCCTTTTGTATGTTTTCCCTATTTTAATTTATATAACTTATAAAAACAGAAAAAAACTAAATAATATATTAAGATACAATTTTATATTTTTACTCCCATTTATAATATTTGAATGTTTTTGGATTCCAAGAAACTATTTTAATACAAAAGAAATTATTCCTCTTCAAGATGCTTATGTTCCCGGTCAAGAGTATGGCTATACCTATGGTTGTGATATAGATTGTATTGCAAAATTTTCTGTTGTAGAGATCAGAAAGTTGATTAGCTCTTGGGGAGGAAACTCAATTTGGTATAAACCAGGTAGTGAAATGCACTGGTTTTTAAGCTACAAACCCTTAGATTTTAAAAATCATTTATTTGTTAAAAACAATATTTTTTTTGATGGCTTTAACAAAGACTCACTGATTAATTTAAAAAAAGACTTGCAATTCTCCTATAATAAAGAATTAAGTTATAATGAAAGAGTGAAAATTGATTTAGAAATAGTTCAAAAATGTAAAAAATTTAAAGCTATATATATGAAAAATAAGCCTTTGAATTATTTTTTTATTTCCCATTTAAATAGAATAAAAAACTTTCTTTTTGTTAATCCAACCCAAGATTGGCCTGGAGCATCCTTTACCAAGAATTCAATTTACTACAAACTTTACAAATCAATTTCAATATTGATTTATTTACTGACTTTATTATTTATACCGATTTATGGAGTTATTCATTTAAAGAATAAAAATATGTTTGGATTAATTTGTTTTTCTTATGCATGCATTTTAATATTTATATTTGGGTTTCTTGTTGAATTATCGTCGGTCTTATATTTTTCAACTGGGTTGATTTGTGGTTGGATTTGTTTGGTATTGACATTCGAAAATTTTTTATTTAAACCAAAATAGTGATTAAAAATATAGTTATTGTTAATTATACTTATCCTCCTTTCAATTCGATCGGTTCAAGAAGATGGGCGAAATTCTCAAAAGAATTGGCAAATAGAGGTTACACCATTCATGTTATATATTCTAAAAACCCTTATAATCAAGAGTCAAATTGGACCAAGGATACAGTCAATAAAAACATAGTTAAGTATGAGTTAAAAAATTATTGGCCCAAATTTTGTTTTAATCCATCTAAAAATATTTTTAATAAAATTGCCAACAAAATATTTTTGATAATAATTAATCAATTTTTCAAAGGTTTTTCAAATGACGAATCAAGATTTTGGAAAACTATATTGCAAAAAAAACTTGTTGAAATTTGTTCTAAGGAAAAAATTGATATTGTTATTGCATCGGGTCCACCATTTAGAGTTCTTTTATATTCTTTAATGAAGAATGATTTTCCAGAAATTAAGTTTTACTCCGATTTAAGAGACGAATGGTTAACCGGAAAACTTTTTAATTCTGAAATTTCAAAAGCACAATATAATATTGAAAAAAAGATTCAAGATATAGTCATTAGAAAATCTGATAAAATTTTAGTGACAGATGTAACTAATAAATTAAAAATAGAGGGCTTATATGGTGACTTAGGTACTAAAATAAAAGTGATTCCCCATACAATAGATATAGAAGAATTTAATATTGTAGAAAATTCAATGAAAATTGATAGTAAAATCAAATTTATTTATGGTGGAAATATGCCTATGATTGATAAAGATGATTCCATTATACCATTTTTAGATGCATTAGTAAGTATTCAAGAAAACCATTTAGAGATCTATAAAAAAATAGAAATACATTTTTATTTTAGTTCTGATTGGATGATTGATGAAGTTAGAGAAAGAAAACTTTCAAATATCTACTTTAATAAATTATTAGCTCCTAGTAAATTCAATGAAATTGCTTGTAATTTTGATTATTTATTAATTTTCTTACCTAAACATTTAAAGGACTATATTATTACAAAAAACATTGACTATCTACCCTTAAAAAAACCAATAATTATTTGTTCAAAAAGTGGGGAAGCTTCTAAAAATATCAAAATAAAAAAAATTGGAATTCATTTAAATACTGAGGAAG
>MDSY01055545.1_pt1 | contig 12091 bp, 5 predicted proteins | sample 811131 | NCBI WGS metagenome assembly MDSY01 (sample SAMN05326643, study PRJNA326480) | marine metagenome | isolation source: seawater | place: Atlantic Ocean: South West | collected 2010
TGGTGTTGGAGCTAAATCTTGTGCTGGTGTTGGAGCTAAATCTTGTGCTGGTGTTGGAGCTGGATTTTGTGCTGGTGTTGGAGCTGGATTTTGTGCTGGTGGTGGAGCTGAATTTTGTGCTGGTGGTGGAGCTGGATTTTGTGCTGGTGGTGGAGCTGGATTTTGTGCTGGTGGTGGAGCTGGGTTTTGTGCTGGTGGTGGAGCTGAGTTTTGTGCTGGTGGTGGAGCTAAATCTTGTGCTGGTGGTGGAGCTAAATCTTGTGCTGGTGGAGGAGTTGGGTTTTGTGCTGGTGGTGGAGCTGGGTTTTGTGCTCGTGGTGGAGCTGGGTTTTGTGCTCGTGGTGGAGTTGAGTTTTGTGTTTGTCTAAAATTTTCTGGTGTTCGCTTATGTGTTGTTTGTCTTTGTCTAGTTGGAGTAGATCGTTTAGTTTGTTTAGGGGTTGGTAGTTTACATTCAATGCAACATGGTGCCATATTATTTTCCTTTTAGTTTATTAAAATAATTTATATTTTTTATAGTATTGATACTCAGTATCATATTATCTTATATTATTATTGTATTGGTCAATAGTAATTATCAAAAGAAGTATAATACATTATGGTTAAGGTGTTTAATTAATGTTTGGTGTAGGTGGTAATTGATATATACTACAATAATTTTAAATTATTTGGGGATCTGGATTAGTTTTTGGCAGTGGTGGTAAATAATACGAAATATAGTATTTAATTTTCTTTTTTTTGTATAATTTTCTCAATAATTTGTTTTGTTTTTTAATATTGGTATTTCGTTTTATGTACATTTATTTTATGGCTTAGGACTAAATATTAAAGATAATAAAAATATTTTAAGTAATATTATAGTTTTTTTATAATTTATTTTCTATGTTGATACTCAGTATCATTTTATGTTATATTCTTTTGCGTTAGTTTAGTATTAGTAACGGTTGGAGTATTGGATACATCGTTATTAGGAGTTAATTTATATGATAGAAACACGACTAGCTTTATCAGCACTACCAGTGAGGACACCGTCACCAGTTAGGACACCGTCAGAAGTTAAATTAGCTGAACGAGCTACTCAACCAGCATCATCTGGCATTGAATGTTTACTACCAACCCCTAAACAAACTAAACGACCTACTCCAGCCATACCATTATTATCAGATTCTGAATCTGACTCTGAAGATGAGATATCTCCAGATGAGATATCTCCAAAAGCAGTACCAGAAGCAGTACCAGAAGCAGCACTACTATCATCACCACCAACAACAGTACGACCATCAGTAGTAACACCACCACCACCAGTTTTAAATACATACAATACTGTTGATGATTTAATTAGAATCACAAAAGACCGGATAATGACATTGAAAGATAAATCAGATTCAGATGAAAAAAAACGCTTATTGAAACGAGTAGATGATTTAAACAATATTAAATGCTTTGCAGAAAGCAACGGTTATATCATGAAAGACATAAAAGGTTGGCTACATGATGATCATCCGGTGCCTGGTCAAAGTCAAATTGATTCAATCATATTTTTAAGTAAAGATAAGAGAGTAGTAGAGATAAAAATACGAAGTGCGATTGAATTTCAGTCAAAGGAATGGTTATTTGATGATGTTGCTTTATCTAGTGATAGACCTGTTCGTCGTAATGCTGATTTGTGTTCATTATCTTATTTTGGTTTTATTGTAGAAAGTAGTAAGGCGTCGAAAAAGGGTGATTCAAGAGTATATTTTAATGGTTTTAAATATGTATCTAAAGAAGATGGTGATTTTGAACAGATAAAAAACAAGTTTCTTAATCAGAAGACAAGGCCGGTGCCAAGGGCTGTTAATACAAAACTTGAGGAGTTAGTTAAAAAATTAAAAGAAGAAGATGATGAAAAGAAGCGAGTCATTATGACGAAATTAAAATATATTCTATTGTTACCACATGGTAAAATTTCGGGTTTGGGAGCGCCAATTGTCTTTGATAAAAATTCTTCTGTTTGGACAATGTTACCGAGTTATTGGCCTGCTTTACAACAGGAATTTTTAGAGATTTGCTTATCCAAAAAAGGTACAGATACAATAACCAGTAAGCTTAAGCTTATTTTTTCTAAAGAAACTGATGATGATGATGAAAATGAAAACTTGTTGAATGCATTGAAACTTCTTCAGTATAATTGTAATGAACTTGGAAAACCTGTTTTTTTTAAATCAATTGATGTGGAAAATCTATTAGATGAAAATAAAATAACTATAAAACGTCAAGTTGAAATTTTGAAAAATGCTATTAATGCAATTGAGAACCCTCTCTTAAATAAGGGTATCTTAAGTGAGGATATAGTAGCTTATGAAAAAGATTGGTTAATAATGGCTGTTAAGCATATGTCGGTATTTATGGATCAGATTGATCTATGTTGTCCTAAATGTAAAAACATTAAGGATAAAGATGAACAGATCTTTCCACAGCCAATATCGACCACTGTTATACGCGGTCTTTCTTTTTTAGAGGCTTATCAGGAGGATAAGATAGATGCTAAGCAATATCTTTCTAAAAAAGTTATACCTCAATTAATAAAGGTTGCTGATTCTGTTTATAGTGCTTTTGGTGTCGAAAGTAGTGGTTTTAAAGATGATATTACTAGTTGGAAGGACTTTTTTCTGGACGATGAATTTACAACATATTCAGTCAAAGAGGATTCTAAAAATATTGAAATGTATGCCAAGATGATTAAGTTAATTATGAATAGAATTGTAGCGATTGATGATTATTATTTATCAACTCCTTTAAAATATCAACGAGATTGTTTGCTTGATTGTCTTAATAAGGTTACTCGTGTTTTTCTTGAGAAGCTTAACCTTGATGAATACGTTGTATCAAAGCGTTGTTATGTTTATGCTCAGTTAATTTCAGATGTTGAGCATATTAATTTTGGTTTGAAGAGTGAGGTTGATTTAATTAAACACAAAAATTTAATTAAACACAAAAACAAAGATGCATTGTATAAAAAGGCTAAAGATTGGGCCGAAATTTCCGAGATATATGATTATGCACAAAATTATGAACCTACTAACAAACCAAAGAAATTAGGTATGCAAGAAAATACTAACTTTCTGACTGTTTTTGGTGCAGTAAAACCGTTATATCAAATTGGGTTTTTAGGGAAATTAGGTAATGGGAAAAGTACGATGGTTAATAGTATGCTTAAAAACTCTAGTCTTTGGCCTTCCAATAAAGGGGTTGCGGTGATGCATAATAATGATACTGCAGGTACAACTCAAGAAGATAACGATGATACGGATTATTTGTTTGAATCAATTACGCTTACTATAGAGAAGGAATTATCGCTTATTCAAAGTGAACCGAGTGAACCGAATAAGAATTTAGATCCTTTAGGGTTGCGTACATTTTTAACAAAAGAAAAGTTTAAAAAAGACGTTTTTTATTCGGAATACGATAAACCTACTTTTGAAAGAGAGGAGACACCTGAAGGTTGTTTATGTTGTAAATCCCAGGAAATAAAGACGGCACAAGATACAACATGGGATAGTGGGTATGATGATCCACCTGATATCTTGGTTGTCGATCCTGTGGGAATTGCTGGTTCGGAAATCCTTTCTCAACAAGATGTTTATTCTCGTACGGCTTCTATAGGCTTGGCTACAATGGAGAATTTAATGAGTAAGGATTGGGATAACTTACTTGGTATGGACCCAGAAATTTTCAATAAATTTTTAGCAGGACTACCTAAGAGTGAAGTGGAGAAAAGTCAAAAGTTAATAAGGGCTGAATCAAGGGCTGAATCAAAAAAATCTTTTATAGACGTTTTGATAGAACACTGTTCAGCTACTAATATTATATTTTTTAATAACCATTTTAATGGTAGTTCTGAATCTCAATTGGATGGTAAAACACTTGAGAAAAGAAAGCAGAACTACAAGGCGCTTGTAAAGCATTTAAAGAATGGGAATGAACCGATGTATATTGAGGGTCAGGATATGGATGAGAAGGCTCTTCAAAAATTAGTTGCTTCGTTAGTATCTCCTGTTAAGGATTTAAAGTGGGATGTATCTAAAGTGAAAGAAGATATAGATCATGGAGTTGAAGAGAAAAAAGATGGATCTGTAGTGGATCATGTACCTGCATTTAAGATGCCTTATCCAGAGGAAAATCCAACTGACGGGGAACTTCCAGAAGGGTTTAAGGTGATTTGTAAGGTTTTTAATGGAATAAATTTAAATAATCCGAATTGGTATGATTTGAAATATTTTCTTGATAAAAACGAGGGGGATTGTATAAAAGATTTTTTTAACCCTCAAGATGCCCCCCATTGGATAGCTTTGATAGATACTATTTTTGATTCTTATGATATCCAATCGAAAAAATTTTTATTTAATAATGTTGGATTTAAGCACACAGCTCCAGATTCGGAACCGAAACATGTGGTTGATTCTGAAGATTTCTCAAAGATAGTTGACCTTATAAAAGATACTAAATATTTTCAAGATAAATTTGCTCAACTTAATTCAGAAATAAGACTAGAAGATTTTGTTGGTGATCTTAAACGCGATGCAAACAATTCTATTCAATCCGCTCCTGGCGCTCCTGATTTAACTCAGAAAAAGCTAAAGGCTTTATTTAAGTATCAGGAGGTGTGGGAGCAAGGTAAGTTGGATCGTTTAAAGGCTGATGTTTATGTAAACGGAAATTGGTATCGAGTTCATGCATCCTCAAGTCAGCGCTTGGTTTTTACCGAATGGACTTTTGACAAAAAAAGGAAAGAACTTTCAAATAAGAAGTTTTTTTTAGTAGAAGAGGGCTCTGGCTATGAATTGAAGTTTATAGCTAAGGAGAGTTAGAACAAGATATTAATTTTATTTTTTTTGAAATTTTTTTGATGTTTAACCCGATAATAGGGTATGAAGTTAAAAATAATAATTTTTTTATTGTTTGTGATAGGGCAGGGGCTTTTTGCGTCCCCTCGTATTGAGCAACTAACGTTTTATTCGGGTTATTTAAATAATCAGGTTACGGTTGGTCAAGAATTGTCGGTTTTATTATTTGATAATTTATTATTGTATACGGGTTTTGAAAGTTATTTAGCTTCTTATGAAACCACTTATTTTTCTCCGTCTATGATTGATTATAAGATAGGTTTGTTTTATGACCAAGTTGGTTGGGAGCATTCATGCCTTCATTCATTAGATAAGACAAGTGATAATACTTTGCCGATTCGAGATCGGTTTTATGTGGTGTGGTAATATGAAATACGGGTTATCTTTACTATTAATTATACTGTTAAGTGCTACATTCAGTTATGCTAGTTATCATTTTTATCCTGAAAAACAGTCATCATATCAGTTATATACTCAATTATATTTTAATAAATTTATTTTTGGTTTTCGTGCTCATACGGTTATTTCTGATTCAGTATATTTAAATACACGACTTGTTTTTTTTAATTTAACCAAACCGGCTTTAGCGGCAGGGTTTCAGTTTAATGATGTGGGTTATGATCGTAAATTATTTGGTTTTACAGGACGTAAAAATCGTTTGTTTGTTGATGTGTATCAATAAAAGATAAAATTTGTTACATGATTATGAATTTACTTGTCTTTATGTGAGATGAGTTTATTTCAAAAAATGGGGATTTTGAAATGATATTAATACTTTTATTTGAAAATAGTATGGAAAAAATATAATTTAAATTTATATAGTATGTCGCATAATATATATTATGTTAATTTATTAGGAATAGTAGGTTTTAAAAGTATGATTAATGGGTAATTAATCTATTAAAAAGATAAAAAATTAATATTATTAGGAGAGTTTTAACATGTCTTCATTTTCGGATAAAGGCTTACCACCACCAGGATCATCACCACCACCAGGATCATCACCACCACCAGGATCATCACCACCACCAGGATCATCACCAAAACCAACATCACCAGCATCATCACGAGTAACATCTGAAAAACCAGCAGCAAAACCAGTAGCACCAGCAGCAGAACCAGTAGTACCACCAGTAGCACTACCACGAGTATCATCAGCACCAGTATCAGCAGTAACAGAAGAAGAAGTAACGCTTATATCGAGTATTGAGTCACTACGTAAGTCTACGTTTGATCCTGAGTCTACTGTTACTTCCTATTTTGCAAAGATAATCACAGAGGTTAGTGAAAAAGAACTTTCTTTTGAACCCTCTTCTAAACAAAATGTAGAATTTTTATTAAAGGAGGGTTCCATTAACTATGGAAACCTATGTATAAAGGCTAGGGCTAGCTTAGTGAAAAATGTAAAGGATCTTCATGCTCGGCTATTAGATTTATCTGGCGGTACTGAGGCTCTTAAAGAGGAAAGAGCGCGACTACTTGCTAGGAAAGAAAATTTGTTAGCATTACTACTCTCAGATTTACCAATTGTAGCAACAGAAGGATGGGGAGACTCTTGTACAAATATAGTAGAAAATGCTGTAGGTATAAGTCAACTTAATGCGGTTTATCTAATGGGTAAAGATAATACGCTTATAAAAATGACTTTATCTAGTTCTATTGGGAGTTTTGATAGTAATGAACATAATAACTCTAGCGCAGTAAAAAAAGAAGCAGAAGCAGAATCAGCAAAAGCAAAACCAGATAAAACAATAAAAGATATGAAGTTAGTTGATCAATTTGCAAAATACGAATCTCTTAAATCCTCAAAGGGGGGTGTAGAGATTTCGCCAGGCGAAATTGACAGCTTTAACGATGTTTATGGGGCAAAAACATTAAAAAGCTTATTGTATATCAGTGATTATAATAATTACCAGGCAATACCCCGCCGTTTTAGTGATATATTCCTAAAGTCTCTAGCAAACCCATCAACACAACTATTAAAATTGGCAGATTTCTTAAACTATATAAAAAAAGACAAAAAAATGACTCTAAATGCTCTACTTAAAATTCAAGATGGAAAAATGCAATTATGGTATGAAAAAATGCAAGAAGTGGCAGAAAAAAAAGCAAAAGTAATAGAAGCAGAAGCAGCATTCCTAGAGGTAGTATCAGCAAGAGGTGATGCAGAAGCAAAATCAGCAGAAGCAGAAGCAGAAGCAGAAGCAGCATTAGCATTAGCAGAAGCAGAAGCAGAAGCAGCAAAAGCAGAAGCAGAAGCAGTAGCAGCAAAAGTAGAAGCAGAAGCAGCAGCAGCAAAAGCAGAAGAAACAGTAAGAGATGCATGTTCCCTCGAAATAGGGGCATTAGTAGCTGACAGAATAGATATAGAAGAAACTAGAAAATTAGATATAGAAGAAGCTTTTAATGACTTATTAAATGAGTATAGAACTATCTCTGTTGACAATGCTAGAAGTGGAGAACTGTTATTAATGCATATCGCAGAAGCAGCAGAAGCAGCAGCAAGTAAAACATTGGAGAGACGACCAAGCTCAACAAAACTAGCAGAAAAAAAACCAGAAGTACCAAGAGGACGATCAACAACACCAAAATTTATAACAGCTTCTTCTTCTGCTACTAAATTGGAAACTATTAAGAAAAGATTTACCGGAAAGCCACAGAAAACTCTTACCCATCATTCAAGTGTTGATGATGTCAAAATCCAACTAAAGCAAAGAGAACTAGCAAGGCAGAAATGGGAGGGTTTCCATCTTGAATTTGTTAATGGATCTTCGCAGACTTGTTCGCTATACGCTTTGTTTGGTGTGGATGTGGTAGGGAAAAGTAAAGTTGTGAAAGCCGCAGTAAAACAAGAAGCATTAGCAGCAACTGAGTTAAGAAAACTAGTTGCTGACTGGTTAAATACAGTTGCAGTTGCTACCCCTACACTTTTAAAAGAAGCAGGTATACTCATATCAGACCCTGTAATAGATATGGAGCCATCAGAGCTTGAAATACTATTAGAACGTACTAGTATAGAGGAAATAATTAAGGATATTAAAACACCTAATACTCCGCTAAGACCAGTTCAGGTTCTTGATATTGCAACGTTATTTGACATTCCATGTGAGATATGTTTTGAAGGTGCTGAGGCTGAGTTTGGAGACATCAAAAAAATAAGTAATGCTTTAGCTGAAAAAGAAAAAGAAAAAGAAAAAGAAAATCCTGAAAAAATCCAAACTCTGCTTTTTCATAAAATGTCACACGAAAGTAAAAATGCATCTCATTATAGTATATTAAAAAAGGATTCATAGTATACCCTCCCCTACTTTTGGATGGTATGGGCTAAGACTTTGTAAGGTTATTAGGTTTTTTGTGGTTAATAACTACGCAATAATATTATAAAATAATAGGTTTGATATAAGTTGTTATGGTTTTGTTGAATATTTGTTAGGTTGTTTAGGTAGTGGTTTTTTTGGTAATAAATTTTTAATAAATAAACTAAAAAAACTTGCTATCTTGCCAAGCTTTTATTAAGATTTTGTTTAAAATAGTTTTTTTAGTTTTTTGATTGGTTAAAGCGCTGATTATTATTGGTTTGGATATTAATTATGTCTATTGTATAAAAACTATTTTTGTAAAAAGGGAGACATCGTTTTACATTAGTTAAAAAATAGTAATGATAATTCTTTAAAAGAATAAGTAAAATAAGAGTAAAAAAAATGAAAATTAGTATGATTAATAATATGTTAGAGAGTGTGTTATGAGTGGATCAACAGTATTATTATTACCACCTACTCTTGACCCAATAAAATCAAGACAGTCACCCTCTTCCCCACCACTATCACCAGCAGCACGGTCAGCACTAGCATCAAAAGCCTCACCAACACCACAAGCCAAAATTGTGGCCCTTATTAAATTTGAAGAGGATCGGAAAAAAGCCATAGAAGAGTATATAGGTTATATTGATAAGACTAAAGAGTCCTGTACAGAGAGTGATTCTGATGTTCAAAAGTATAAAAAGGCTTTAGACAGGATTAATCTTCGTATTGCAAATTTACGTGGGTTTGAGGCTTATTTTAAGTTTATTGGCGAGAAATTAGGTCATACTATTGAAGTAATTGGTTGGGGTCAGCATTGTAATTCATCAGGCTTTAATGATCATGCCCTTAGACGTCAAGGGATTAGTTCTGTAGATAAAATCGTAATTAAGGAACCAGGTGGAAACAACTATACATTTAAACTTAATTCATCATTTCAGGTTCAAAAAGAGTTAAGTAAAGAAGAAAATTTTTTTCCTAAAGGGTTTAATTCAATTGGGGATAATGGCTATTATGTTCAGTATAATCAATTAAAACATAAGAAACATGATGACATCGCTACTACCTTAACGGATAGTTTATTATATCAGGATCATTTAGAGAAAAAATTTGAGGGTAAGCCCCTTGTAGAAAACCCAGCACCAGCACCAGCACCAGCACCAGCACCAGCACCAGCACCATCACCAGCACCAGCAGCAGCAGCAGAACTAGCACCACGACGACCATCACTATCAGCACAAAATCCAACTCCACCACCAGCATCACTAGTACAAGTAAGAATAGATATATCAGATCATGAAACTGGATCTAAACTACATGAAGCTTTACCACCGCCACCACCGCGATCTGATGATGGGTCAGATTCTGCATCATCAGATGATGGGTCAGTATCACCACCACCACCACCACCACCACCACCACCACAATCACCAGAAATAGATCAATTACTATCATTACCACTATCATCAGGAGAAGAAAAATTAAGAAAACAATTAAAAGCAGCTAACATGCCAGACATATCAGTAATAGTAAAAATAGCAAAAAGAGCAGGAGTAGAAAACGAAGGTTGTTTTCTAAAATATGTTAGTGAGCAATTCGAAGAATTATTACCAAAGCAACTAAAAGAGAAACTAATGGAAAATATTGAACCGTACATTGAAATCACTGGTGATGAGTTGGTAATCAAAGTTAGAACGTGCAAAGATCAATTTTCTAAATTTCATGGTTGCCTTAAAGCCATTAATTTTGATGTATCTGTTCGTAATGAAGAGGATTTGTGGGACACAATTTATAGTTTTGTTGAGATAATGTATAAACTTGTTCAATTAAGCCGTGAGTTAATAAGCTATATTCAAGGCGGTTTTGCTATTTCACCTGGTCATGCTTTATATCAGAGTTTGATTATAGAAGCTAGATTAGCAGAAGCAGAAGCAGGAATAGGTTTACATAACGTAGTAAAAAAGTTTGTTGATCGGATTGATGATTCATGTGGTGATAAGTCTATACCCAGTTTACGATCATTACTAAGATTCGTATCATCATTACCAAATAGATGTTATCTTGCTGAAGATTTTAGTCCACCATTACTAAATATATGTTATCAAGCTGATGTAGAGCAAGCTGGGGTAGAGCAACCTGAGTTAGCACAAGACGCAGCGATAAGTTTAGAATTTCCATCAGATGTCTTAGAAATTCAACCAATTAGACTTATTAAGTTTGAACGGAACAGGAAAGCTGCAGCTGCTAAAATTTTAAGACGTATACTTGGGTCTGGTATAAAACCATACTTTCAAATCTGGCAAAACCCGCGACGATCATTAAATTCTAATTTATTACTAGAAGAAATAAAATTAGAACCAAAATTAACCTCATCAAGGTTTAATACACCGCCTGGAACTCCTACTAGACGTAGTCAACGACCATTTTTTGGTAGTTCATCGCTAGATCGAGAGAATGTAAGTATTAATTTAGAACGTGTAAGAAAAGAATTAGCAGCAGATGCTCAGTTAAGGTGTTGATTTAAGATTATTAATACTTTAAGAGTCGTTGTATTTGATTTTTAATATTAAGAGATTGCTACTATTTGTAGAGTCGTTAATGGTGTGATGATAAACAAATTTTAAATTATATTATAATGATTTTTTACTAATAACTTAGTAATAAAAACATCAAAAATGCTTGATATTTTAGGGAACTTTTATTAAAATATAGCATTGAAAATAGTTTTAAGTTTTTAAGTTTTTTATTGGTTAAATCTGTTGATTATTATTGGTTTGGATATTAATCATGTCTATTGTATAAAAACTATTTTTGTAAAAAGGAAGAAATCGTTTTAAATTAGTCAAAAAATAGTAATATTAAATTTTTTAAAATTTTATTAATCCTTGTTTCGACAACTTAATAAGAGTAAGTAAAATAAGAGTGAGAAAAAAATGAAAATTTGTATGATTCATAAGATGTTTGAGAGTGTGTTATGTCTAGATTAGTAGCAACAGCCCCAGTACGAGCAACAGAACCACCCGTAGTAGCACGGCCATTACCAGCATCAACAGACTCACCAACAGCATTAGACAAAATAGGTAAGCTTATTAGGTTTGAAGTGGCGCGGAAAATAGACATAGAAGACTATATAATACGTATTGGAGAGAGTAAAGAGTATACAAAGTGTTTAGAAGAGTATACAAAGGGTTTAGAAAGGATTAAGCTTCGTATCGCAAATTTACGTGGGTTTGAGGCTTATTTTAAGTCTATTGGTAATACTGAAGGGGATACTATTAAAGCATATGGTTGGGGTGTTTATTGTCATCAGATGAGCCCTAATGATAGTAGAAGGCCTTTTGGTCAACCAGAAAAAACGGGGATTAGTTCTGTAGATACGATAGATATTATAAAAAATGATGGAACTAGGTATCGTTTTAAACTTAATTCATCATTTAAGGTTCAAAAAGAGAGATTAAGTGAAGAAGAAGATTTTTTTCCTAATGGGTTTAATTCAGGTGAGGATAAGTATGATAAGTATTATGTTAAGGATAGTAAATTAAAACATGAGAATCATTATGACATCGCTACTACCTTAACGGATAGTTTATTATATAAGGATCATTTTGACAAAAAAATTAGGGTTAATGGAAGTGAAAAACGACTTGTAGAAGCAATATCACCACTAGCAGCAGAAGATAACGTCTTACTACCATCAGTTCCAGGATCAGTTACACGATCAGATACAACACCACCACCACCAGTACAACCACCAGCAGCACCAGATGGCTCAGCATTCAAATCAGTTATACGATCATTTTCAGATTCAGATTTTGAATCATCAGGAGCACCAGTACTAGATGAACCACCAGCAGCAGTAGTAGAAGCAACAGCAACACTAGATGAAGCAGCAGCAAGAGCAGCAAA